>Ga0209566_101035_pt1 | contig 11599 bp, 10 predicted proteins | sample Araplavi_mTSA_r2_2_FD_184287 | JGI IMG/M metagenome (GOLD analysis project Ga0209566, IMG submission 184287) | Arabidopsis root microbial communities from North Carolina, USA - plate scrape CL_Cvi_mTSA_r2 (SPAdes) (version 2) | ecosystem: Host-associated > Plants > Roots > Endosphere | place...
CTCGAGGCCGATCTGCGCCGTGCGGCGAAGGTGCTGCGCCCGCGCATGTTCAAGCTGGTCGGCGGCGAACCGCTGCTGCATCCGGCGCTCGTCGAGCTCGTCGGGCGCGTGCGCGCCACGGGTATCGCGCCCGTGATCTCCGTCACGACGAATGGCCTGAAGCTCGGCGAGATGACGGACGCGTTCTGGCAGGCGGTGGACGCGCTGACGATCTCGCGCTATCCGAAGCCGTCGCTTTCGGCCGACCTGGTCGCGCACATCGAGCACCAGGCCGCGCGCTTCGACGTGCGCCTGAACTGGAAGGTGCAGGACGTGTTCACGACGATGAACCGTGCACAGCCCGGCACCGACCGGGACGCCGCGCAGCGCCTCTATCACGATTGCTGGATTCGCGAGCGCTGCCATATGATTCGCGACGGCATGTTCTACACGTGCACGCGCCCGGCGCATTTCCACACGCTCTACAAGGGCGAGAAGGATTTTCGATCCGACGGCCTGCCGCTGCGCGATGACGCGGGCATGCTCGACGCGATGCTCGCCTATCTGCAACGCGAGGCGCCGCTCGAAGCGTGCCTGCATTGCCAGGGCGGCAGCGCGCCGGTGGCGCCGCATCGCATCCTCAAACGCATTGAAGTGGACTCCTTGAAGGCTCGTTATCCATGATCGTCGGCACGCGCGACCTGTTCGGCTTCGACCGGCTTCACTACCATCCGCGCAGCGGCACGGCGGCGTCCGGCATCCGGGCCGTCCTGCGCGCGTCGGCGCAACCGGCCGGCGAGCCGGACGCGGCGGCCATCGCAGGCTACCTGAGCGGCGAGCGCCTGGTCGGCCGCACCGTGCTGCGCGACGTGCGCGCGGTGCCGCCCGGCCATGCGCTGATCCGTTCGCCGCAAGGGCTGGCCGTTCAGCCGGCACCCGGGCGGCCGCAGCACGCGGATCTGGAAACCGTGCTGCGCGCGTCGCTGCAACGTGCGCTCGACAGCGGCAAGCGCGTTGCGCTGGCGTTGAGCGGCGGGCTCGATTCGGCGCTGCTGCTTGCGCTGCTGCGTGAACTCGGCGCGCAGCGGCACGTGACGTCCTACATCCTCGTGACCGACATGCCGGACTATTGCGAACGCGATGCGGCACTCGACCTGGCCGGGCAGATGCAGGCGAACGTGAAGCTCGTGCGCGTGAACGAGGCGGATTTCGTCGCGGCGCTGCCGAGAACGACCCATGCGGTCGAGGAGCCGATGTTCAACCTGCATCCGGTCGCGAAGCTGCTGCTGGCCGAGGCGATGGCCGCGGACGGCATCGAGGTGGCCATCACCGGCGACGGCGCGGACCAGGTGCTGCGCCGCGACCAGTCGGCCAATTATCTGCCGCTGTGCCATGCGTTGTTCGACGCGGCGTCGGTCGACCTGCATCCGCCGTTCGTCGACGATGCCGTCGTCGCGCATCTGACCAGCATCGCCCCCGATCCGGACAAGCAATGCCTGCGCGATCTCGGTGCGCGCCTGAACCTGCCGGACCGGCTCGTGCATGGCCCCAAGCGCGGCCGGCTCGCCCCGGCGATGGATCTCGCGACGCTGCTCGATCGCGACCGCACGCGCGCGCTGGCCGACACGCTCGGTCTGGACGCGCCCACGCTGCAAACGGACAACGAACGCGTGCTGTGGACGACGCTGTCGCTGATCCTCGATCATTTCAACCGCCTCGACACTCCCCTCGATGCCGCGCATCGCCCAACCTGAGCCGCTCATGAAACGCATCCTGTTCTGCGTGGTGCCCGAGAAAGGGCACGTCAATCCGTGCATCGGCCCGGCCCAGCATCTGCGCGCCGCCGGTTGCGACGTCGCGTTCTATGCGCCGGCCGACATCAGCGCCCAGCTCGACGCCGCCGGCGGCTTCGCGTTCGTCGGGCCGCGCGAGACACCCGAGCGTCACGACTTGTCGCGCGGCGCGAGCTTTGCCGCGAACATCCGCGACGCGGACTGGCTGCGGCACTGGATCCGCACGCTGCTGATCGACCTGGCGCCCGCACAGGTGGACGGCATCCGCGCGGTGCTGCGCGACTGGCGGCCCGATGTGGTCGTGATCGATCCGCTGCTCTATGCGGCGGCGATCGCCGCCGAGCTGGAGGGGCTGCCGTGGGTGGCGATGTCGAATTCGCTGAATCCGGTGCTGCCGGACGATCTCGATTCCGAATTGCTGCGCACGGTGCGATGGCTGGCACCGGAACGCACCCGGCTGTTCGCGCGCTACGGGCTCGATGCGCGCTTTCGCGGTTGCGACATCCTGTCGCCGCACCTGACGCTCGCGTTCACGACCGACGCGCTGGTCGGCGCGCCGCCGCCCGGTGTCGAACTGGTCGGCCCCGCGCTGCCGTCCGGCCCGCGTGGCGACGAGACGCCGTTCCCGTGGGAGCGCCTCGATACCGATCGTCCGCTCGTCTACATGTCGCTCGGCAGCCAGCTTTATTACCATCCCGATGTGTTCGCGAAAGTCATCGAGGCGGCGCGTGCGACGCCGGCGCAGCTGGTGTTGTCGGTGGGCGAGCTGGTCGATGCGGATCTGCTGCCGGCCGACGACGCGCGTGTCATCGCGGTGCGTTACGTGCCGCAACTGGCGCTGCTGCGACGCACGCACGCGTTCGTCAGCCATGGTGGCGCGAATTCGGTGATGGAGTCGCTCGCATGCGGCGTGCCGATGTTGCTGTCGCCGTTCTGCAACGACCAGTTTCATTCGGCGCACTTCGTCGAGCGGGCCGGCGCGGGGCGCGTGCTGGATCTGCAGCACGCCGGCGTGGCCGAGATCGCCGATGCGCTCGCGTGCCTGTTGCGCCCCGGTTCGTTGCGCGAGCAGGCGGCGCGGATCCGTGCGAGCTACGCGCGTGACGGCTCGGCGGAGGCCGCGCGCCTGATCAGCGAACTCGCTTCAGGAAACCGCCTGGCGACAGCGTCATGAGTACGCGGTCTTCGATGTCGTAGTCGACCTCGAACCGGTCGTCGCGGTCGAGATAGTCGCGCACGGCGGTGGCCGGGTTGTTGCCTTTGCCGTACGGCTTGCCGTCGAACATCGACGCGGGCAGGTATTCCATGACGGTATCCATCACGATCGCATAGCTGCCCGGCGTCACGAGCGGCGCATAGCAGTCGAGTTCGCGCAGCACGTGCGCGTGGGTATGCGTGAGGTCGAGGATCGCCATCACGCGCGCATCCTGCGGGATCTGCGCGTGTACCGATGCGAGCGTGTCGGCCGCGCACGATTCGCCTTCGATGAGCACCATGCGATCGGCGAGCCGATGCGACTGCAGGCGCTGCCTGACGTCGTCGCGCAGGCACGGCTCGATCGCGACGACACGGCCGCGATCGCCGTTCAGCGCCAGCATCGACGCGGAGAACACGACGCCGCCGCCCGCCGCGATGCCGGTCTGCACGATGCAGTCGGGACGCTCGCGCCAGATCAGTTCCTGGAGCGCGAGCATGTCGCCGGGCAAGTGGAAGAAGCGCTCGCCGAGCCAGCGCGTCTGGAACAGGTGGTCGAATTCGGCGGCGCGCGTCAGCCATTCGATGTTGATGTCCCGCATGCGGGCCGAAGGACGCTCTGACATGGTCAATGCAACGAGTAGGAGTGACGTGAAAACGCTGGAACCGTGGCTTCACCGGTATTGGAACATCGGGCCTGCACGCATGCAGGCGCTGGCGTCGGGCCATACTAACAAAACGTATCTCGTCGAGTGCGATGCGGGACGCGCGGTGCTGCGCGTGTCGTGGTCCGGCAAGCCGGTCGGACAGGTGGATCGCGAGGCGGCGATACTCGGTCATCTCGGTGATACGCGGACGGCGCCGATGCTGCCGGCGCTGCCGCGCCTGCGGCCGACCGTCGACGCGCAATCCGGCGTGCGACTGCCTGACGGAAGCTGGCTGCATCTGTTCGAGCATATCGACGGCAGCCCCGGCCTGCCGGACGAAGCGGAGGCGGGCGCGATCGATGCGATGCGTGCGCTCGCGCATCTGCATGCGGCGCTGGCGGCGATACCCGTGACCGAATCGGCGCCGCTGGCCTGGCTGTCGGCGCGGCACGCACGCGTTGCCGCGCGTGCCGCGCCGCCGTTGCCGGGGGACCTGAGCGACCGCTACGGGACGATGATCCGTCGGATCGGCGCGCATCTCGACGCTGCCGCACGCTGGCTGACGGGCACGGTGCACTGGCTGCACGGCGACTATCACGCGGGCAACCTGCTGTACGTGGGGGGCGCCGTGAACGGCGTGCTCGATTTCGACGACGTCGGGCAGGGCGCGCAGTGGCTCGAAGCGGCGTTTGCGCTGTTTGCGCTGTCGCGCGATGCGGGCCGGGACGATCGCTTCGTATTCGACGCGCGCCGCTGGGACGACGGCCTGCGGGCCTATGCGGCGACGCGGCCCGATGCCGTGCCTGACTGGATGCATGACCGCCGCGACGCGCTGATGGCCCTGTTCTGCGCGGACCAGACGCTGATTCACCTGGAAGCCGCGCAGCGCGGCCTGTGGGTGCCGGGGCCCGGCATCGGTTTTCTCGGCGGCTCGCGGCAGTTGCTGGATGGCGCTGCGCCCTGACGCCGGCCGGATGCCACGTCAGCGCGGCCGATTCAGAAACAGGCGCACGGCTTCGACCGTGTTGGGCCGCGCCTCGCCGTGCCGCGATCCGTCGTGCATGCAGAACAGTACGTCGCGCTGCCGTGCCGTGCTGGCGTCGACATGGGCGCACATCGCGTCGAACAGCGCCTGCGGCGACGGCGCCGGCCGCTGCCAGTCGTCGAGGATCGCGGTCCAGCCGGTATGTTCGCGTTGCAGCCGTGCGAGCACGCGGGCACGACTGTCCTGCGGCATCAGTCCATAAGGCAGGCGCAGCGGGATCGCATCCGGCGCGGGCACGCGGGCCTCGCGATAGGCATCGCGGATCAGCGCGTCGGTCGTCTCGATCTCGTCGATCAACGCGTCGTCCGACAGCGTGCCCGGCTTCGCGTGCGAACGGGTGTGATTGCCGAGCCGGTGGCCTTCGCGCGCCATGCGTGCGGCCATATCGAGCGCGCCTGCCAGATTCCGGCCGAGCAGGAAGAAGGTCGCGCGGCACGACGCGGCATGCAGGACGTCGAGCAGGAGGGGCGTCGACGGGCCGGGGCCGTCATCGAAACTGAGGCAAATGGACATCGCAAGTGGGTGCGCCGTTCAAGGTGTACCGGGGGAACGATAGCGCAAGTCGCGGCGAGCGGCAGCCGCCGGCCGGCTACTCGCGCGGCTCGATGGCCAACGGACAGGTGCCGACCCGACGCAAGCGCGTACCGGTCCACTCGTAGAAGAACCGGGCCGCCTTCGCGTCGTTGTAGTCGCAATCGTCGTTGAAGCAGCCCGCGACGATCAGCAGCGTACTGCCGGGCCGGAAATCGACGCGCTCCTCGTCGTTGCCCATCACGCCTGCGATGGCCTGTACGCCGGGCATCGTGTACGTCGCGCCCGTGTACTTGTCGACGATCGCGAAATTCCGGCAATCCGTTCCGCAACCCCAGGTCGCGACGCGGTAGTGGCCGGCAAAGTTGGCCGGCTGCGTGAATTCGTCGCAAATGACGGTGCGGTAGAGGCGGGCTTCCCTGGTGGTCAGGCGTGGTGCCGCGGCGGGCTTGCGCGGTGCGCTTGCGGCGGGTGCCGGATAGCGCTCGAACGACGGCGAAGGGCACGCGGCGGCGGCCGTGGGCGTGGCCGCGCCGGCGGTGCCGGCGCCGCAACCGAGCGTGGCCGCTGCGCCGGCGAACAGCAGAAATCGATGGGCAAGCGTCACGCGAGCGTTCTTCATGTTCGGGATCGAGATCGGGCCGGAGGGTCCGGGCGGCCGGCGACGACGATTCTATGACGCTTCGCGCGCGCAGGCGACCCGGACGGGCGATCGCGCGCGGATGCAAAACCGGCATGTCCGCACGCGGCTCGCCGTCAAGCTTTGTCAAATCGTGGCGATATCACGATGCCTGACGTTTCAGGCCGCCTCCGAAGGCTGTCATGCACGGGTTGATTGAGTATCCTTGGATTCGATTCGCGGTACTCACGCGGTCACAACCGGGAGGCTTCACATGAATGCACGTCTATACCGCGCGACCATTGCCGGTGCGCTGATCGGATTGCTCGCGCCGTTTTCGGTGGCGCATGCGCAGCTGGGCGATGTCCTGAAGCAGGTCGGCGGCGGGGGCGATTCAGGCGGCAGCGCGGGCGGTGTGCTCGGCAACCTCGGCGGCATCGGCGGCGCGTTGACGGGCGGTGGCGGTTCGTCGCTGATGCCGGGCAGCACCGGCAACGTCGCGGGCCTGCTGCAGTTCTGCATCCAGAACAACTATCTCGGCGGGGCATCCGGCGGTGCGTCGTCGGTGAAGGACGCGCTGATGGGCAAGCTCGGCGGCAACGCGTCGTCCGACAGCGGCTATACCAGCGGCGCGAGCGGTGTGCTCGACGCCGGCAATGGCAGCAAGCTCGACCTGAGCGGCGGCGGACTGAAGCAGCAGGTAACCAGGCAGATCTGCGACAAGGTGCTGACGCAGGCGAAATCGCTGCTGTAAGCGCGCCTCGCGGTTCGGGGTGCGGTGCGCGACGTACCGCCCCTGTCCGTCTTTCAGGCTGACATTCCCGTCAACGACAGGAGCGCGGCGCCGCGCGTGCCGTCCCGATCGTCAATCGGCCAGCCGCTTGTCGGCGAGCGCCTTGCAGCAGTCTTCGTAGACCCATTGCACGAGTTTCGCCCGATAGTCGAGATCGTCGGTATCGACGATTTCCTCGACCGCGTCGCGCGCCCACGACGCATCGACGAACCCGGCGTGCCGCTTGGCGATGTCCTGCGCGAGCGCCGCGAGCTTGGCGATCGCGAGCCAGTCGGCCTGACGGTGATGGCGGTCGAGCCAGCGGTGCGCGGCCTGGACCTGGAACGTGGCGTCCGGCCACGATTCGTTGAGGTAAAACGCGCCGAGGTTGCCGCAGGTGAGCCAGCAAAGCAGCTCGAGGCGGTCTTGCGAGCCGAGGGTATGGGGTGCGTCGGACATGGCAGCGCTCACGAAATACATGGATTCCGGGCGGCGCCGGTTGCAACGGGCCGGTGCCGATAGTAAAAACATAGCACGATGCGGGCCCGGCCGCGCACCCGGGCGGATGCTGACATGGCGGTGGCGAAACGGACGCCGCGCCGGCGCGGATGGCCGACGGAGGAATGAGGGAGCGGCGGGAACGAAAAGTGCGCGAGCGCGTGAGGAACGACACGGGAAGATGCGGCCGGGGAGCGACCAGGAAGCGACCAGGAAGCGACCAGAAAGCGGTCGCTTGCGCCGCGAAGCGGGCCCGTCGCCGGGCCCCCGCAGCCCGGCGCGCGGGCTGGCGGATGAGCGGGATCAGGTCGCCGTGTGCGTGGCGCGCGCGATCGAGCGGATGCTGCGCTCGACGCGGATCAGGATGATCAGCACCGCGAGCGACACGAACGAATACAGCGCGACGAGCGCGGCGACGCCGGCGAAGCGCGCGGTCTGGCCGTTCTCGGCAGCCGTTTCTTCGGCGGCCTTCTTCTCGTTGTCGATCGCGGTCCGGCGTGCGTCGTAGCGCTCGGAGAAGTCGCGCATGACCGCCGACACGACGTCGGTGTACGCCTGCTCGCGCGCATATTCGTCGCCGTGCCCGGTGACTTTCTTCTTGACGCTGGCCGCGACGTCCGCGCGTGACAGCACCTTGTCGAGATAAGCGATCTGCTGTTCGTAGTACGCGACTTCCGGATGGTCGTCGTCGCCGAGCACGCGCTGGAACGACGGCTCGTACGCGTCGCGATCGACCGCGTAGTCCGGCGACAGGGCCGCCCGGCCGTGCTTCTGCACGATGCCCGACAGTTGCGTCGACAGGCGCAGCGCGGGCGACGCGTTGTCGTCCTTCGCCGCCGCGCCGCCGGCGGCCGGCGTGGCCTTGGCGGTTGCATCGTTTTCCCACGCGAACGATGCGGGATCGACCTGGATGGCCGAATCGACTTTCGGCGGTTTCGACAGGCGCGCATCGAGTGCGATCGCGCCGAATATGACCCCGCCGATCAGGACTGCGGTCGCGAACAACAGCACGATCACGCGCAATACCTGAAGATAGCCGCCCTCGATTTTGGTCAGGATGCTCAAGGCATTCTCCTTTCTTATGATGAATGAGGCGCCGAGGCTAAAGACCTTTCCAATAGCTGTCAATCGTCGCACCGGCCGGCCGAAACGCTCGCTAGAATGTCGGCTTTCCTGGAGGCGGAAAACGATGAAAATCTACGACCAGTTCTATATCGACGGCGCGTGGCGCAAGCCGGCCGGCACCGGCACGATCGACGTGATCGACTCGGGCACCGAAGCCGTGATCGGCCGGATTCCGGAAGGCGTCGCGTCCGATGCGCAGGACGCGATCCGCGCGGCGCGCGCGGCCTTCGACGCGTGGGCGGCCACGCCGGCCTCGACGCGCGCGGGCTACCTGCGCAAGATCGTCGAGCACCTGCAGGCGCGCAGCGAGGAGCTCGCGCAGTCGATCACCGGCGAAGTCGGGATGCCGATCAAGCTGTCGCGGGCGATCCAGGTCGGCGGCCCGATCTACAACTGGAAGGCGTACGCGAAGCTTGCCGAGTCGTTCGAGTTCGAGGCACAGGTCGGCAACTCGCTCGTCGTGCGCGAGCCGGTGGGTGTCGTCGCGGCGATCACGCCGTGGAACTACCCGCTCAACCAGGTGACGCTGAAGGTCGCACCGGCGCTCGCGGCCGGCTGCACGGTCGTCCTGAAGCCGTCTGAAGTCGCACCGCTCAACGCGTTCATGCTTGCCGAAGCGATTCACGAAGCGGGGCTGCCGGCCGGCGTGTTCAATCTCGTGTGCGGCTACGGCCCCGTGGTCGGCGAGGTGCTGGCCACCGATCCGGACGTCGACATGGTGTCGTTTACGGGCTCGACGCGCGCCGGCAAGCGCGTGGCCGAGCTGGCGGCCGCGGGCGTCAAGCGCGTTGCGCTCGAGCTGGGCGGCAAGTCGGCGTCGGTGATCCTCGACGATGCCGATTTCGCGGCGGCGGTGAAGGGCACGGTCAACGCGTGCTACCTGAATGCGGGGCAGACCTGCTCGGCGCATACACGGATGCTGGTGCCGGAAGCCCGCTACGACGAAGCGCGCGAGATCGCGAAGGCCGCGGCCGAATCGTACGTCGCCGGCGACCCGCGGCAGGATGCGACGCGTCTCGGCGCGCTTGCGTCGGCCGTGCAGCAGCAGCGCGTGCAGGACTACATCCAGCGCGGGATCGACGAAGGCGCGGAGCTCGTGACGGGCGGCACGGGCCTGCCGGAAGGGCTCACGAAGGGCTTCTTCGTGAAGCCGACCGTGTTTGGCCGCGTCGATCCGAAATCGACGATCGCGCAGGAAGAAATCTTCGGGCCGGTGCTGTCGATCATCACGTATCGCGATGAGGACGAGGCCGTGCGGATCGCGAACGATTCACCGTACGGGCTCGGCGGCGCGGTGTGGGCCGGCAGCGACGAACGCGCGATGGGCATCGCGCGCCGTATCCGTACCGGGCAGGTGGACATCAACGGCGGCACGTGGAACGGCGCCGCGCCGTTCGGCGGCTACAAGCAGTCGGGGCATGGCCGCGAGAACGGCGTGTACGGGCTCGAGGAATATCTCGAGTACAAGTCGATGCAGCTCAAGCCCGCGAAGCCTGCCTGAGCGCTTCGCGCCGCACGAACCGAAAACGGCACGCTGGTGCCGTTTTTTTATTGACGGTCGTCAAGGTGCGCGGCGGTGGATCGTCGATCATCGCGGTTCCGATGTTCCGACGAGGTTTCAGATGACCGTACGCACTTCCTTTCCGCCGCTGACGATCCGCGGCCGCACCTTGCTGCCTGTCGTGCAGGGCGGCATGGGCGTCGGCATTTCCGCGCACCGGCTGGCGGGCAGCGTCGCGCGCGAAGGCGCGGTCGGCACGATCGCGAGCATCGACCTGCGTCACCATCATGCGGACCTGCTCGCGCGTTGCCGCGCGCAACCCGATCGCGCGACGCTCGAGGCCGCGAACCTCGAGGCGCTCGCCCGCGAGATCCGTCTCGCGAAGACCTATAGCGAAGGACGCGGGATGATCGCGGTCAACGTGATGAAGGCCGTGAGCGCGCATGCGGACTACGTGCGGGTCGCATGCGACGAGGGCGCGGATGCGATCGTGATGGGCGCGGGCCTGCCGCTCGACCTGCCCGATCTCACGCAAGGACACGACATCGCGCTGATCCCGATCCTGTCGGACAGCCGCGGGATCGCGCTCGTGCTGAAGAAGTGGATGAAGAAGGGGCGCCTGCCCGACGCGATCGTGATCGAGCATCCGGCGCATGCGGGCGGCCATCTCGGCGTCACGCAGATCGACGACATGCACGACCGCCGTTTCGATTTCGCACGCGTGCTCGACGAGACCGCGCAGGTGATGGCATCGCTCGGCATCGCGCGCGAAACGATCCCGCTGATCGTTGCGGGCGGGATCAACAGTCACGACACGGTGCGCGCGGCGCTCGAGGCCGGCGCGAACGGCGTGCAGGTCGGCACGCCGTTCGCGGTGACGGAAGAGGGCGATGCGCATCCGCACTTCAAGCGCGTGCTGGCCGACGCGACGCCCGACGACATCGTCGAATTCGTCAGCGTGACGGGGCTGCCCGCACGCGCGGTGAAAACGCCGTGGCTCGATCGTTACCTGCGCAACGAGACGCGCATCCGCAACAAGCTCGGCGCGCTGAAGCAGCGTTGCCCGACCGCGCTCGAATGCCTGAGCGTATGCGGCTTGCGCGACGGCATCGAGAAGTTCGGCCATTTCTGCATCGACACACGGCTGGCGGCGGCGCTGCGCGGCGACGTCGCGAACGGGCTGTTCTTCCGCGGCCGCGAGGCGTTGCCGTTCGGCCGTGCAATTCGCAGCGTGCGCGACCTGCTCGACCTGCTGCTGACGGGCTGTGCGACCGAGCCTGCGGCAAACCGTCCCACGTTTACGCTGGCTTGACGGATATCAAGACGATGAAAAGACCCTACGAGGAAAATGGGAACCATTCTTTGGGGGTCCGTACCATGCATAAAACGATTCGAACTTGTGTCACCGCTGCCGCCGTTGCGGCCAGTTTCGCCGCGATGCCTTCGCTGTCGCACGCGGCCTCGCCGGGCGACGGCATCAACCAGGGCGACGTCCTGGTCCGGCTGCGTGCGATCAGCATCCAGCCGAACGAACGCGCGAGCGACACGCTGGGCGCGCTCAACGTCGGCGTGAACAACGCGATCGTGCCCGAGCTCGACTTCACGTACATGATCCGCGACTACCTCGGCGTCGAACTGATTCTCGGCACGTCGCGGCACCAGCTGACGTCGAGCCTCGGCAATCTCGGCGGCGTGGGCGTGCTGCCGCCGACGCTGCTGCTGCAGTATCACTTCAACCATGCCGGCAAGGTGCGTCCGTATTTCGGCGCGGGCGTGAACTACACGTACTTCTACAACAACGGGCTCAACGTCGGCGGGCAGGGCGTGTCGATCAACAAGAGCAGCTTCGGCCCGGCATTGCAGTTCGGCGTGGACGTGCAGTTGACGAAGAAGGT
>Ga0209566_101036_pt1 | contig 11591 bp, 9 predicted proteins | sample Araplavi_mTSA_r2_2_FD_184287 | JGI IMG/M metagenome (GOLD analysis project Ga0209566, IMG submission 184287) | Arabidopsis root microbial communities from North Carolina, USA - plate scrape CL_Cvi_mTSA_r2 (SPAdes) (version 2) | ecosystem: Host-associated > Plants > Roots > Endosphere | place: USA...
CCCAGTACGTCGACTTCCTTGAGATCCATGACGCTTCCCCGTGATGGCTACTTGTGCTTTGGTCGATACAGCCACTGTCGCCGATCTTACCTCGCCGCTGCCACCGATCCTACCCGTCGACGACGCACATCCGCTATCGGTATCCCGCATTCCGCCCTAATCGAAAAGGACGATGGCCGGTTCGCCGCAAATCGCTAACGTGCGCTTACCCGGCGCGAGACCGATGCGCGCGGGCGATCCGTCCGACTGCATGCCGATCGATCCGGCCCGCCCCGGCTTTGCCGCGTCGCGTGCGAGACACGAGGTGGCGTCGGTCACCGCCGGGTCGCGACCGCTTGCAACCTTCTTCGACAAAGGACATTGAATGCATCAGAAAAACGAAATTTCCCGTCGGCATTTTCTCCGGCTGGGCGCCGGCACGATAGGTGCGGCGCTCGGGAGCGCGTCATTTCTGTCGGCATGCGGGGGCGACTCGATTTCGGTCGCGCCGGTCGCGACGCCGCGGCTGGGTTCCGCATCGAATTTTCGCGACACGGCCGGGCCGGACGGAACCGGCTATGTAACGATGAGCGGCGCGAAGATGAAGAAAGGCGTGATCTATCGGTCATCCGCGCTCGCGTTGTCCGCCGCCGACATCGCCACCGTCGCCACGCTCGACATCAGGCAGGTCTGCGACCTGCGCACGCCCGCCGAGATCAAGACACAACCGGATGCGCCGCTGGTCGGTGCCACATGGCAAAACCTCAACGTGCTCGGAGCCGCCAGCATCACCCCGATCCCGACGACCGGCGCCACCGCGACAGCGTTCATGTCGAGCATGTATCGTGCGTTCGTCACGTCCGACTCCGCGCATGCCAGCTATCGTGCACTCTTCACCGGCTTCGCTGCCTCCGGCGAGAACCTGGTGTTCCACTGCACGGCCGGCAAGGACCGCACCGGCTGGGCCACCGCCATTCTGCACACGATCCTCGGCATCTCCGGGCAGACAATACTCGCCGACTACCTGTTGACCAACGCCTACAGCGCGTCGGAAATCTCCGCCTCGATCGCCCAGGCACAAAAAGCCGGCGGGCAAAATGCGGCAGACATGATGACCGCGCTGCAGGGCGCGCACGCCGACTATCTGCAGGCGGCATTCGATCAGGTCACCGCGTCGTACGGCTCGATGGCGTCGTATATCGCGAACGGCCTGCAACTCGACCAGGCAACGCTGAACGCCATCCGGCAGCACATGCTGGCCTGATCCACCCGCGGGCCGCTTCGACGGGGCCGGATCGCATCTGCGCTTCGATCGCAGCGGCCGCTGCGTCTCGCATCCGGCGGAACCCTTACCGGCCAAGGCCTGGGCGGGTTTTCCCGGTCGCAACGAAAGCCGCCTGAGGCGGGCCGCGCGAACCAAACGACCGTTTGATCCGCGCGCCCGACCACCCCGAATCCGTTGTCCCGCAGCATGCTGGCCCACTCTGCCCGGGCGCCCGTTGTTTGGTAACGCCGCTCTAGCGTGCTATGCCACACTGCACGGCATCGACGCTCGCGCCGTGTAGTGGCGCGCACCGCCGTCGATCACGACAAGACATGGAGACAGACGATGCGGAATGCGGTCCGGCGCGGCCATCGCTCGCCTTTGGCAATTTTCGACTGGATTTCCGGCCCGCAACGCGCGGCCCGGCCTATTTCGCCCGGAACATCCCGCGTGTTCGGCTGCGGCATGCTGGCGCTTGCGCTGCTTTGTACCGGTTGCGCGGAATCGTCGGCGCAGCGTGACGGCAACACGTCGGTCGCGTCGACGAAGATCGAACGCACCAAAACCGAGCGGCTCGCCCGCGAGCAGCAGCTCGCACGTACCGTGCCGTCGCTCGCATCGATCAGCCTGACGCAACCGCGCCAGTTCACGCTGCGCGACTCGGGCCAGAACGGCGCGATGACGTTCCTGCGCGACGTCGATTTCCGTATCGTCAACAACCTCGGCTTCTTCATCCATCAGTTGTCCGCCACGCTGGTGCCGACGCAGGCCGGCGCGCCGATCGTGTTCGACGATCCGACGAGTTTCGAGATCGACGTGCATGAAGGCACGGTCACGCTCGACAACGCGAAGCTGACCGCGCTCTTCAACACCTACATCTTCGGCTACCGCAACGCGCCGCTGCGCAAGCTCGCCGTGTCGGCCGGCGACGGCGTGATTCACCTCCAAGGCGAGATGCAGCGCGACGGCTGGGTGCCGTTCTCGCTGACCGGCACGCTCGCGATCCGCGACGGCAGCCAGCTCGTGTTCCATCCGACGGGGGTGCGCGTTTCGGGCATCAACGCGCAGCCGGTGATGCGCGCGGCCAACGTGAAAATGGCCGACTTGCTGAAAGTCCAGACGCCGATCGCGCAACTCGCCGGCGACGATCTCGTGATGTCGGTCGACAAGCTGATGCCGCCGCCGCGCCTGAAACTCACGATCACCGCGGTGCGCGTGACACCGGCCGGCCTCGACCTGAAGCTCGACGACGGCACGCACGCCGGCTTCGCGATGCCTGCGAATGCGCCCCAGCAGGCCATGTACATTCGAGGCGGCGACGTGAAGTTCATGCGCTCGATGCCGATGAACGCGGACATCCTGATCGGCCCGGTCGATCCGGCGAAGCGCGACCAGACTTTCGTGTTCGATCTGTATCACTATCGCGACCAGGTGTCGGCCGGCTACTTCAATTTCGACGAAAGCGGTGCGATGGCGATCCGGATGCCTTCGTACACGGGGCCGGCCAGCGGCGCGCTGCTCGGCAACGCGGCCGCGCGCCTGAACGACAGCTTCCTCGCCGCGCAGCAGACTGCGCTGCGTGACATACGCCAGCACTGGGAAGCCTACGCACTCGCGGCGAACGTCACGCACCCCGGCATGCAGAAGGTCGCCATGCGGCGCACGTCGACCACGCCGTTCAACGAGCGGCACGTGTCGAACCGCAACCCGACGATCCATCTGCGCAACGTCGATTTCAACCTGTCCGGGGATATCGGCTTTCACGTCGAGGATCTCGACGTGGAACTCGTATCGAAGCGGCCCGGCGAACCCGTCGATCTCGACGACCCGAACCAGTACGACATCCGGATTCTCGGCGGCACGGTCGTCGAGTCGTGGAAGGCGATGTCCGCGCTCTTCAACGACTATCTGCTCGACTACTCGCCGCGCTCGCTCAACGACCTGAAGCTGAGCGCGGACGGCACGAACCTGCGTGTCCAGGGTGGCATCAAGCTGTGGAACCATGTGCCCGGCGTCTGGCTGCCGACCGACATGAAGGGCTCGCTGTCCGTGCTCGACGACCGGCATCTCGCGTTCAAGCCATCCCAGGTGTCGGTGCTCGGGATTCCGCAGGCGAAGCTGCTGCGTTCGCTCGGCATCGAGCTCGCTTCGCTGACGCCGTTGCAGCGTCGCGGCGCGGAACTGCGCGGCGACACGCTCGTGCTCGACCAGTACACCGTGTTCCCGCCCCCCGTGCTGAACGGCAAGCTTGGCCAGGCAACGGTCGAGCGCGACGGGCTGCGCCTCACGTTCAGGCGTCTGGCGGGCTCGCCTGCGCCGCAACGGCCGCAGATCGATGCGCCGAGCTACATGTGGATGGAAGGCGGCGACATGAAGATGTTCAACGTGCTCGAACTGAACGTGCGCGCGCTGATCAGGAATTCGGCCGAGGCCGGCCCGATGCGTTTCGACCTGTACGGCTACCGCAGCCAGGTCGCGCAAGGTTCCGTGCGGATGCTGCCGGACGGCACGCTGGTCGTCGACATGGGCCAAAAGAATCCGCTCGCATCGCGTTGATGTGCATGCGCGACGCGCAGCAAAAAGCCCGGTGGCGCGTCGCCAACCGGGCTTTTCATTTCATGCTTCGCGTTTCGCACTCAGTCGTGCTTCAGTCCGTCGATCACGTCGAGCAGCGCCTGTCGCAATGCAATTACGTCGACGGTTGCGCCCGGCTTGCCCGGTGTGCGCGCATCGGCGGCCTGGGCCTCCGGCTCGACGGGTGCCGGCGCGGCCCGCTCGCCGCCCGGTGAATCGAGCCGGTTGCGCGCGCCGTTTATCGTGAATCCCTGCTCGTACAACAACTCGCGAATCCGCCGGATCAGCAGCACTTCATGGTGCTGGTAATACCGACGATTGCCACGCCGCTTCACCGGCCGCAGTTGAGTAAATTCCTGTTCCCAATAACGCAGCACATGCGGCTTGACCCCGCACAGCTCGCTGACTTCACCGATCGTGAAGTAGCGCTTCGCGGGAATCGGAGGCAAGACGACTTTCTCAACCGTAGTGGTCATCGTCGGTTAACCGTCGGTAAAGGGTGCGCGGCGGCCGCGCGGAGACGTCAGCGCGCGGGGGCTTACTCCGCGCCGTTTTCGACCAGCGCCTTCAGCTTCTGGCTCGCGTGGAAGGTTACCACCCGGCGGGCGGCGATCGGAATCGCCTCGCCCGTCTTCGGATTGCGGCCCGGACGCTGCGGCTTGTCGCGCAGCTGGAAATTACCGAACCCCGACAGCTTGACGCTTTCGCCGTTTTCGAGCGCGTCGCGAATCACCTCGAAAAACGCCTCGACCATGTCCTTCGCTTCACGCTTGTTCAGCCCGACGCTGTCGAACAGCAACTCCGCCAGTTCCGCTTTCGTCAGCGTGGGCGTCTCGGTGGACGCCGGCGCCGAAGCATCGCGGTTCATGGCGCTGCGTTGCGCCGTCAGGAGGGCTTCGAATTCACTCGAGGTCATGTCGTTCATATCTGCCATACAGCGCGTTAAATCAAAACTTACGATCGGAAAAGGCCGCCCGCGAGCGGGCGGACCTCCTCCTTAGCCGCGCAGGCGCGCACCGGCGCGAGCCATCCGCTCGACCAGCGCCTGGATCGCCTGATCGACGACCTCGTCCTGTAGCGTGCCAGCCGCGTCCTGCAGCGTCACGCGGAAGGCAAGGCTCTTCTCGTGCGCGGCAAGGCCACCGGAAGTATTTGATTTTGCACGAAATTCGTCGAAGAGTACAACCTTCTGAACGAATCGGCAGGCCTCTTCGGCAAGCGCCTTCTTCATTTCGTCGAAAAGTGCCTGAACCTCGACCGCCTGATCGACGACAACGGCGATATCGCGACGAACCGGCGGGAATTTCGACACCTCGGTCGGCGTGGGCAACGCACGCGCAATCAGCGCGTCCGCGTCGATTTCGAACATCACCGGAGCGTGCGGCAGCTCGTACTTCTGCATCAGGCGCGGGTGCAACTCGCCGATCCAGCCAACCGCACGGCCGTCGACTTCGATTCGCGCGCTGCGCCCCGGATGGAGGGCCGGATGCTCCGCCTTCACGAAGCGTGCGGCTGCCGGCGCGAGCAGCGCCTCGAGATCGCCCTTCACGTCGAAGAAATCGACCGCACGGGTCGCCACGCCCCACTGCTCGTCGAGCACCGGGCCATAGGCAAGCGCACCGACGCGCTTCGGCTGCACGTAGCCCTCGACCGTCAGCTCACCGGCCTTCGCCGACGCATCGGCGAGGAACACACGGCCAGCCTCGAACACGCGCACGCGATCTGCACGGCGGTTCAGGTTGTGGCGCAGCACGGAAATCAGGCTGCCGAACAGCGTCGTGCGCATCACCGAGAGCTGGCTCGCGATCGGGTTCAGCAGGCGGATCGGCTGGTCGTTGCCCGCGAAATCCTGCTCCCACTCCGCATCGACGAAGCTGAAGTTGACGGTTTCCGCGTAGTCGCGCGCGGCGAGCGCGTGACGGACATCGTGGATCGAACGCCGCGTCTCGTTAGTCGCGCGCATTTCGCTCGTCGCGACCGGCGGACGCGCCGGGATCTTCTCGAAGCCGTAGATCCGCGCGACCTCCTCGATCAGGTCTTCCTCGATCTCGATGTCGAAGCGATGCGACGGCGGCGTGACGAGGAACGCGTCGTCTTCACGCTCGAACGGCAGGCCGAGGCGCGTGAAGATGCTGGCGATCTCGTCGGCGCCGATCTGCACGCCGATGATGCGGTTCGCGCGCGACACGCGCATCTTCACCGGCGCGCGCTGCGGCAGGTTCACGGACTGATCGTCGACCGGGCCGGCCTTGCCGCCGCAGATCTCGAGGATCAGCTGCGTGATGCGCTCGACGTGCTCGACGGTCGTCGCGTAATCGACGCCGCGCTCGAAGCGATGGGCAGCATCGGTCGAGAAGTTGTACTTGCGCGCGCGGCCGCGGATGCTGTCCGGCCACCAGAACGCGGCTTCCAGGTAGATGTTGGTCGTATCGAGCGTGACGGCCGTGCTGTCGCCGCCCATGATGCCGGCCAGGCTTTCGACCTGGCGGTCATCCGAAATGACGCCGACCGTTTCGTCGAGTTCGACCGTGTTGCCGTTGAGCAGCTTCAGCGATTCGCCGCGCTTGCCCCAGCGCACCTCGATGCCACCGTGGATTTTGTCGAGATCGAACACATGCGACGGGCGGCCGAGCTCGAACATCACGTAGTTCGAGATGTCGACGAGCGCCGACACGCTGCGCTGGCCGGAGCGCTCGAGGCGCTCGATCATCCACTGCGGGGTCTTCGCACGCGCGTTCACGCCGCGGATCACGCGACCCGAGAAGCGACCGCACAGATCGGGGGCGGCAATGCGCACCGGCAGCGTTTCGTCGAGTTCGACGCGCACCGGGCGGATATCGACCGGCGTCAGCGGCGCACCGGTGATCGCGGCCGTCTCGCGCGCAATGCCGAACACGGACAGGCAGTCGGCCTTGTTCGGCGTCAGCTTGATTTCGAAGATCGTGTCGTCGAGATTGAGCGTCTCGCGGATGTCCTGGCCGACCGGCGTATCTTCCGGCAGCACCAGCAGGCCGCTGTGATCCTCGGACAGCTTCAGTTCACGTGCCGAGCACAGCATCCCCTGGCTCTCCACGCCGCGCAGCTTCGACAGCTTGATCGCGAACGGCTTGCCACCCTCTTCCGCCGGCGGCAGTTCCGCGCCGACCAGCGCGACCGGCACCTTGATGCCGGGGGCGACGTTCGGTGCGCCGCAGACGATATTCAGCGTCGCGCCGGTGCCGGCATCGACCTGGCAGACATTGAGCTTGTCCGCATCCGGATGCTTGACGACTTCGAGCACGCGGCCGACGACGATCTTCGACGTCGGCGGCGCAGCCTTGCTCAGCGATTCGACTTCGAGCCCCGCCATCGTCAGCGCGTGCGACAGTTCGTCGGTCGTCAGCTGCGGGTCGACAAAGGTTCTCAACCAGGATTCAGGGAATTGCATGGATGTCTACGTTCGAAACAGGTTAGATCGACGCCCGGGCCCCGTCGGATCGTCCGTCGGGGCGTGCACGGGCACAGGTCGGCGCGGCGCGCGGCGTTACGCGAACTGGCGCAGGAAACGCAGGTCGTTCTCGAAGAACAGCCGGAGATCCTGGACGCCGTAGCGCAGCATCGTCAGGCGCTCGAGGCCGCTGCCGAACGCGAAGCCGATGTAGCGCTCGGGATCGAGGCCCATGTTGCGAATCACGGTCGGATGCACCTGCCCCGAACCGGAAATCTCGAGCCACTTGCCGGCGTTCTTGCCTTGCTCGAACATCATGTCGATCTCGGCCGACGGTTCCGTGAACGGGAAATACGACGGACGGAAGCGCACGAGGATGTCGTCGCGCTCGAAGAATTTTTTCAGGAAGTCGGTATAGACGCCCTTGAGATCGGCGAAGCTGATGTTTTCGTCGATCCACAGCCCCTCGACCTGATTGAACATCGGCGAGTGGGTCGCATCGCTGTCGACGCGATACGTGCGGCCCGGCGCGATCACCTTGATCGGCGGACGGTTCATGCGCGCGTAACGCACCTGCATCGGGCTCGTGTGCGTGCGCAGCAGCAGCTGGCGGCCGTCGGCATCCTTGCCTTCGACGTAGAAGGTGTCCTGCATCGAACGCGCCGGATGGTTCTCCGGGCTGTTCAGCGATGTGAAGTTGTACCAGTCGGTCTCGATTTCGGGGCCGTCTGCCACATCGAAGCCGATCGAGCCGAAAATCTGTTCGACACGCTCCCACGTGCGCATCACGGGGTGCAGGCTGCCTGCACCGGCGCCGCGGCCCGGCAACGTCACGTCGATCGACTCGGCGGCGAGGCGCTGGTTCAGCAGCGCGTCGGCCAGTGCCTGACGGCGTGCGGTCAGCGCGGCTTCAACCTGCTGCTTCGCGACGTTGATGCGTGCGCCTTCGGTCTTGCGTGCTTCGGGATCGAGCTTGCCGAGGCCCTTCAGCAACTCGGTCAGCGCACCCGACTTGCCGAGAAATCGTGCTTTCTCGTTTTCGAGCGTGGTGATGTCGGCAGCCTGTTCGAAGGACTGCTGCGCGTCGGCGACAATCTGGTCCAGATCCATAGATCCCATCATTTCCAACGTCATTCGGTCTTGGCGAGCGAAATCGCACACCAAACAAAAAAGGGGCTCGGAAGAGCCCCGTTTTCGCTGCAGCGGCCGAAACTACCGGAGCATCGCTGCAACTAACCACGCAGTGCTAATTTCGCAATTAGGCTGCAACGGCGGCTTTCACCTGCTTGACGATCGCAGCAAAAGCAGCCTTGTCGAACACCGCCATGTCAGCCAGCACCTTACGGTCGAGTTCGATCGACGCCTTCTTCAGGCCATTGATGAACACGCTGTAGGTCATGTCGTGCTGACGAACCGCCGCGTTGATACGCGTAATCCACAGTGCGCGGAACACACGCTTCTTGTTGCGACGATCGCGATATGCGTACTGACCAGCGCGCATCACCGCCTGCTTGGCGATGCGGTAGACGTTATTGCGGCGACCGCGATAACCCTTGGCCAGGTTGATGATCTTCTTGTGGCGGGCCCGTGCGGTTACCCCACGTTTGACTCGAGGCATGTTTCTCTCCTTAGAGTATCGATTGAGGGGTTACGCGAACGGCAGCATCGCGCGGACGGAGTTCAGATCGGAATCATGAACTGCCGTTGCGCCGCGCAGGTGGCGCTTGTTCTTCGTGGTTTTCTTGGTCAGGATGTGACGCTTGAAGGCTTGACCGCGCTTGACGGTACCGCCCGGACGCACCACGAAGCGCTTTGCAGCGCTCTTCTTGGTCTTCATCTTAGGCATGACGAACAACTCCAGTTTATTAGATGGCGATGGGTGTGCGGTTGGCTTGCGCCCTTGACCCGCCCTTCGAAACCCAGTCCACTTGTGTACGGCGAACCGCTTGCGCAGCCGCCGTCATTGCTGGCACGCTGCCCTGACCGGGCAACGTGCCGAACCACTGCGAACCTGCGCGCGAAGCGCGCGGGCCCGTTACTTCTTTTTCTTCGGCGAGAGCACCATGATCATCTGGCGCCCTTCCATCTTCGGCATCTGCTCGACCTGGCCGACTTCCTCGAGATCCGTGCGCAGACGCTCAAGCATCCGCATACCGATTTCCTGGTGAGCCATTTCGCGACCGCGGAAACGCAACGTGATCTTCGTCTTGTCGCCTTCTTCGAGGAAGCGCACGAGATTGCGGAGCTTGACGTTGTAATCCCCGTCATCGGTACCCGGGCGGAACTTGACTTCCTTGACCTGGATGACCTTCTGCTTCAGCTTCGCTTCGTGCTGCTTCTTCGATTCCTGGTACTTGAACTTGCCGTAATCCATCAGACGGCAAACCGGGGGAACCGCTTGCGGCGCGATTTCCACCAGGTCAACATCCAGTTCTTCCGATTTACGGAAAGCATCAGCGAGTTTTACGATACCGAGCGGTTCGTTCTCGATCCCGACCAGACGCACTTCCGGCGCAGTGATTTCACCGTTGATGCGATGCGACGACTTATCAGTAGCGATGTTACGTTTCCTCTAAAAATTAAAAAAACGAGCCGCGCTGCCAGGGCGGTTACTTGAACGAGCGCAGGTCTTCCTGCAGACGCTCAACGAAGGCTTCGACCGGCATCACGCCAAGATCGACGCCGCCACGGGCACGCACGGCTACCGTTTGCGCATCACGCTCCTTATCACCCACGACGAGGAGATAAGGCACCTTTTCCAGCGTGTGCTCGCGTATTTTATAGCTAATCTTCTCATTGCGCAAATCGGCCGTCACTCTAACCCCTTGTTTTTGCAACGATTGGGCCAGAGATTGCGCATATTCGGCCTGACTTTCGGCAATATTGAGCACAACTGCCTGGAACGGCGCGAGCCAGGCAGGCATTGCACCAGCATGGTGCTCGATCAAAATGCCGAGGAAACGCTCCATCGAACCGACGATCGCACGGTGCAACATCACCGGCCGGCGACGGCTGCTGTCGTCGGCAACATACTCGGCGCCGAGGCGTTCCGGCAGCACCATGTCGAGCTGCAGCGTACCGCACTGCCACGAACGGCCGAGCGCATCCTTGATGTGGTACTCGATCTTCGGACCGTAGAACGCGCCTTCACCCGGCAATTCTTCCCACGTCAGACCGCAGGCGGTCAGTGCGTCGCGCAGGCCCTGCTCGGCACGATCCCACGTCTCGTCCGTGCCCGCACGCTGATCCGGGCGCAGCGACAGCTTGATGTCGATGTGATCGAAACCGAAGTCCTTGTACACGCTCATCGCCAGCGTATTGAACGCGATCGACTCCGAGATGAACTGGTCTTCCGTACAGAAGATGTGCGCATCGTCCTGCACGAAGCCGCGCACGCGCATCAGGCCGTGCAGCGCGCCCGATGCCTCGTTGCGGTGGCACGAACCGAATTCCGCGTAGCGCAGCGGCAGGTCGCGATACGAGCGCAAACCGTGCTTGAACACCTGGACGTGACCCGGGCAGTTCATCGGCTTGATCGCGTAGTCGCGCTTCTCCGACTCCGTCGTGAACATGTTCTCGCGGTAGTTCTGCCAGTGGCCCGACGCCTCCCACAGCGAGCGGTCCATGATCATCGGTGTCTTGATCTCGAGGTAGCCGGCTTCGTTCACGCGGCGGCGCATGTATTGCTCGACCTGCTGCCACAGCGCCCAGCCCTTCGGATGCCAGAACACCATGCCCGGCGACTCTTCCTGCATGTGGAACAGGTCGAGCTGCTTGCCGAGCTTGCGGTGGTCGCGCTTTTCCGCTTCCTCGAGCATGTGCAGGTACTGGTCCTGGTCTTCCTTCTTCGTCCAGGCCGTGCCGTAGATGCGCTGCAGCTGCTCGTTCTTCGAATCGCCGCGCCAGTACGCGCCCGCGACCTTCATCAGCTTGAAGACCTTCAGCTTGCCCGTCGACGGCACGTGCGGGCCGCGGCACAGATCGGTAAAGCCGCCGTGCGAATACAGCTTGATTTCGTCGCTTTGCGGAATCGATTCGATGATCTCGGCCTTGTACTTCTCGCCGATGCTGCGGAAGTAGCCCGCCGCTTCGTCGCGCGACACGACACGGCGCGTCACGGGCTCGTCCTTCTTCGCAAGCTCCTGCATGCGCTTTTCGATCTTCTCCAGATCTTCAGGCGTAAACGGACGGTTGTACGAGAAGTCGTAATAGAAGCCGCTGTCGATCACCGGGCCGATCGTCACCTGCGCGTCCGGATACAGTTCCTTCACCGCGTATGCGAGCAAGTGCGCCGTCGAGTGGCGAATGATGTCGAGGCCGTCGGCATCCTTGTCGGTCACGATCGCG
>Ga0209566_101037_pt1 | contig 11589 bp, 13 predicted proteins | sample Araplavi_mTSA_r2_2_FD_184287 | JGI IMG/M metagenome (GOLD analysis project Ga0209566, IMG submission 184287) | Arabidopsis root microbial communities from North Carolina, USA - plate scrape CL_Cvi_mTSA_r2 (SPAdes) (version 2) | ecosystem: Host-associated > Plants > Roots > Endosphere | place...
CTGATCGAGGTCGTGAAACCCGGCCTCGCGACGTCGGTCCAGGACATGGGCCGGCAAGGCTACTACCACGTCGGCATTCCGCCGTCGGGCTCGCTCGACCAGTACTCATCGCGTGCGGCGAACCTGCTGGTCGGCAATCCCGAGGAAGCGGCCGTGCTCGAATTCACGCTGCTCGGCCCCGAGCTGCTGTTCCATACGGATGCGCTGGTCGCGGTCACCGGCGCCGAAATGACGCCGAAGATCGACGGCATCGGCCAGCGCTGCAACGTCGCGCTGCGGATCCGCGCGGGCAGCGTGCTGTCGTTCAATTACGTGAAAGCCGGCGCGCGCGCGTATCTCGCCGTCGCGGGCGGGATCGACGTGCCGGTCGTGCTCGGCAGCCGCTCGACCTACACGCTCGGCGCGATCGGCGGCCACGCGGGCCGGCGCCTGCAGAAAGGCGACCGGCTACCGATCGGCGCGCCCATCGGCAAGCGCCGCGAAGGGCGCGAGCTGCCGGCGGCCGTGAGCCGGCCGCTGGAAAACCAGGTCGAGTTGCGTGTATTGACGGGCCTGTACCACTACCGGCTCACCGACGATTCGGCGCGCACCTTCTTCGACGACGAATGGACGGTCGCGCCCGAAGCCGACCGCATCGGCTACCGGTACAAGAACGGCCGCGCGCTGCAGTTCCGCCCGCGCGAACAACCGTTCGGCGCGGGCGCCGATCCGTCGAACATCGTCGACGCGTGCTATCCGATCGGCTCGATCCAGGTGCCGGCCGGGCTCGAGCCGATCATCCTGCATCGCGACGCGGTGTCGGGCGGCGGCTACGCGACGATCGGCACGGTCATCAGCGCCGACCTGGACCTGATCGGCCAGATGCAGCCGAACCATCGCGCGCGCTTCGTGCGCGTGACGATGGCCGATGCGCTCGCGGCACGCCGCGAGTACCAGCGGCGCCTCGCGCTGCTGCGCGCCGTGCTGCAGGACTGAGCGCCGGACGCCCGGCCAGCGTGCCGGGCGCCGTTCGCCGCCCGCCGTTTTCATCCTTCGCTTTCGTTTCCCGTCCGTGCGGCCCCGCGCGGCGCGGCGGGGCCGCTTGCGCGCCGTTTCTGCCGGACCGGTTGCCCGCCCGACGTCGGGGCAACCCTGCGGATCGCCTGACCCGCGGCCCAGACGTCGTCCGCTGTTTTGCTCATCGAGGAGCACACTCATGGCCAACCTGGCTCAGGCCCGCACCGACGAGGATCTCGACCTGTCGACGCTCGCCATTCCCGATCACGCGCGCATGCCGCCCTTTTCGCTGACGATGGCGTGGTGGGCCGTCTGCAGCGCGGTATTCTACATCGTCGTCGGCGCGACGCTCGCACTGACCTACGGCGCACGCAACGCGCTGATCGGCATGGCGCTGTCGGTGGTCTCATACGGCGTCGTCAATTCGATCATCAGCCGCTATGCGATTCGCACCGGCCTGTCGGTCGCGCTGTTCTCGCGCGTGCTGTTCGGCAGCGCGGGCGCGGCGCTCGCCACGCTGATCTTCTTCGCGACGGCGATCTACTACGCGGTGTTCGAGGGCTCGGTGATCGCAGTCGCCGCGCATCACCAATTTCCGGCGCTCGACTACAAATGGGCCGCGCTGATCGTCGTCTGCTACAGCGTGCCGCTCGTGTTCGGCAGCGTGCAGCACTGGCTCGACAAGTTCAACGGCGTGCTGCTGCCGTTCTATCTGCTCGGGCTGCTCGCGGCGGTCGGGCTCGCGACGACCGAGTACGGCTATCACGCCGCGTGGCTCGATTTCGGGCCAACGGGCGGCGCACCGGCCGGCGGCTGGTGGCAGTGCTTCGTCTACTACATGGGCGTGTGGGTGCTGATGATGTTCACGTTCGACTACGCGCGCTTCGGCCGTAAGGAGGACGCCCGCTATCACGGCCGCTTCAACTTCGGGATGCCGTTCTATCTCGTCACGTTCCTCGTCAACGGCGCGGCCGGCATCTATCTCGTCAGCACGATTCCGGGACTCGGTACGCTATCCGAAGTATCGGTGGTGCTCGCGCTGCTGAAGCTGATGGGCGTATGGGGATTGCTGTTCGTGTGGGTCACGCAATCGCGGATCAACACTGCGAACTACTACCTCGCGACCGTCAACATGCAGGCGTTCTTCCAGAAGGTTGCCGGGCTGCGCGCGCCGAAGTTCGTCTGGGCGCTCGTGGTCGGCGCGGTCGTCTACGCGCTGATGATGGCCGATATCTTCTCGCGGATCCTGCAGGCGCTCGCGTACCAGGGCATCTTCGTCGTCGCGTGGGTCGGCGTCGCGCTCGCGCACATCCTGTCGGCGCGCTACGGTCAGCTTGTAGGCGACGATGTCGAGTGCCGCGACGCCCATGTACCGGTGTTCAATCCGGGCGGACTGACTGCATGGTTCGCGGGCGCATTCACGGGGCTCGCGGTGAACCAGGCGACCGGGTTCACCGCGTCGCTCTCGGCGCCGGCGACCTTCGTCGTATCGTGGGTCGTCTATCGCGCGCTGCTCGGCACCGCGAAGCGGACCTGGTTCGTGCGGGACATGTAAGCGAATCAGTCATTCGGCAGATATTCATAAAAAAGCAACGATTCGAAAGGTGAAGAGATGTTTAACGAACAACGAAACCAGAATGGAATCGAGACGACATCGATTCGCATTTTCGCGATACTAACGTCGTCGATAATTTTCAGCGTCGCCCACGCAGAGTCCAATGTGACGCTCTACGGCGTGATTGATACTGGAATCGATTATGCAAACAGCGAAGTCAAGGCCAGCAACGGCCAAATTGTCCCCAACAGTGGCGGACATGTCTTCCAGATGTCGAGTGGTGTGCCGTGGGGAAGCCGGTGGGGTATAGTCGGCAAGGAAGATCTGGGGGGCGGCCTGAAGGCGATCTTTCGGCTCGAGAGCGGATTCAATTCCGTCAATGGCAGCCTCGGAGGAAACAATCAGCTCTTCTCTCGAAACGCTTACGTTGGCCTGCAAAGCGATAGCGTTGGAACGCTGACGTTCGGTAAGCAATGGGACACGATCGTCGACATGCTCGAACCGTTCTCGCTCAACGGAAATTACGGCGGCTGGTATTTCGCCCATCCGAACGACATGGACAACATGGATAACGGATTCTCCGTGAACAACGCGGTCAAGTACGTCAGCCCGTCGTTCGGTGGCTTGCAATTCGAAGGACACTACTCGCTCGGCGGTCAAGCAGGCCAGTTTTCCAATCAGGCAAGCTATAGTGCGGGCGCGACCTACCGTTTCCAGGGGCTGGCTGCTGGCGTCGCGTACTTGCGCGTGAACAATCCTGGCGTTGCGATCGCCAGTTATCAGAGTGGCGGAGGCTTCGTCAACACCGTGTACGGAAGTGCACTGGAACAGGCACACAGCCAATCCGTGTTGGCAACAGGTCTGTCGTACCAGTTCGACAAGGTGAAGCTGCTAGGCAACTTCACCTATACGACATTCCAGCACGGCGACGCAGGGCAAAACGTTACGTTCCAGAATTACGAGCTCGCGGCGATCTACTCGTTGAGAGAAAACCTGGCGTTAGCTAGCGGTTATACATACACAGCGGGACGCGACTACGCGACTGACAGCACACCAAAATATCAGCAGATCAACTTGATTGTTCAATATTCGCTTTCGAAACGGACGGACATATACGCCATGGCTGCCTTGCAACGTGCGTCAGGCGATGCTCAGTTCGCTCAGATCGCGGGCTTAAATCCTTCAAGTACCAAAAAGCAGGCCGTCGCTCGTCTCGGTATGACGCATCACTTCTAATTCCGGGAAGTCTTGCAATCGCTGGCAAATGCCGACAGCGTTTGCCGGTATCCCTATTGGCGTCGTGCCATGATGGAGGGGAAATGGTAGTCTGATTGAACGTTGACCCATCAGTGAACGTCAACCGACGAACGGTCGATTTGCTTTCATCAGAAACATCGATTGACCACCGATCTATGAACACGAGCTAGCGTCGTGAGTTGCAAATTCGTTTCATTAATCGGTTTTGCTGCCTGCGGTGACGAAGTGCTGCTTGAAGAGACGTGCGGATTCGCGCAAACCGTCGTCGGTGAGGAGCACGGATTTCGCCTTGTTGACCGGATCGCCGAAGAGGCCGCGCTCATAGAGTCGGTTAAGCGCATCCCAATCGAAGCTCTCCCAGGCGCGGTTGTGGTCATGCTAGGTCAAATAGAAGAGCGCGAGGACGGCGTCGTCAATCGCAGCGGTGTCGATGTTCATGGCGTCCATCCTAATATCGTTCAGACCCGTGCGCAGAATCGTTCGAGGCTCGCTAGAGTTTCATCGGCCGACTTGCTCCAGGCGAACGGCCGAGGATTCGCGTTATAGGCGTCGAGGTAATGCTGGATTGCCTCTTCAAGTTGCCGTGTCGAACGATGCGTGCCACGTCGAATGTACTTTTCCGTCAGCGTGGCAAACCAACGTTCCACCTGATTGAGCCACGATGCAAACGTCGGCGTGAAGTGAACCTGGAAACGCGGATGTCGAGCGAACCAGTTTTTGATCGAAGGCGTCTTATGCATACCGTAGTTATCCATCACCAGATGCACCTCCAGATCAGCGGGCACGTTGGCATCGATCGTACGCAGGAACTGCAAGGATTCACTACTGCGATGGCGACGATGCAATTCACCGATGACTTCACCGGTGGCAATGTCCAGAGCGGCAAACAAGGTCGTGGTGCCGTGGCGCATGTAGTCGTGAGTACGACGCTCGGAGATACCAGGCACGAGCGGCAGTATGGGCTGCGCACGGTCCAACGCCTGGATCTGGCTCTTCTCGTCGACACACAGCACCATCGCCTTGAGTGGCGGATCGAGGTACAGGCCGACGATGTCGCGAACCTTGTCGACGAACAGTGGATCGCTCGAGAGTTTGAAGGTTTCCTGCCGATGCGGCTGCAGGCCGAAGGCTCGCCAGATTCGCGACACCGCAGTCTGCGAAAGACTCATCTCCCGTGCCATCGTGCGCGTACTCCAGTGGGTCGCTCCTTTGGGTATGGACTCCAACGTCTTCGCGATAACGGCATCGACCCGTGCGTCATCGATCGGGGTGCACCAGGACGCGGCGCGTCGAGCAGACCGTCCAGCCGATGCATCACGTAGCGCCCACGCCACGTCGACACAGTTTGCTGGGTGACCCGCAGTTTCGCCGCGACCGTCTTGTTGTCGATGCCCTTAGCGCAGGTCAGCACGATCCGCGCGCGCAACGCTAACGCTTGGCCCGTCTTGCGGCGCATCGTCAGAGCCGTGAGCTGCTCGCGTTCCGTTTCGCTCAACACGAGGTCCGCCTTGGGTCTTCCGCTCATTGCCGCCTCTTCGTGTCCGTGGCATTTACTACACGGTACTAAAGGCAGCAACTTGTTCAACGAATTTCTAACTCCCGTCACTAGCTCCAGGACACACTCACCATGCTACAAACACCTGACAGCATGCTACCCGACTGCGACCCACTGGAATTGAACGAGACAATCGATCGCTATCGCGCGCCGGCGCTCGACAAGGGTCTCGACATTCTCGAACTCTTGGCCGGACAGAAAGAAGGACTCACCCGTACCGAAATCGCGAAGGAGCTCGGCCGCAGCTCGGGAGAACTCTTCCGCATGCTCGAGCGCCTCGTCGCGCGCCGCTACGTGATGCGTTTGACCGGGGGGGATCGCTATTCGCTCAGCCTCAAGCTGTTCGCACTTGCGCACCAGCATCCGCCGACGAACCGGCTTATTACCTATGCGATGCCACAGATGCAGCGTTTCGTCGATGCGGTTGAACAATCGTGCCACTTGTCCGTCTACGATCGCGGCAACCTGCTCGTGATCGCTCAAGTCGACGGGCCCGGAACTTGGGGAATATCGGTCAGGCTTGGCTCGCGTATATCGCTCGCCAACACTACGTCAGGGCGCGTGATGCTGTCGTTCCAGGATCCCGATCGGCGCGCACAAATGCTGGCCGACTATCGTAAGATCAAGGATAAAGCGCCGCTGAACGAGCAGGAACTCGCGTATGCATGCCAGTCCATTCGACAGGCCGGCTACCTCCGCCAAGACAGCCGCGAGGCATACGGAATAACCGATCTGAGCGTGCCGATCCTAGGTGCGGACGGCCATGCGATCGCGGTGCTGACCTGTCCGTACATGCGCTGGATCGACGCGCACATCGCGCCGACGCTCTACGCAGCGCTCGAGCGGCTTCGCAATACTGGCCAACTTCTTTCGACAATATGAGCTCGGGAATACTGACCGATGCATATCGACCGGAGAAAATAGAGGTGGCCTCGCAAAATCGGACAGCCAGATAAGCGGATCGGCCGAGGCCTGAGCCAGCGATAATTCTGGCAAACGAACCGAGGAAATGACGAAGAGAACCCGACGCACGCACTCAGGGGCGTTCAAAGCGAAGGTGGCGCTGGCCGCGCTCAAGGGCGAGCGCACGCTGGCCGAGCTGGCGCAGCAGTTCGATGTGCACCCGAACCAGATTACCGAATGGAAGCGGCAATTGCAGGAGCGTGCGACGGACGTGTTTGGCGCGGCAGGCATGCCGTCGAGCGAGCCGCCGGTGGACCTGAAGGTGTTGCACGCCAAGATCGGCCAGCTGACACAGGAGAATGACTTTTTAGAAGGTGCGCTTACCAAGGCGGGATTGCTGAGCGCAAAACGATGATCGATCGTAGGCATGCGCTGCCGGTTTCGCATCAGACGCGGCTGGTTGGCATCGCGAGATCGAGCGCATATTACCGACCGCAGCCGGTCAGTGAGGCCGATCTGTTGCTGATGCGACGAATCGACGAACTGCATATGGATTTTCCATTTGCCGGGGCACGGTTACTGGCGCGCCTGTTGCGCCGGGAGGGCCATGAAGTTGGTCGCCGTCGCGTGCGCACACTGATGAAGCAAATGGGCGTGGAGGTGCTGTACTGCAAGCCGAACACAAGCCGCCGCAACGCGCAGCACAAGATCTGGCCGTACTTGCCGCGTGGCATGAAGATCGCACGGGCCAACCAAGTGTTCGCCCTCGACACGACCTACATTCCGATGGCGCGAGGTTTCGTGTACCTGACGGCGGTGGTGGACTGGGCGAGCCGCAAGATTCTCGCGCACCGGATTGCCATCATGCTGGAAGCCACGCATGCCGCCGAGGCACTGTAAGAATCGTTCGCCCGCTACGGGCTTCCCGACATCGTGAACACCGATCAAGGCAGCCAGTTCACTCCGGGCGCGTTCACCGAGGCCGTACTGGGGCGAGGCGTGCGGCTGCCGATGGACGGCAAAGGGGCTTGGCGTGACAACGTGTTCGTCGAGCGCTTAGAGCCTATCCGAATGTTTGTGTGTGGGGCATAAACTGATGGCCAAGGAGAATGAAATGAACGCGTCCCACCCCGTGGTCTCGACGTGGTCACGGCGCAGACCACCGAACTCGATACGCAGATCGCGTCGCATCGACGCCGATGCGCGACGCCTGAAGGCCTCCGCCGGACTCGTGCGCGCACTCGGCGGCGGCTGGCACGACGCGCGTTCATGAACGTTTCTTCATCGGCGCGCCCGGTGCCTGCACTGGCGCGCCCGATAACGTGGTTCCTGCCGGCATCGCCCTCGCGGCACCGGCCATTGACACTTGAAAAGGACCACGCCATGAAGACCCTGATGTTCGCCACCCTTCTCTCTGCCCTCTGCGTCGCGCTGCCCGGCCGGGCCAGAGCGATGCCACCAGCTGCGGCGGCAGCCTCGCAGACGCTCGCATCTGCCGCGCCCGTACCGCTGCCGTCTCAACTGGCATGGAACTGGAATGCTCCGCAAGCCGCGCCGCTGACGCGTGCGGAGGTTTATCGCGAACTCGTCCACGCAGAACGCGACGGCCAGCTCGCGCAACTCAATCGCGAACTCCATTCGCACTGACTGTGCGCCAGCAAGCGTGCCGTGCGACACGCGGCACGTTCGGCGCAATATCGTGGCGTCACCCGCCCGCGTCGAACCGGAACCCGAATCGCGGGACCGTTTCGATCCGCGCGGAGAACGCATGTGCGGCCAGCTTGCGCCGCAACCGAACGACCAGCGCATTGACCGTTTCGGGTTCGATGTCGGCATCGCCCCACGCGTAACGCAGCACGGCATCGCGCCCGACCGGCCGCCCCGCTTCACGCAGCAGGCATTCGACGAGACGGAATTCCCGTGCGCTGAGCGCCAGCCGCCTGCCATGCTCCTCGAGTGCACGCGTCGCCGTGTCGAGCCGGACCGATTCACGCATCTCGATGACACCCGTACGGCGCCACAGCGCGCGCAGCCGCTCGTGCAGCTCCACGAACGAACACGGATGGGCAAGACACACGTCGCAGCCGGCCTGCAGCATCCGCGCACGCTGCGCGGGTGTTGCGCCCGTGACGATCGCGGCAATCGTCGCGCCGCCGGCCGATACGACGAGTCGCGGCAATCCGGCGAGGATCGCCGGGTCGGCCGCCGCATCGGGTACAGCAATCACGATGGCGTCGAACCGGTCCTGGGTCGCCGCGAAGCAGCCGTCGCGCCATCCGTCGACACGCTCGACGCCGTGCATGCTCTCGCGAAACGCCTTGTCGAGCCGCGCGGCCTCCGGTGTCGGCGGTGCAATCAGCAGGATGCGCATCGTTCGGTTTCCTGCGCCGTCATGCGAGCGAGCGCGGCCAGCATTCGACCGTAATCACCGCGCCGGCCGGCTGCCCATCGCCAATCCGCAGCGCGAAACCGTGCACGCGCATCACGGCCGACACGATGCTCAACCCGAGCCCCGACCCGTTCACATGGCGCGTACGCTCGCCGCGATAGAAGCGCTCGAGCACGGCGTCGCGCTCGCCCGTCGGAATGCCGGGACCGGTGTCCTCGAACCGCACGAGCGGGCCGTTCGGTGTCGTGTGGAGCACGACGCGCACACGTCCTCCCGGCGGTGTGAATTTGATCGCGTTATCCGCGAGATTGCTGAACGCTTCGAACAGCAATGCACGGTCGCCATGAATGCCGTCGACCGGTGCCGCGTGGAGCGCGAACGACACGTCGACGGCTTCGGCCAGCGGCTCGTAGAGGTCGCACACGTCGCGCAGCAATGCCGCGACGTCGACCTCGGCAAAGCCGCCGCGCCGGCTCAGCGTGCCGATCTCGGAGATGCGCAGCATCGCGCGAAAGCGTTCGAGCAGCCGGTCGGTTTCGTCGCGCGCAGACGCCAGCAGTGCCGCCGACGCTGGATCATCCGCGCAGAACGGCTGATCGGCCAGCCGCGCCAGCATCGTGTGGACACGCGCGAGCGGCGTGCGCAGGTCGTGCGCGATGCCGTCGCAGGTATGGCGCACCTCGCCCATCAGCCGCTCGACCTCGTCGAGCATGTGGTTCACGAGATGCGCGAGCAGATCGAGTTCGTCGTAGCGGCCAACCGGCAACCGCTTGCCGAGATCGCCCTCGGCGATCTGCCGCGTGACGCGCCGGATCGCGGCGACGCGGCGCATCTGCCGCATGCCGAGCATGCTGCCGCCTGCAATGCCGGCGATCAGGATCATCACGCCGCCGATCACGAGCCCGCGGATCGCGACATCGCGGATCTGGATGAAATGCGACAGGTCACGCGCGACGACCAGCGTCATCCCGTTGTCGCGGCGCACGGCCATCGCGCGCGTGATCGGTGCGGGCTGACCATCGAGCGGCGCGAGCGTGCGGTTCAGCGTGCGTCCGTCGCGATCCGTGCGCAGCGCGGGCAGTGTCGCGATGTCGCCGGCCACACGGCGACCGGCCGCGTCGAACAGCCCGTAGAAACTCGTATGCATGTGCTCGTGCTCGAGCCGCCGGTGAATCGCGAGCCGCAGTTCGGCATCGGGGATCGAATCGAAATAGATCAGCTGCCACGCGAGCACCTCGTCGGTGTCGCGCGTCATCGTGTGCGTCGCGGCGACGTTGATCACGCCCGCGAGCAGCAGCAGCGACACCGAGAAGATTGCCGCGTACGCGCACAGCCAGCGAAACGTCGTCGTATGCCAGCGGCGCGTGAAATTCGCCGCGCGAGCCGCGTCCATTCCCGCCTCCGTCACGCGAGCATGTAGCCCGAGCCACGCACCGTCTGGATCATCGGTCGCGCGCCGGGCGGATCGATTTTCTTGCGCAGCCGGCCCATGTGGACGTCGATCAGGTTGGTGCCCGGATCGAAGTGATAGCCCCACACGGTCTCGAACAGCATCGTGCGCGTGATCGTCTGGCCCGCGTTGCGCATCATGAATTCGAGCACGCGGAATTCCGTCGGCAGCAGCGGAATCTCGTCGCCACCGCGGCGCGCGCAGCGCGAAATGAGGTCGAGCTCGAGTGTGCCGACCTTTAGCAGCGTCTGCTGCGGGACGCCCGATGCCTGGCGGCGGCGCAGCAGCACCTCGATGCGCGCACTCAGCTCGCTGGAATCGAACGGCTTCGTCAGGTAATCGTCGCCGCCCGCGCGCAGCCCGCGGATGCGCTCGTCGACGTCGCCGAGCGCGCTCAGCATCAGCACCGGCGTATCGATGCCCACCGTGCGCATCGCGGTCAGGATCGCGAGGCCGTCCGGGCCCGGCAGCATCCGGTCCAGCGTGATCGCGTCGTATGATGCGCTCATCGCGCGCATCATCCCTTCGCGGCCGTTGTCGATCCAGTCGACCTCGAATCCGCGCGCAGTGAGTTCGCCGACGATTTCGTTCGCGGTCACCGCATCGTCTTCGACCGTCAGTACTCGCATGCCTGTCCTCGCAATGAACTTCAATACGGGCGCACACCTTGCGCCCGCGACTATCGTAGACGACACGATCGCCGCCCGGCGTTACATGAAAATAGCTTCATCTGGCACCACATGAACAGGTGTGAAACAAGTTTCATCCGTGCGTCGCCCGCGTCGTCGCGCGATCCGCCTACGCTGACGTCATGCGGCATCGGGCCGCGAAACCAGGAGTTACCGGATGAAACTTTCGACTACCACCGCCTGCATGCTGCTCGCATGCGCCAGCACCGCCGCGTTCGCGGCACCGCACTTGACGCCACAGGAATGCAACGCTTACCCGTTCGTTCACACTCAGCGCGAGGTCACGCATGCGGACCTGGTGCGCGAGCTGATCGAACTCGAACAGGTTGGCTATAACCCCGCGCACAGCGGCCCGTACTACCCGGACGATCTTGACGAGGCGAATCGCCGGCTCGCCACCGAGTACCGTACGGACTGTACACATGCACTGACGGCCGACGCAAACCCGCACTGAACGACTGCTCGGCACGGGCGCCAAAGCGACAAGACGGCGCGCTCGTGCCGCCTTGTATTCGTGGGTATTCTTGAACACGAAGCCCTGCACGATGATATCGATGCACTCGTCATCGTTCCTGATCGCCAACTCTGCTGCTTAGGGATACCGCGCATCGGCCAGTCAGCCTCAACGCCTAGTCTTTCGAGCCACGGCTCTTTCCGCAGAACTACGTGCGAGAGGAGCAAGCTTACCGTCGCAGCCCCCGGCCTCTCCATTGCGACATAAAAGCCAAGCACACATCTCGTAGCAACGTCGAGAGCCACAGACAGCCACGGTCGACCGATAATCTGTCCGTCCAG
>Ga0209566_101039_pt1 | contig 11557 bp, 7 predicted proteins | sample Araplavi_mTSA_r2_2_FD_184287 | JGI IMG/M metagenome (GOLD analysis project Ga0209566, IMG submission 184287) | Arabidopsis root microbial communities from North Carolina, USA - plate scrape CL_Cvi_mTSA_r2 (SPAdes) (version 2) | ecosystem: Host-associated > Plants > Roots > Endosphere | place: USA...
ATCATCAGCGAGAACAAACTTTGGTAAGGAGATCCATTCATGAAACCAACGACCGGGGAGCAATTATTCGGATATTTCAACGCACTGCTGATGATTGGCCTTTGTGCGATCACGCTGTATCCGTTCCTGTATGTCTTGTTCGCCTCCTTTAGTGAAGCCGCTTCATTGTTACAGCATAGGGGGGTCATGTTCAAGCCTGCGGGTTTTGATCTAGGGGCTTATAAGGCGGTGTTCAGCAACCCGATGATTATGAAAGGGTATGAAAACACGCTCTTGTACGTGATTTTAGGGACGACGATTAACCTGCTGATGACAGCGGTCGGCGCCTATGTCCTGTCACGACCGAACTTGTATTTCAAACATATCATGATGTTTTTCATCGTCATTACGATGGTGTTCCATGGCGGTCTGATTCCCTCGTTTCTGCTCGTTAACGATCTCGGGATGATGAACACGATTTGGGCGCTGCTCATTCCTGGTGCGATCAATACGTTTAACATGATTATCATGCGTACCTCTTTTCAGGGTATTCCGGTCAGTTTAGAGGAGTCTGCACGTATGGACGGGGCCAGTGATTGGATGATTTTGTTCCGGATCATCATCCCGCTGTCGATGCCGGTCATCGCCGTCATGATTTTGTGGTATGCGGTCGGGCATTGGAACTCTTATTTCAGCGCGCTCGTTTACTTGCGCAATCGGGAATGGTATCCGCTGCAGCTTGTGCTCAGGGAAATCCTGATTGCCAACAACACCGACGCCATGATGACGAGTGCCGCCAGCGACGATAAATATGCAATCGGGGAAACGATCAAATATGCGGCGATTATGATCTCCTCGCTGCCCATCATTTGTCTGTATCCTTTTCTGCAAAAATATTTCGTCAAAGGTGTCATGATCGGAGCCATTAAGGAGTGAATGCCGATGAGAACCGTGACATATGACGATGCACCGAGCAGTTGGAATGAGGCGCTGCCGATCGGAAACGGGCATTTTGGAGGTATGGTGTTTTTTGAGGAACATCAACTGACGATGGCGCTTAATCATTATGAAGTGTACTACCGGAAGCTGCATCGGTATAGCAGGGCTTTTCTGCAGGGTGATGGGCGGGACTACACGTTGCAGTATGGGCTTTCGTTTCAAGAGGTGAAACAGAGGGCCGAAGACCTTTACCGTGATCCGGCTGCGGCGCCGATTTATTTGTACGGGGATGCTTTGTCCCCGAGCAGTATGCACCGCAAGTACGGTAAGCCGTCCGGCGGAGCTTCCCACTACCCGACGGGCGAGATCGTTCTTCACCCCTCTTCGGACTTGGCCGAACCTGACAATTATTCGCTTAGCCTGAATATTGAGCAGGCGGCCGTCGACTTGCAGATGGAGAAAAGCGAGGACAGGCTGAGTGTGCGTACGCTCATCGCCACAGAGGCTGATTATGCCATCATGGATATCAAGCAAACGAAAGCAGGCCTGCTGCAAGCTGTGTCCCTGTCAGTTCCAGCACGCAGATACGCCGAGATGGCGGTAACCTACCATCAGCTCGATGAAACAACTTTTTACTACGAGGGGTCGTTCTATCCAGACGGGGAAAATAAAGCGCAATACGGCCCATTCACGTTCCTCGTTATGATGAAGCTTGTTGGCGCGCAAGGTAGCGTTGCGAATTCCGCAGATGCACTGCACATCCAGCTTGATCACGCCAGGGAAGAAGTTACGCTGCTGACCACGGTCGTGACGGAGATGGAGACCGAGCGGCGGGAGCAGCTGTCTGCCGCCTTGCAGCGGATGAGCCGGGCGGTCAGTCGGGTGGAAGAGATGAAGGCGGAGCATCAGCGCCATTGGGCGGCCTTTTTCAACCGATCGTCCATCACCATCCCTGATAAAATGCTCGAAGATTTATGGCACATCAATCTCTATGCGCTCGCCTGCAGCAGCGGAAAAGGCGGCCGCATGCCAGAGCAGGCGTGTGGACTCAACGGCCTGTGGGACATTAGACAGCCAACGAAGTGGGGCAGCATGTGGTATTGGGATGTCAACATTCAGGCTGCTTTCTGGCCGCTCTATACCGCCAATCACTTGGAGGTGGCGGAGGCGTTCAATGACGGCCTGCTGTCGTACGTGCAGGAGGCTGAGCGCATGGCGGAGCAGTTTTATGGCTTGGACGGCCTTGCCGCCGATTATCCACATGCACTATATGTCAGTATTTGGCCGTGGTGCGCACAGTTTCTGTGGGACTTCTACCGATATCGTATGGATCGGCAGTTTTTGCGGGACAAAGCGTATCCGGTCTTCAAGCGAATCGCCCGCTTTGTTGAGGGATATTTGCAGTATGATGCGAAAAAGGGGCAGTACGACGTCTTCCCTGACATTTCTCCTGAGCAGGGACCGCTCACACGCAACTCGACGTGTTCGTTAGCGGCGATCCGCTACTTGCTGCGTATGGCTGTGGAGAGCAATGAGCTGCTGGGCGAAGCGGAGGCAGACCGCCAGCGGTGGAAGGAAATCGCCGCACAGCTGGCGCCTTATCCTGTTGGCGATTCGCCACGGTACGGCGAAGTGCTGCTGGACTCAGAGTGGGCGCCTTCCGAGCTGCATTTGCGCCACCCCTCACTGCTAATGCCGATTTACCCGATAGGTGAGATCGGGAAGTGGAGTGAGGCGGTGTGGAAGCAGCGGGCGGAGCGTACGCTCCGCTATGCCGAGCAGCATACCGAATATGGCGTGTTCCAATTCGGTTGGCTGTCCTGCGCCGCTTCCCGGCTCGGCCACGGCGATATGGCGGTGCGCTTGCTGTACGAGCAGGGCATCGATTTGTCTTTGCGCAGCAACGGACTGTTTGCCGAGGAGACGGAGCGGTGGATGAATTACTGCAATATCACGAATGAGCCATTATATCACCCGCACATGATGGAAGCATCCGGGGAAGTCGTGGCGGCGGTCAACGAGATGCTGCTGCAAAGCTATAGCGGGGTCATCGAGGTATTTCCGGCTGTGCCTTTGGGAGCAGCGGAATTGCAGCGGACGGCAGGGCTGTACGAGCATGATGTGGCGCGGAAGGTTCGCGACTATCCAGGGTGGCGCGATTGCTCGTTCCGCCGGCTGCTGGCCATCGGCGGCTTCGAGGTGAGCGCTGAGATGAAGGACGGCCGGGTGCGCTGGGTCCGAATCCGCAGCGGAGCGGGCGGGATGGCGCGATTGCGGAATCCTTTTGCGGCGGAGCAAGGAGTAGAGGGATGGGGAGCGGTTTGGCAAGTCGATGGCGTCCTCGAGAATGGAGCATGGCGCACGGTGACGTGTCAGGATGAAGGCCAAGTGCTGTCGTTTGAGACGGAAAAGGGCGGAGAATATGTGATCTGTTCGCATCTGGAAGCTGAGTCGAGCAGGTTGGATCGCGGAGACATGGAGCCGGTGAAGGCGGATGCAAACGGCAAATACTCTAGTATGCATGAGGCGGATACAAGCAACAACTACTCTAGAATGTATAGGGCGCACACAAGTGACAAATACCCCAGAGTTCATGAGGCACATACGCGACGGAGAGTTTTTCTGGGCAAAAATCGGGACACCTATCACTATCAAATGATAGATCATTTCACTTTCGATTATTACGCCGGAAATACGAGGGAATCCAGATTGGCCGCCTATCGGCTGGACTTTGGCATGCAGCAGCGGCTTCAAACGAAAAATTACGACAACGTGCTGCCGAGGCAAGTGCACATCGACGGTATCTTAGGTCAGGCTTTTCGTCCTGTTTCCACTGATTGCGTGTTTACTGTGTATTCCGGTCTCGGCTGGAAAAGCGTTGATGGGCTGATTGCAGCGGATCGCGGAGGACCTGACGGATTGCGCAGAGACTTCGTCGGCGGGACGGAGGAGGCGGTGCTTATCGTGGAGCTGCCCAAGGGCAGGTATGATCTGCTGTTCGTTAGCGGAGACAGGGACGAGCCGTCGTATACGGAAGTGGAAATCCCGGGGCAATGCGAATGGAAACCGGATAAGCCGCTAAAAGCAGGTGATTTCGCAACCGAGATACTGCCTGTCGCGCAGAAGAAGGACGGCTACGTGCACTTACGTTTTAGGACGCGCGAAGGGTTTCAGTGGCGGGTGAATGTGTTGATTATAAATAAGAATTATCCTTATTTATAGCGGGTGAGAGGGAGGCGTGCCCGGCGAGGCACCATCGGGCCCCTAGCGGAAATAGAGTTCCGCTAATGCCCGGCGCCGGGGCGAAAATCCGGGAATAGCGGAAGCCGCCTTCCGCTATTCGAGCAAAGGCGAGCCCGGCAAGTCGCCATCGGGCCATTAGCGGAACTTGAGTTCCGCTAATGCGCGCCGCCGGTGCGAAAACCCGGGAATAGCGGAAGCCGCCTTCCGCTATTCGAGCAAAGGCGCGCCCGGCGAGGCACCATCGGGCCCCTAGCGGAACTAGAGTTCCGCTAATGCGCGCCGCCGGGGCGAAAATCCGGGAATAGCGTAAGCGGCCTTCCGCTATTCGGGCAAAGGCGCGCCCGGCGAGTCGCCAGCGGTACCCTAGCGGAACTTGAGTTCCGCTAATGCGCGCCGCCGGGGCGAAAATCCGGGAATAGCGTAAGCGGCCTTCCGCTATTCGAGCAAAGGCGAGCCCGGCAAGTCGCCATCGGGCCATTAGCGGAACTTGAGTTCCGCTAATGCCCGGCGCCGGGGCGAAAACCCGGGAATAGCGGAAGCCGCCTTCCGCTATTCGAGCAAAGGCGAGCCCGGCAAGTCGCCATCGGGCCATTAGCGGAACTTGAGTTCCGCTAATGCGCGCCGCCGGGGCGAAAACCCGGGAATAGCGGAAGCCGGCTTCCGCTATTCGAGCAAAGGCGCGCCCGGCGAGTCTCCAGCGGTACCCTAGCGGAACTTGAGTTCCGCTAATGCCCGGCGCCGGGGCGAAAACCCGGGAATAGCGTAAGCGGCCTTCCGCTATTCGAGCAAAGGCGCGCCCGGCGAGTCTCCAGCGGTGCCCTAGCGGAACTTGAGTTCCGCTAATGCCCGCCGCCTCCCGCCAACTCCCGTCGCTCAGCAAACCCGCGCCCCCAAGACCGGCGCAAAGGTAGCTTCCGTACCTTTGCGCCGGTCTTTTCATATGCTAAAGGAGAGGCGCACCATTTAACCGATTAAAGCGGATGTGCGGCGATACGGGGCAACTTTGGCGTATGTTTTTGCGCGATTTTTGGAATCGCTCTATACTCGAATTAAGAATAAAAGGATAAATTTCCCAAGGGAGATGTGCGTAGTATGAAAAAGGAAGCGCTGAACAAAAAGGATTCACAGATGGACTTTTTCCCGATTCACGATTTTGATTATGTCGAGATGTATGTGGGGAATGCCAAGCAGGCCAGTTACTTTTTGAGCAGAGCTTTCGGCTTCAAAATCGTGGGCTATGCCGGCCTGGAAACCGGCTTGAGGGATCGCGTTTCCTATGTGCTGGAGCAGAAGAAAACCCGCATTGTTGTCTCCGGTTCGCTCACTGACGATCATCCGATCAGCATCTTTGTGAAGAAGCACGGCGAGGGCGTCAAAGATATCGCGCTTCGGGTTGACGACGTTGAAAAGGCTTACACTGAAGCGGTAGCTAGAGGCGCGATCGTGATTCAGGAGCCGCAGACGCTTACGGACGCACAGGGGACGCTGATCAAGGCGACGATCGGCACCTATGGCGATACTGTGCATACACTCGTCGACCGTAAAAACTACAAAGGCGTGTTCATGCCGGGCTTCCAGCAAGTGGAGGTGCAGATCCCTTTTGAGGAAACGGGCTTAATCGGCATCGATCATGTGGTAGGCAATGTGGAAGAGATGGAGCCTTGGGTCGCTTATTACGAAAAAGTGATGGGATTCACGCAGATGATTCATTTTGATGATAAAGATATTAGCACAGAGTACTCGGCGCTTATGTCCAAAGTGATGCACAACGGCGGCCGCATTAAGTTCCCGCTGAACGAACCGGCTACCGGCAAGCGTAAGTCGCAAATTGAAGAGTTTATTGAGTTTTATCATGGCGCAGGGGTTCAGCATGTGGCGATTTTGACCAATGATATTTTGCAAACGGTCCAAAAGTTGCGCGAGCATGGCGTCGAGTTCCTAGACACACCGGATACGTATTATGAAATGCTTTCCGCTCGCGTCGGGAAAATTGATGAGGACATTCAGAAGCTCCAGCAAAATAAAATTCTCGTAGACCGCGATGATGAAGGCTACTTGCTGCAAATTTTCACCAAACCTATCGTCGACCGTCCGACGCTGTTTTTTGAAATCATTCAGCGCAAAGGCTCGCGTGGCTTCGGCGAAGGCAACTTTAAAGCACTGTTTGAATCGATTGAGCGCGAACAGGAGCGCCGGGGTAATCTCTAACAGCCGTGAAGGAGAGGGGGCAGCAGATGTACCCGAGTGTCCGGTTATTTATGGAAAAGTTGATCGATTATGCGGGCATGTTCCCGCCGGCCGGGCTGCCAATCGATACGGCCATGCGCAACTATCAAGCATACATGCATGATCAGGACAGCTGGATGCTGGGCACATTTGTGATCCCGGTGACCAAGTTACCCGAGGTCATCTCTTATGTGCCTATGTTTTCACCAGATCATCCGCTCCGCTTGTCGGTAATTGGCCAGCGCAGCAGCGATGAGGCGTCGTGCACCCGTCTGCTGGCGGATAGCCAAAATGCAATAGAGCGGTTCACCGAGCAAGCGCAAGGCGCTGCGCATGTCGAAGGGATCGAGCTGCCCCTGCCGTCGATTCCGCTCTCGCTGCAACTGCTGCAGGCCATTGCCAGCGAGACCGCACCACGTAGACTGCATATTTTTTGCGAATTGACATATGCGTTAAATAAAGATTGGAAGAGCCGCATGCTGGCCGGCTTGGACGAAATTGCCGCTTTCAAGTCAGCGGGCGGAATGGGCCTGGGGCTCAAGCTGCGAACCGGCGGCCTCACAGCCGAGGATTTTCCTAGTCCGGAGCAGGTGGCTTTTGTGATCGCAGCGTGCAGGGATCGTCATATCCCGCTGAAATTTACAGCAGGGCTGCATCATCCGCTTCGCATGTACCGGCCGGAAGTAAAGACGCACATGCATGGGTTTGTCAATGTGTTTGCGGCCGGCTTGCTGGCGCATTCGCATCAGCTGGACACTCGGCGCATAGCGGAGATTTTGGCGGATGAGGAGGCGGGCAGCTTCCATTATTCCAGCGAGGGCTTGCATTGGAAGCAATTCTCGATGACCGCATCGGAAATTGCGGCTTATCGCGATGAAGCTATATGTTCATTCGGCAGCTGCAGCTTCGATGAACCCAGGGAAGAGATGCGGGCTGTGCGATTATTGGCGCAGAGGAGGTAAGCGGATGGTACGTTCTTTTATTGATGTAGAACCGGATTCCCATTTTCCGATTCAAAATCTGCCCTATGGCATATTCCGCCCCCACAAAGGCGGAGATCCGCGCGTCGGCGTGGCGATCGGCGATCTGGTGCTGGATTTGGCCGTGCTGGACGATGCGGGGTATTTGGCGCCTGCATGGGCAGCCGGCCAAGGCTTGTTCAGCCAGCCGTCGCTGAACGCCCTCATGTCCTTGCGCCGACCCGCGTGGACAGAGCTCCGGCAGACGATTATGCGGCTGCTTGCTGCCGATGAGCCGGCACTGAGGGACAATGCCGAGCTGCGCCAAGCCGCCTTCTGCAAACAAGCCGAGGTCGAGCTGCTGCTGCCAGTGGAGATCGGCGATTATACGGACTTTTACGCCTCCAAGGATCATGCCACGAATGTGGGCATCCTGTTTCGGGGGAAGGAACAGGCGTTGCTGCCGAATTGGCTGCACCTGCCTGTCGGCTATCATGGGCGGGCCAGCTCGGTTGTGGTCAGCGGAACGGATGTGCAGCGACCGCTGGGGCAGATGAAGCCGCCTGATGCGGCTGCGCCGGTTTTTGGAGCTTGCCGCCAGCTCGACTTTGAACTGGAGGTGGGCTGTCTGATCGGCACGGGCAACGCACGGGGCGTGCCTGTCCCTGTGGACGAAGCTGAAGATTATATATTCGGGCTTGTGCTAGTGAATGATTGGAGCGCGCGTGATATTCAGGCGTGGGAATACCAGCCGTTAGGCCCGTTTCTGGGCAAAAACTTTGCCACATCGATCTCGCCTTGGGTCGTTCCCTTGGAAGCGCTGGAGCCTTTCCGTGTTGCGGGTCCGGCGCAGGAGCCGAAGCCGCTGCCTTACCTAGAGCCGTGCAGTGAGGGCGCTTTCGATATCAATCTGGAAGTCCATCTGCAGGCGGAAACGATGGAAGAACCGGTATGCATCTCAGGGAGCAATTTCCGCTATTTGCACTGGTCGATGGCGCAGCAGATCGCCCATCATACGATTGGCGGCTGTAATCTGCGCCCTGGGGATTTGCTCGCATCCGGAACGGTCAGCGGACCGGAGAAATCGACACGCGGATGCCTGCTGGAGCTTACGTGGCGCGGGAGCGAGCCCTTGAAGCTGGCGGGCGGCGAAGAGCGGGTATGGTTGGAGGACGGCGACCGCGTCACGATGACAGGCTGGTGTGAGGGAGACGGGTACCGGATCGGATTCGGCGAGGTAACCGGACGTGTGCGGCCAGCGGGGCAAAGAGGGGGATAGGGCCATGCCTTTTTATCACCGAATGGGTGAGATTCCGAAGAAAAGACATACACAATTCAGGAAGCAGGACGGCTCCCTGTACCGGGAGCAGGTGATGGGGACGAAAGGTTTTTCGGGAATCCAATCGATTCTCTACCACCATCACGCTCCGACGGATATCGTAAGGGCCGAGATCCTCGCTCCTTTTCAGGTGGAATATGAGGATCTGGGTGCGCTGACGTGCAGGCATTTTCTGGCGGGTCCGTTCACGGACTCGGGGGATGCGGTGCTGGGCAGGCGCTATATGCTCGGCAATGAAGATGTGCTCATCTCGGTGTCCAATCCGATGCAGCCGATGGATTATTATTACCGTAATGCAGACGGCGATGAATTGCTGTTCGTGCATCGGGGGACGGGCAAAGTGGAAACCGTGTTCGGCACACTCGTGTACCGGCCTGGGGATTACATCGTCATTCCCGTGGGCACGATTTACCGGATCATGCCGGAGCCGGGCGAATCGATATTTTTGAACGTGGAGACGAATAGCTGGATCAGCACGCCGAAGCGCTATCGCAACGAGCACGGCCAGTTGCTGGAGCATAGCCCTTTCTGCGAAAGAGATATACGGCTGCCGGAGTCGCTCGATACACATACGGATATCGGCGAATACGAGGTGCGAACCAAAGCGCGAGGGCATGTGCATGCCCACTTCTATCCGCATCACCCGCTCGACGTTGTAGGGTGGGACGGTTATTTGTACCCCTATATATTTAATATCGGCGATTTTGAGCCGATCACCGGGCGGATTCACATGCCGCCACCGATTCATCAGACGTTCGAGGGCCATAACTTCGTCGTCTGCTCCTTTGTGCCAAGGCTGTTCGATTACCATCCGCAGTCGATTCCTTCGCCTTATTTTCACAGCAATGTGGACAGTGATGAAGTGATTTATTATGTCGACGGCAATTTTATGAGCCGCAAAGGGGTGATGGAAGGCTCCATCACCTTGCATCCTTCAGGGATTCCGCACGGGCCGCACCCGGGTAAGATTGAGGCAAGTATCGGCAAAAAAGAAACCTTGGAGCTGGCGGTGATGGTCGATACCTTCCGCCCGCTGCGTGTGGTGAAAGGTGCCGCCCAATTGGAGGATACGAAATATCCGTACAGCTGGGTTCAGGGATAGGCAGCCTGCACGCAGCAGCCAACGATGATGAAGCTAACGTCGGGATGTGACCGGCGTTGGCTTTTTTGTCTATTATCGTGAATGTTTCCTTCCGCCTTGCGATCAGCACTTGGCGGTTCTTGTAATGGCGGAATCCCCAATAAACATGGCGCAAAGGACAATGCAAGCTGGCGACGCCCCCCTTACAATAGGATGGACACCCGTGACGAATGTTTGTACAGTTTAATGGCAGGTGAGGGAGGATTACTGGCTAAATTCATCGAATAACTTTGGAAATACCGCCAGACAAGGACTGGGGGAAGCCGATGCTGAAGACGAAGATGTTCCTGTATTTCTCCATGGTCTCTTTATTTATTGTCGGGATGACCTGCGGTATTTTTTATTTTAAGAACACCAAAGACATCAAAGATCAAACGTTTTCCTTATCGTCGATTATTTCCAGGCAATTTTCCGAAATGGTCGACCTGTATATGCAAAATATTGAAGAGCTTTCACTCGCTGTCTCGTTCTCTCCTGCCGTACAGAGCGGCCTCCTCGACTATCAGAGGGCAACGAAATCGTTGGAAAAAGAAATCATCGGCTATAAGCTGAATCCGATTCTGTTTGATTTTTCCTATCCGAAGCCTTATGTACAAAGTATTTCGATTTATACCCCAGATGCATACATGTACTACTACACCAAGCTGGTGGAAGTTAAGCCCACCGTTCCCTACACAGCCGCCGAACTAACGCAATTCAACCAATCGTTGGATACCAAAAAATTTGTGCTAAGCCCCTCCATTGGAGGCGAAGGTGTCGGTGAGCCTGCGAAGCAAATTGTTTCCTTCATTCGCCGCATTAACCGCATTCCGTCCCAGCAAGTCATCGGATTTCTGAATATTACGATTAACCTGAACGCCTTCAAAGCGCTGGAATCTTCGAACCGTAAAGCGAGTGAGTTTGACAGCAGCATGAGCATGCTTCTGGTGGATGAGCAAGGGCACATTATTTACGATAAAAATGGGATGAACGATTCGACGCTCCACACGTTTGATGTCCAATATGTACCGTCCGGACTGGCGGAAGGCGAGCTCATCTGGAGAGGGAAGAAGTATTACTACTCCTATGAATCTTCCAGCTACACCAGCTGGAAAACCGTCGTGCTGATCCCCGAAGATGTCGTACTGCTCAAGCAGCGACGAATTCAGGAGATCGTGCTCGCCGTAGGGATCCTTACGATGCTGTTGATCGCCTTGGTATCTTACATTTTATCCCATCAGATTACAGGCCCCTTGCGCAAATTGATGTCCAAAATGTCCAGTGTAGAGCTCGGCAATTTCAACGAGCGAATGGATTACAAAGGGAAGAACGAGCTCGGCAAATTAAGCCGGATGTACAACCTGATGCTGGACAGCATCTCCAGGCTGATTCATGAAGTATATGAATCCAAGCTGGCGGAAAAAAATGCGCAGCTCGCAGCGCTGCACGCGCAGATTAATCCTCATTTTTTATACAATACCTTGAATATTATGAAATCCATCAGCCGGCTTCGGGGAATTGAAGAAGTGGCGGAAATTTCCGAGTCGCTGGCGAGTTTGTTCCAGTACAGTATGAAAAACTTGCATCAACCGGTCACGCTGGAGCGGGAGATGGCGCATATCGGCCATTATTTTAACATTCAGCAGCACCGGTTCGGTCAACGCATGACGCTGGATGTTGATATTCCGCCTTTCCTGAGGCACGCCGAGCTGCTTAAGCTGACGATTCAGCCCTTAATTGAGAATGCGGTGA
>Ga0209566_101041_pt1 | contig 11534 bp, 9 predicted proteins | sample Araplavi_mTSA_r2_2_FD_184287 | JGI IMG/M metagenome (GOLD analysis project Ga0209566, IMG submission 184287) | Arabidopsis root microbial communities from North Carolina, USA - plate scrape CL_Cvi_mTSA_r2 (SPAdes) (version 2) | ecosystem: Host-associated > Plants > Roots > Endosphere | place: USA...
TGCATATCCACGCCCATCCACGGTCGCCGTACCACTACTCGTCACACGGGCGCCCTCGGCACCAGCCGCCTCGATAACAGCGATGGGATTGTTGAGGTCTAGCTGAGGAGCCAGCGTCGCGCCGCCCTCGTGCACGACCACTCCGCCGGCCGCACTGGCGCCAAACTGGTTGTAGTGGTTGGCGTGAGAGTAGTTTGCTCCCAATGTGGCATATGCCGCACGCCACCCCATTCCGCCATTGACCGTAGTAGTGCTGGTGGCGCCGCCGTTCTCGGCATAGGTTGCGCCAGCGTTATAGCTGTATTGGCGCTGGTCGCCGAACGTTCCGTTGATGGTCGCGCGGTCCGAATTGCCGTAGACATCGTCGTGGACGCCGTTGAACATAAAGCTGGGAGCATTCAAGTTGGTGCCCAGCGGCACCGTCAGGTTAAGACCGACCTGATTGTCGAAACGACTGCCGCGATAGACGGGGTCGCTGCTGTAGCTTCGGCTGGCGGTAACACCAACACTGAGGTGACGAAAACCTTTGTTGTAGCCGAGCATGTAGGTGGTCGACGCGCCAGTGTCGCGCCAATAGGTATAGCGCGAGCCGTTGAAATACAGCGAACCGTACTGGCTTTCCCCACCCAGATTCTGGTTGAGCGTGAGTTGCATGCGCTGCTTGGTACGCGGCACGTTCATGAGACCCGCGGCAGTGCCGCTGGTGGTGGCCATGTCCTGCCGCGTGATGGCGTCATCCAGCGTCAGGAAGTTGCTGTTGGAATAGCGATAGGTGGCAACCGCAAACGTGGTTCCTGCCGTTGGCAGCACCTTCGAATAGGACAAGCGGGCGCTGTAGCCGGAAATGGAATTGTCGTTCCAGCCGCGGAAGTTGGTATGTGAGTTGGTGATATCGAAGCCGACAGCACCCGCTGGCGTATTCACGGCGACACCGCCGAGATAAGACTTGTAGAGCGCGCGATAGGTGGACTGAACACCGCCGTACACGGTCAGCCAGTTGTTGATGCCACGCTGATAAGTGCCCTCCACGTAATAGGGCTTGGCGTTGCGCAACGCGTCACTGCGGTATTGGCCGTCGGTGATTGACCAACGGTCCTGACCGGGCCGCAGCAGCATGGGTACCGACGCGAACGGCACCGCCATTGTGTGCGTACTGCCATCTGCTTCGAACACCGTGACGATAAGGTCGCCACCGTAACCGGTGGAATAGAGATCATCGATGGTGAACGGGCCAGGCGCCACCGTGGTTTCGTACAGCAGGTTTCCATTCTGGCGCACTTCCACACGCGCCTGCGTGTTCGCCACGCCGTGCACCACTGGCGCATAACCCTGCTGCGAATCGGGCAGCATGCGGTCATCGCTGTAAACGGTCAGACCGCGGTACGGCGAGCTATCGAATATCTGGCCCTGGGTGTAGCCGTCGCCCACGGTAAGCTGCGCCTTCCACGGTGTAATGTCGTGCGTGGCGGTGGTGTTGAGGTTGTGCCAGCTCGTGCGGCCGGTGTTTTGGTCCCACTGTGCGGTTTCGTAGCTACGAATACGCCAGCCGCCGATGTTGAGGCCGAGGTTAAGGCCAAGGAACGCGTCCACATTGTTGTAATTGTCGGTAGCGTGAACGGGCGCCACGTAGCTTCCATCGCGCACGGCGGTATATACACCGTTCGGCTGCAGCATGAAGCTGCCGCTTGGGCTTGCCGCGTAGCTGCTGCCATCGAAGGTATAGCGCGTGCCGTCTTTGACGGACGTGGGAATGCCGTCTATGCCCACCGCAGTGCCGTACGGATTGGCGCGTGTCGACAGTGTTTGATCGACCGAGTAGACATTCAAATGGTAGCCAGCGAGGAAAGCCGTCTCGCCCTGGTCCCACAACTCGGGATTCACGTAGCCGCGCGCTTGCTTGCGTAATGCATCCTGGGGGATGGACAGATCCAGACGCAGCGCGCCAATGTCCATCTTGGCGAATGCGTCCGGGCTGATGTCCGACATTGTGATGCAAGCGTTCTGCGGCGTGGCAACCGATGGATCGAGCTTCGCCATGTCCACGCCAAGCTGGGTCAGCAGCGCATAGCTGAAGCACGGCTGGGCGACGTCGTTACCTTCTATCCCACGAAAAACAATATCCTGGCGATCCACGCGGATTTCGTTGAGATAAATGTCCGCGCGATAGGTCCCCGGCAGAACCGGGTTCCCCTTTTCATAGCGGGAAACGTCCACGGCGGCCTTGCCGGTTCCCATAAAGACGTTGTCGAACTCGACGGCGCTGGGACCCGCCGCGGGAGCCGCTGCCGGCGCTATCGGTGCTGCCCAGGCCGCGGTGGTGCCCATAGCCGCCATGATGAAACCGGCCAGACGGCGGAGGCGATACGTCTCCGGCGTGACGGCGTTGTTATGGTTAGCGCGGATATGGGTAGACATGCGGTTTTCCAATACCTATGAATGTCGGTTTTGTCGCTCTACCCGTCGGCTCTAGGCACTTTTTGGCAAAGCGGCACCGCCCCTCTCGTTTTGAGAGGAATCGGCACAAGAGGAATCGCGGCGCGTTCGGCGGCTTTGCGGCTCAACCGACGCTATGAGTAATCAGCGAGTAAAGTTCGCTTCGCGCGGTTCAAAACCGCCAAAGTCGTTTATCGCGGTCAGGCTCAACTTGCCCTGCGAGGCGTCTGGGTTGCCACGCAATGCAAAGGTGGTTTTTCCAAGGGCCGGGCACATACCGCCTTTGGCTATATCTTTAGCTTCGGGCGCACTCTTGAAGGAAACATCGCTGAAGGAAACGTTGAAGGGCGAGTTGTTGGTGCACTCTGCAATGAACCCTTTGCCGTCCTTAGTGACACGCCACGTCAACTGCTCGATGGCGCTTAAAGGATTTCCAGCCAGCCCTTTTGGACGGAAGAAGATCTTGATGCGGGTGCGGATGGCGAACTGCAGGTAGTTGTTGTCTTCGCCGCCCTTGGCCTTCGGCCTGGGCGGCACTTCCAACACGTTGAACCAGAAAACGCTCTCACGATCGGTCGGCAGAGGCGAGCCCGTATACATGAGTCGGAAAGTTTGGCCCTTGCCGGGATCAACGCGCGACATAGGCGGTGTGACCATGAAAGGAGCCTTGGAATCGGAGGGCTTTTCGGTGGGGTCGCCACTGTCCACCCAGGCTTGCAACAAACGCGGTGCACTGTCGTTATTGATAAGGCTGACGGACACCTCCCGCTCATCGGCGGGATAAATCACGCGCGTTCCATTGATCTGAGTACCTGCGTGCGTTACGCCGAACGCACCAGCAAATGCCAAGGCAAACGCGCAGGTTGCGCGGGTAAGGACGTTCATCACAGTTCTCTCTAGATCCAGGTTTCGGCGGGGCCGTAACGGCCCCGCCTGTACTGCAACTACGACGCTACTTAGTTGTAGGCAACCGAGTAGACAACGTTGGTGTTGACGGTGCCGGCGGTGGCGGCGCCGCCGGTGGCCACGTACTGGCCGTAGTAGGTCAGCGTGGCCGTGTTGTTGGCGATGGTGGCCTGCGTGGAGTTGGCGCTGGTGTTCAGGTTGATCACAGCCTTCTTGTCGTTCAGCACGGCGACCTGCACGTTGGTGGCCGAGCCGGAAGCCGTGCTGTTCTTCAGGTTGCCGGTGGTGGCGTCGACCATCGGGCTCTGGGAGGGCTCAAAATGCAGGCTGGCGATCTTGCCGTTGGTGCAGCCCGTCTGACCCGAAGCACCGATGATGAGCTGGAACTGGGTGTCGCCAGCCGTCTGGCCAGCGGCCAACGAGGTGGTCGACACGTTCGGCAGCTTCACGGTGACGTTCTGAGCGGCGCCGTCGGTGCCCGTACCACCGGTCACGGTGCAGGTGGTGTCCGTGATATCACCAGTGAAGGTGATGGTGCCATCCGAAGCCGAAGCCTGCAGAGCGACGAGGCCGAACGTGGCAGCCAGAACAGCAGAGAAAACAGTCTTCTTCATTTTGTAAATATCCTTATAAAAAAGTCAGTTCCAGGCATCGGCCGGACGTAGTGCTCGCCTCTCGATCCGATGGCCCGGCTGGGTAAGGCGCAACCGATAGGGTTTCCATCGGCGTGCGCATGGTAGGGATCGCGGACAAGCGAAAAAATCAGATCCGTCCCAAAGAAAAATTCAATCGAGTGATGAAGTGACGCACCGAGATGTCAAAGTCGTGAAGTTACGACTCATCAGCTAGAACAATCGCAGTCGACGAGAGGGATCGACTCACATCGGCGAAGGGGGTGTTCGCATCTATAGCTTGCGAAAACACCGCATGTTTTCCGATGCAAGCGCAGTCGGCCTCTTCTGCGACCACCGCATACAGCGGCCTCATGAAGGTCGACCGAGCACCACGCATTGTGGCCCTCGGATCTTTCCATGCGACCACGGGTTATCAGGCGCGCATACGCCGGCGCTGGATTGGCGCGCACGTGTGACATCTGTTGCATCGCGGATGACTTCTCTCATACGCGCCACGAGCGGACCGTAACGACGCATTGCGCGAACGGATCCTGGCCCTGGCACACCGGCACAAGCGCTACGGCGTCGGGATGATTTATCTGAAGCTCCGCCAGGAAGGGCAACTCGTGAACTACAAACGCGTCGAGCGGCTGTATCAGGAAGCGAAACTTCAGGTGCGGCGACGTAAGCGGAAGAAAGTGCCCGTGGGCGAACGGCAGCCGCTGTTACGGCCGACGGCAGCCAACCAGGTCTGGTCGATGGATTTCGTCTTCGACCGCACGGCAGACGCGCGTGTCATCAAGTGCCTGACGGTCGTCGACGATGCCACCCACGAGTCCGTCGTCATCGAAGTCGAGCGAGCCTTCTCCGGCACCGGCGTCACGCGTGTGATGGATCGCCTTGCACTCGGCCGTGGCCTACCCGCGGTCATTCGAAGTGACAACGGCAAGGAGTTCTGTGGCAAGGCCATGGTCAGCTGGGCACACGAACGCGGCGTACAGCTTCGTCTGATCGAGCCGGGCAAGCCAAACCAGAACGCTTACATCGAATCGTTTAACGGCCGCCTCCGCGACGAGTGCCTCAACGAGCACTGGTTTCCGAGCTTGTTGCATGCTCGCACCGAGATCGAAACCTGGCCGCGACAGATGCCGGCGTTCCCTCTCTTGCTAAAGCGCAAATCTGGCCAACCCCGCAAGACGTCCGTGAAAGTCTGACCCCTTTGGCCAAACTTTGTCGGATCGCGCAACCTCAGGAAAACCCCTTAAGTTATGGTGGGCCCACCAGGATTCGAACCTGGAACCAAGGGATTATGAGTTCGCCATTCAAGCAATGAATCATTGAAATACAGCGCAAATCCAACGCAACTGGTATTTACTTGGCGACCTTTAAAATCAGCTAGTTAGATAAACTTAAAGTACTTAGACGAAGCCAAGCACTGCACCGGTACTGTACCCAGACGCGACAGACTTGCTGCCTCGATATTCGCGATGATTACCGTCGCTGCGACAGACTCTCCGGGCAGACTGACTTGAGTCAGCTAACCTAAGAAACCAGTGCGCGTCGCCTCGCCAAATATTTTTGTTGCGGGGCCTCCTTCACTGGCGCCCTCAACACTTGTCCGTCGTAAGGTTCAAGCTCGCTTCGCAGCGCCTGATCTGCTCCCACTCGCACCCAATCGATGCGGATCCTCAAATCATCATCGATCTGCAGATACCCTTTTTCAAATGCTCGATCCAGGAGTAGTGAAAGGCAGATGCCATTCGACGGATCGAGCCGAATGGTTTGGTCCTTACTCCACGGAACGATGTGAGATGCAACGAGGAAATCTCGGGTCGTCACACCAGAGATCGCGCAACGATATCCATAATTGGTCTTTACCGCTTCAGCGAATGCCCTTTGCGCACTGCCTCTAGCCTTAACTGTCGCAGTCGAATCGGCTACCTCGTAGTTCTTCTGGTCGATCTGTTCGCGGAAGACCCTCACCTCCTCGGGGTCGACTTCAAGCATCTCCGCAGCTGCGTCTCCTTGCGGCGTCGCCGGAAAGCGCGCCTCCAGTGCTGTCAGGAAGGCATCAACAGACTCCGTAATCCGTGGGGACAGAGGCGCAGGTTGCGACCACGCATCATGGTTCTGGTTTGGATCAAAGAACAGACCGTGACCCGGACGTTGAAGGAATTTGGTCAATGCACGACCTGTATCGGCATCAAGCACGTCTATCACCGACATCGGTTGTTCCGACGTCGCAAGTTGCGATAGTACGTCTTCGATGCTCGAGCTAGGTGCGACTCCACCACTCTGGAAAAGAGACCAAGCCAGTGCCGAAGTTTGACGGGTTTTCCCAGCAAGGGCCTGAATTTCCTCAGGCAAAAGCTCCAAATTGGCCCACGCGTATTCTTCGTCCGGGTTCTTAAGGTACGCGCGCAAGTGCAGCGTCCTCGGCTCGTCCCGAAGCTTAATGGCTAAGAGATATGGCTGCCCGGCACCACGACTAGCGAGGAGCTCAAGCTCCTTCTCAGCGTCGTCAAATTCCAAATGCGTTGGGTCGCCTGGGATCGTCTCTTGTGTGGCGTCGCTAGGCGAAAGTGCCATTTTCCACACTTGGGGCGCACCCAGGCTCGTTTCCCATTTGAGGTGCGGCCGGTCACCGGAATTGAAGACGAACGCGCCAGGAGTCGTTCCCTTCGGCCACTGGTAGGTGAGCTGCACCGATGTCGTTGCGCTGGAATCTACTGAGAAGAGATTCCTCACCGTCTTCAAAAACTCATCCTTGCGAGAAAGCTGAATATAGTCCTTCGTATAACGAGTGCTACGGACCTGACGACCGTAGGTAGCTCTGTGTGCCTCGGGACCGTAGTAAACAACCAACACCCACTCGACTGGTTGGGCAATCATTCCACCCTCCCAATTAGGATCGCTTCGGGTGACTGGTGTGCTTCAACTTCTCGCCGACTCTGCGCCGCTAATGAGCGGTGCGTCGTGAATTGAACAATATCTGCGCCAGGAAACAGATCACGTACCGATTCTGTATCGCGATTGGACATCACCCACTTCACGCCTCGTCTAGTCAGGTCAGCGCAGATCTCGGCCAGTTCAATAAGATCGACCATCTCGAAAGTCTTCGCTGTGTACTTGTTGAATTTGGCGGTAGGCTCTTTCTCAACATCTGGGCGCGTGAATATGGGTAAATACGGTGGATCGAGGTAGACAAAGTCTCCTCGCTTCGCACCGTGCAGCACGTTCCGAAAGTCTGTAGCGGAGATTTCCGTTCGGACTAGGACGTCTCCGATGGTCTTCATTGTGGAGCTATCAATGCCTTTAAATCGGCGGTCTCCCCAGGGCACGTTCATAGCACCTGTTCGAGAGTTTTCACGCCACAGGTGATTCCACGAGACCCCATTTAAATAGAGAAAGCGGGCCGCTTTTTCCACGAGCCCAGTTGGGACCTGGGAACGAACCTCGTAATAAAATTCCTTTGAATCATTCCTCAGATACCAGTCCAGCAATGGACTAAGCTCCGACTGACGGTCCTTCATCGCATTCCAAGCCGCGACAAGGTGCTCATTCAGGTCAGCCAGGTACGAGCGGCCAGACACCCGGGCAGCACAAGCAAGGAAAACAGCGCCGCCACCGAGGAACGGCTCGTAGTAGTTTTCGATGGAGGTTGGTACATGCGGAAGAATGCGCGGAAGCAACCGCGCCTTCCCGCCCACCCACCTGATAAAAGGTTTGATCTGTGCCGAATCTGTCGTACCGGCAGGCGCAACGCCAGAGGGCATGTCTAAAGCTGCCAGCTTCATGAGTTTAGTTGAACCTTTATTTTGACTCTCGTTGAGTCATGATATCTTATGACGCCAAAGGATCCCGGCGTTCGTCGTGGCTTGCCGCCCCCCGGCATCGAGGTTCAAATGTCCGACGTAGAACTTGTGTGGCCAAACAAAGATTTGTCGCTGCGAGCTTCGGGCGAGATCGGCTATGAATGGGTGCAGCCTAGTGATCGCCGGCTTCTTAAACCACTAGGGTTCGAGCAGTTCACAGCCGCTCCGTTGAATAGCCACGCAAATGTACTTGCTATCGGCGACGGGTTTGACGTTTTAGAGGTGCTGGCGACCCAAACGAAAGTCTTAAGCGGTGGGATTCGGCTGGTTTACATTGACCCGCCCTTCAATACCCAGGTCAACTTCCGCCAGTACAACGACTCTATGCATCGGCCAATGTGGCTGAGCATGATGCGCGACCGTCTTCTGGCGCTTCGCCCCCATCTCGCAGAGGACGCGAGCGTGTGGGTTCACCTTGATGATGCAGAGGTTCACCGGGCGCGCGCAATCATGGACGAAGTGTTCGGCGAGAACGCGTTTGTTTCTTCGGTTGTGTGGCAGAAGAAGACCACTCGCGACTCTCGCGCAGCCTTCTCATCGAACCATGACACAATCTTGGTGTATGCCCCAAGTGGGCCGAAGAAGTGGAAGACCTCGCGTAATCTCTTGGTCAAGGAAGACGCGCGCCTGCGGAATCGTGACGATGACCCGCGCGGGCCATGGGCTGACGCCCCTTTCACGGCCCCAGGCTATCGGAAAGCACAACAGTACGACATCGTCACTCCAACGGGTCAGGTCCTCCGCCCTCCCCGAGGTCGCTCTTGGTATGCGACTGAACAGACATATCTCGATTTGCTTGCAGACGATCGAATCTGGTTCCCAAAGGGTGGCGACGGCTCACCACGACTGAAGCTATTCGCGCATCAGCTCAGAGGGCTTGTGCCGTTTACGGTATGGGGAGCAACGGACACGGGGACGAATGACGAAGCGAAGCGACATCTCATGACAATGTTTCCGGATCTTGAGGTGTTTGATACCCCCAAACCTGAGTCGCTTCTGGAACGAATCATCCATATCGCGACCAACCCGGGCGAACTTGTTGTCGACATCTTCGGCGGCAGCGGAACAACTGCCGCGGTCGCGCAGAAGATGCGCCGTCGCTGGATGGTTGCGGAGCGCAATGCGCAGACTGTCCTCGACTTTCTGCTACCGAGGCTGCACCGAGTCGTCGACGGCACAGACCCGGGAGGCGTTACTGAGGCCACCTCTTGGGTTGGCGGGGGAAACTTCGAGATCATCCATGTGCCTCCTCGGTTTGGTGCGATAACTGGGAAATGCCGACCTGAAGCTATCAAGCGGCGACTGGCGACGCAGGCCGAAGAGCGTGCTTCATCTGCACCTCGACGACGTCGTTCAGCTGCTGCCTAAGGGGATGGTCATACTGGTTCACTGCTCTCAAGACGGGCGCCTGTGCGCATCCTGATCAAAAAGCCATCTCTGGGTAGGGCCCCGACGTTAAGGCTGCCAGATCGCGCCAAGTCAGACTGAAGCTGAACGAGCGGCACATGGATTATGCAAGTTTGCATAAACAGGGTGTCCCGTATTACGATCATCACCAATACACCCGCCACGCCTCTACAGCAGGAAACTGTTGCAAGCGCAAATAGGCGGGTTTTTTTTGTCTTGCGCTCGGGGGGGCCGGATGCGATACGCCAAGGTAGCGTTGACGTTCGAGGAGCAGCTGGAGCTGCTTCAACAACGTGGCATGCACATCGAGGATGCGAGTCGTGCATCACACCATCTGGAGCGCATCGGCTATTACCGACTGATGGGCTATTTCTATCCCTTCCGGCGTCCTGATAGTGACGACTACGTCGCTGGGGCGTCCTTCGACCGGTCACTGCACCTCTACGAGTTCGACCGCGCGCTGCGCGCACTCGTGCTAGATGCTGTGAGCCATATCGAGGTTACCGTGCGGACGGCCATCACCTATGAGATGGGCCATACATACGGCGCGTTTGGCTATTGCGATGCGACGAGCGTCGCGTGGGACGAAGAATGGCATGGGGAATGGTTAGCTGACATCGAAAAGGAAGTCAGGCGCGCTAACGAGCGGTTTATCGAACACTACAAACGAAAGTACGACGGGTATCCCCGCTTGCCCATCTGGATGGCTACTGAGGTGATGTCACTCGGTACTATGTCGAAATGGGTGAAAGCCATGCATCCAGCTGACAAAAAGCGCATCGCCACCAGGTTTGGATTTCGCGCCCCGGCGTTTGAAAGCTTGCTCCACTCAGTGGTTGTTGTGCGCAACATCTGTGCACACCACGGACGATTCTGGAACCGCGTCCTTGGCGTGAAACCCAAGCGACCAGAGACCGGTGAATGGATGTACATGGCCGATTATTGGCCAAGCGATCGCGCCTTCTACATGCTGGTTGCCCTGCGTCAGCTTTTGGCGAGCACGGCTGCCGACGCAGTCGAGTGGCGGGATCGGGTGGCAATGCACATCGCACCTCTTGTGAAAGACGATAACAATCGTCTGTCGATGGGTGCAATCAAGGGTTGGGAAAATCTCCCCCTATGGGTGGGCAAGCGCTGACTACCGCTACTGCTCAATCGCGTTTTGAATCAAGGATTTTTTTGCGCTTGTTCCACGTAACCAGCGACGAAGCATCTCGAGTCGTCGGCGCGAACCCAAGTGGGAAGGCGAGAAGCAAGGCTTGTGGTCACCGAATCCTGAGGCTCGGGTGACGCGCCGGCCAATCCTTCATCTTGGCGTACCGCCTTCAAGGGGGGACTTCAAAAATTGCCGCGTAACCTAAACGGCGACTTGGCATGGTTTACTTGAACGGCCCTGAACCCGCCCGCGGGACGTAAGGCGTAACCCCCTGCATAGGGTCAGCGTACTTCATGGCTTGCTGTTCGTTCGCCTCACTTGCGGCCTGCGACTGCACCTGCTGAGCCTGGTATGCAGTCTGCGATTGCATCTGCGCCATCAGAAGTTGCCGAAGCTCCTGGAGCTGGGATACCTGCGCCATCGCGATTTGGTTACCGGCGTCGACTGCTGCCTTCTGACCCACTGCGCCGGATGCGGCCACGCGCAATCCCGCGATTGTTTGTTCCTCGTTGGCATAGTTTGCGTTCTGCACGCCAGCGGCGTTAAGAGCTCCACGCATCGAGTCAAGCGCGCTCTGCGACCACTGCTGATAGGACGCGCCGTAGTTCGTCGACGTTTTATAGCCCGGAAACATCGATTTGAACTGAACACTCATGTTCGCCGCCGAGTAGGACAGCGACTGCCCTGTCTGCACCACATTGGCAAGCTGATTAAGGGTGGCGCTCGCGTCAGCCCATACCTGCTGCGGCAATGCCTCAGTGTTTTGTAACATGTTCTTGTACATCTGGAGCTGGTACGCGATCTGCTGCGCCTGGTTGATGTTCGACTGAAGCGAGCGCGCGGCCGTCAATATGTTCTGAGACAGATTTGTTCCGTCGATCACTGCCCACTGCGCGAGGGAGGCCCCGGCGCCACCTACATTGATGGCTATGAACAGAACCGCTCCGATCGTACTTTTGATGCACCGCTTCATTGCTTAGTCCTCTCCATGGCCAATTCGAATTTCTGGCGGAGATCCGCCGCCACCACCATCGTGAGGCATCGCCCGAACTAGGTCCGCTGCCGACCGCGGTTCATAGGGCCTCCCAATTGAGATTGGTTTAGATGGCGCTTCTGGCGGCGGTACATAAGCTGGCGTACGCT
>Ga0209566_101044_pt1 | contig 11447 bp, 12 predicted proteins | sample Araplavi_mTSA_r2_2_FD_184287 | JGI IMG/M metagenome (GOLD analysis project Ga0209566, IMG submission 184287) | Arabidopsis root microbial communities from North Carolina, USA - plate scrape CL_Cvi_mTSA_r2 (SPAdes) (version 2) | ecosystem: Host-associated > Plants > Roots > Endosphere | place...
GTGGCGACGTATTCCGGAATATATGACTGGCTTGAATTCGTCGATGGAGTTTTCCAAAATTTATGTCGGGCGAAGAGGAAAAATCATCTTTCTCAGACTTTTTACTTGTTTTTATAAAGCCCTATTCAAGTGGGCGGTGTTTTTTGTCCGTGAATTCGAGATGGACGCGATCTGGTTGCGTATCCGGTTGAATGAGATACTCGCGAATCCCGCCTCGATCGATTTGACGCGTACAACGCATCCTCGCCGGCGGACGCGTCGACGCGTGCGTGTGGCATCTGCAATCCGCGGCGTTGAGCTGCCTCGGGCAGAGGCGACACGGGATCAAGAATTTCTTGATGGTGACGTTGGCGCGACCTCAGCACGGGGCGCCACCTCCGGTCATGCACAACCCGGGGAGCACTGCCCGGCTAGCCCCGTGCGCTTCCTCGCGGCCGTGATCTCGTTGCTCGTGCCGCCAGTCCGGAACCGTATGGATCAAATCGACGGCTACGCGCTCGTCGTTTCGGAAGCAATGGTGTTGACGACCTGCGATCCGGGGCCACGGATATTTCGCTTGGGCGACCACGCTATTTCTGCGATGAGCAGGAAGACTGGCCATCACCCATCTGTACCTTGCCTGGCAGAGGCTCGGCGGCAGCATCTCGCGATGCCGGGACGGCATGCGGCTTCAGCGGCAGGCACTATGTGATGTGTTGCAAGGAATTTGCCGCCCAGGAGGGATGGCGGGGCGATTCGGCGCCGGTATCGCGAGCGATCTTCCCGGGAGACTGAATCGGTGTAGCGATTCGCGATGACGATGACCCGTGCGCAGCGCCGTCATTGCATGTACGAATGCGAGCGCGTGCGTCGAGACATGGGTGGGGTTGCGCCTTTCATCGGGCATGCCGACAAGCAGCAGGCCATGGCGTGTGCTCGACGAAAGAGATGTGTCCTCGGCGACATCAGCGCGGCAAGCCGGCAAGACGGGGCGCGGCGGCGCTACAGCCGGAACGATGATGCCGCACGCACCTCCGTCGGTCGACGAGATGCAGGAACGTACCGCGCCTTGATGCCCGATATCGTCGCTCCGCCGCTTGCTCAGCCCTTCGCGACGACGTCGATGCGCAGCGCTTCGCCGCCGTCGACGATCGCCAGCAGCCGATCGACGTTCGGGTGCGCGCCCGGGCGGTTGCGTGCGTCGGCCGTATGTTCGGCGAACACGGCGAGGCCGTGCTCGGCCGCTTTCGCGTCGAGCGTGCCGAATGCCTGCTGCAGATAGTTGTATACCGCGAGCGAGCCCTGCTTGCCCGGCTGGTTCTCGATGGTGGCGACCACGTCGCCGTTCGCGTCGACGAGATCGATGCGCGCGATGCCGTCGATGGCCGGCAATTGCGCGAGGTTGTCCTTGAATACAGGGGTCGGTTGAATCACTGAAAACACTCCGTCGGTTTGATCGTGGAAAGGTGGCGGCCTGTATGTTATCTGATTCGCCGCGATGCACTTTTCGACGCAACCGGGCGATCTGCACGGAGTCTGATCGTCCGATCGTAGGCGCGCGCGGCGGCCGATTGCTGGCACGCGGGAATGCTCCGCGACGTGCAGTCGGCCGGTTTGCCATGCCTGCTTCTCGTGCCGCCGCCGCTTCAGCGTGACAGTCGCGATCGCAATTTCAAGACATGCCGGTCGTCAATTGTTGCCATCAAGACAACACGGTGAACGCGTTGGCGACGCTACTGACGTCGGGAATCCAAATCTACAATTTGTTTGAGCGCGGGTTGTACAACGCTTGTTGCATGTTCCAACCCGACGTATCTGCCGCAACGAAACCGGCAACCCGTCCGCTTCGTCCGGCTGGATCGTTCTTGCCTGCTGCGGAAACGCCGTTCTTTTCAACGGAGCAACCATGACATTCAATTTCTTGCCGCGATCGACCCTCTGCTCCGCGATGCTCTTGTCGATCGTGCCGACCATCGCTGTCGCGGGAACGTTCTCCGTCAAAGTCGATGACCTGGACCATGGCCGGTTCGAGAACGAACAGGTCTACGGCGGATTTGGCTGCCACGGCGGAAACGTCTCGCCACGCATTTCGTGGTCCCATCTTCCTCACGGAACGAAGAGCGTCGTCGTGACCATTCACGACCCCGACGCCCCGACGGGCGGACTGGGCTGGATGCATTGGGGCGTCGTCAATATTCCGGCATCCGACACGTCGATCGAAAAGGGCGCCTCCGGCGATCCGAAGCGGATGCCTGCGGGGGCCATCGAAACGCTGACCGACTTCGGCGCGGCGAAATACGGCGGGCCTTGCCCGCCTCAGGGGGAGTCGCACCGGTACATCGTTACGGCATCGGCGCTCTCTGTTCCGAGTATCGACGTGAACGCCACGTCGAGCCCGGCCCTCGTGGCATATCAGATGCACGGAAAAGTGATTGCACGGGCTCGCTACGTTGCGATGTATCACCGGGCGGCGGAGTGAGCGTCCTGGCGGGAGGTCATCGCAGCGACATCCCGTCGTCGACACTCAGGTTCACGCCGTTGACGAAACGCCCTTCGCTGCTGACGAGAAACAGTGCGGCGCGAGCCGGTGACCTGCGGCCGAATTTCATGACCGGTGAGGCGGTGAGTCTCGCGTCGATCGGATCCCCTTGGGTTTGCTTGCGACTAGCCCGGCCCATCGCTGGCGGCAGCGAGAAGCGGAACGACCAGATCGCTGATCGGCGTCGGAATGCCGTGCGTTCGTCCGTATCGCTGCACGACGCCGTTCCGGCAGTCCCATTCGAGCGGATGGTTGCCTTGTCGGTCGGCGAGGATGGACGTACCTAAATCGGGCGGAAAGCCATACAATCCATCGACGATTTCCTGCGGCACTTCATCGCCCAGCTTCGCGCCCTCCGCCCGCGCGACCTCGAGACATTCCCGCAGGTAGGCGAGCGACAGTTCGGTGATGTCGCTTCGCGCGTACATGCCGGCGCGGCGACCGGTCAGCACCATGAGTCCCGCCACTGCGTTCTGCAAGAGCTTGCGCCAGGCGAGCGAGATGAAATCCTCCGCCACCTCCGGCGCGCAGCGCGTGCCGTGCAAAGCGGACACCACCACGTTGCTCGCCGGCGTATCGGGCAGGGTGAGCCGAGGCTTGCCCCGCAGCCACACCGATGCGCCCGATTCGCGCTGCGCCGGAAACCAGACGACCGACGGCACGACCGTGGCGCCGGCCGCATACGGCGCGAACGCGGCTTTTTGCTCGACGCCGTTTTGCAGCACGCAGACGACGGTATTCGCATCGCATAGCGCGGAGACCCAGGGTGCTGCACTCGCTATCTGCGTCGACTTGACCGCAACGAACACGAGATCGAACTTTTCCTCGACCGCGTGCGGATCGGTCAGTACGGGCCCGGGCACGACGATCTCGCCGCCGTCGAAGCGCAGCTTCAACTGTTCGTGCGCCGAGCGGCCGCAGATCACCGGCGTGCGGCCGGCTTCATGAAGGGCCGCGGCGACGGTCGTTCCGATTGCGCCCGGACCGACGAGGGCGACGGTCGGGTAGTCAGCGTTCGTCATGGTGTTCATCCTGTTCAGTCATCCGCCAGATGCGGGCGCAGTGCGAGGGCGAGCGGAAAAATCGCGAGGGCGGTCAGCGCGGTCGCATACGTGGCGCCATGCACACCGATCCTGTCGCCCAGGAAACCGTAGAGAACGGGCGATATCGCGCCGGATGCGATCGTCCCTGTGTAGAAAATCGCGAATGCGCGCTCGGTGCGCTCGGGTGCGGACATCTCCGGAACGGTTCCGTACAGCACCGACGAAGTGCCGTTGAGCATCATACCCAGAATCGGCAGCAGCACCATGGCAAGTGCCAAAGGGAGATACATCACCGCGACGATGCACACGGCTGTACCACCCTCCGTGAGCAGCACCGTCCTGACCATACCCAGACGCGCGCCCAGCCAGCCACACATGAATTTGCCGGCCGCACCGCCTGTGAAAACGAGTGCAAGCGCCGTTCCCAGCAGTTGCGGCGAGACACCTTTTGCCTTGAGCAGGAAAGGCAGAAATGTCAGCAGTCCCATGCGTACCGCCGTATCGAGCACGCCGATGGAAAACAGCGTGGGGAATCCGCTTCCCCCGGTGCCGCTGCGTTGAGCGGACGCTTGTTCTTTGACCGCCGTCTTGCCGGCGCCACGCGGCACGGCGGGAAACCAGAGCGCGATGACGGCGGCCACGACGCAGCCCAATCCGGCGACGATCCATAGCGCGTGACGCCACGGCATCATGGTCACGAGCAGCGAAATGGCGGCCGGCAGTGCGGATTTCCCCAGATCGCCGGCAAAGTTGTAGATGCTCAGCGGGCCTCTCGCGTCGCGTCCATAGAGGCGGGAGACGGCGCCCGATGCGATCGGATGCTGCGTGCTGGACCCGCCGCCCGAAATCGCCAGCGCCACGCCCAGACCGAGCAGGCCACCCGACAGGCCCGCGAGCGCATAACCGAGCGCGGCGAGCAGTGTGCCGAAGGCGAGGGTCGTGCCGCTGCCCAGGTGTTGCGCGAGGCGCCCCGCAGACAACTGCAGCGTCGCCATCGTGCCGGCATAGATGCCGCGCAGGATCGCCAGGGCCGCAAAGTCGAGCCCGAATTCCGACTGCCACACGGGTAGCAACGCGTAGATCATGTCCGTATAGCCATCGTGCATTGCGTGCGCAATGCAGGACAGCCACAGCACGCGCCGTCGGGGCGGCGCAGTCTCCCGCGTCGCGGGAGGGGAAAAAACCGGCAGGCGCATCGTCATTCGCTCCGTGCGAGCGGTCGGTGGAAGCCGCTCGTGGCATCGCTTTCACGCTCGATGCGTCAATTTTATGGGTGAGGCAGCGGCCATTTCAATTGAACTAAAATCGCGTCAACGGAGAGAAAAAGTCACGTCATGAACGACAACCAGGACACGGCGAAGCACCGGGGCGAGTTGCCTCCGCTCAATGCGCTGCGCGCTTTCGATGCGGTCGCGCGGCACGGCAGCTTCGCGGGGGCGGCGGTGGAACTGCATGTCACCCACTGGGCCGTAGGCAAGCAGATCCGGCTGCTGGAGGACTGGTTCGGCCTGCCGTTGTTCGACCGTCGTCCGCGCGGTGTCGTGCTGACCGACGAAGGGGCCGCGCTGCTGCATGACGTCAGCCACGTGTTCGAGCGCCTCGGTACCGCGGTGGGGCGGCTGCGCCACGACACGTTCAAGCACCGGATATCGGGCGTCGTGCGGGTGAATGTGCCGATGAGCTTTGCGCTGTGCTGGCTGCTGCCGCGGCTCGCCGATTTCCATTCGCGCTACCCCGACATCGACGTGAGGGTGTCGACGACATCGCGCAAGTTGCGCTATGTCGCCGACGCTTTCGATATCGGTGTTCGTTCCGGTCCCGAGCAGGGCGCGGGCGTCGTATCGCGCCCGTTGATGCCCGACCTGCGCGTGCCGGCCTGCAATCCCGCATTGCTGCGCCGGCATCCGATACAGAGCGTGGCCGACCTGCGCCATCACACCCTGCTGCATTCGGCCACGACGCGCTCCGCCTGGTCGCACTGGTTGCAGGAAGCGGGGGCTTCCGATCAGCGCGCCGCGCGTCATGTCGAATTCGATCATGTGAATCTTCAGCTCGGCGCGGCCATCGAGGGGCTCGGCGTGGCCCTGGCATCGCTGCCGCTGATCGGGCGCGATCTCGCCGAGGGGCGCCTCGTGTGTCCGATCGCATCGCCCGTATGGCGTGCTGACGACTACATGCTGGTGACGAACGCCGATCGTGCCGACGATGCCGCGGTGTCCGCGTTCGAGCAATGGATGGAACGCATGGCGGGCCGCGAGGCGGGATAGGCTCGCGGTGTCGATCCGCGCGATCGGCACGGCGATGCACAGGGCCGGCAGTACGAGGCGGTGCGGGGTCGGCGCAGCCGCATCGATACCGCCGGTGGAGACACGACGACGCACCGGGTTTACTGCCATTGCGCCGGGTGCTTCGTTACCGTCCGGCGCCGGTCAACATGCCTGCTTCACGCGAACGCTCGATATCGGGGCTGCGATACGCGCGCTCGGGAATCTCCGCGAGCCGCGACGCATGCACCTGCCGCGGCGCCAGCCCGTAGAACTTCTGGAAGCTCATGATCAGCGGCGACCATTTGTCCGGATCGATGCGGTCCGCGTGGCCTTCCATCAGCAGGTCGGGATGCACGTGCACGCGCTGGATGCGCAACTCGAACACGCGGATGTGGCCGCGCAGGTCCGGCGCCTCGTCGCCGATCCCGTGCGTGGCCGCGACGACCGCTTCCATGTGCACCGGGCATTCGAGCGCGCGCGGCGGCGCGACGGTTTGCGACGCGGTTGCGGTGAGCCCGGCCGTGCCGAACTTGTCGGGCTCGAATACGTAGCCTCTCGCGCGCTTGCCGTCGGGCACCGGATGCGTGCCCGTCGTGCGCGCGATCCGGTCGACCGCGTCCGCCTGCGCCGACGACGGCAGGTTCAGCACGCATTCGCCGGTGCGCAGCAGGTTGCGGGTGGTCTGCGAGCTGGCGGCGATGCCGATCACGCCGCGCCAGCCGAGCCAGAACGCGGACGAGATCGGCGCGAGATTGGGCGTGCCGTTTTCGTTCAGCGTGCTGACCAGCACGACGGGTGTGCCGAAATAGAGGATGTTCGGTTCGGTGACGCAATGCGGCGCATTCATGGCGGGTGCCCTCGGTGACGAATCAGTCCGCATGCTGATCCTGTCGCGGCGGCGCGGCGCTCCGAATCTTGTCGTGTCATTCCGGAGGGGGCGCAGGCGGCGTGGGCGCCGCAATGGGCAGGCCGGCATCACGCGCGCTTTTCCGCTAGAGTAGGAAATCGCAGGCCGCGACCGCCGCACCACGCACGCGGGCGCGGCCACGTTCCGCCAACGCACACGAGGGCCTGATGGATACCGAGCAACGCTACACCGCCAATGCACCGACGCGCGCGGAAGTCGACGCACTGGGCGGCGCAACCGTCATCGAATTCGGCGCGAACTGGTGCGGGATCTGCGCAGGCGCGCAGCCCGCGATCACTGCGTCGTTCTCCGCGCATCCTGCGGTGCGGCACCTGAAGATCGAGGATGGCCCGGGCCGCCCGCTCGGCCGCTCGTTCGGCGTGAAGCTGTGGCCGACACTCGTCTTCCTGCGCGACGGTGTCGAGGTCGCGCGCGTCGTGCGCCCGGCCGACGCGAAGCAGATCGAAGCCGACGGCTTCGCCGCGCTCGCCTGAGGTCGCCGAGATGCAACAGGCCATCACGCACATCGGCGTCGACACGCGCGGCAGCGGCCTCGTCGAATTCACGCCGCAGGTGCGCGCATTCGTCGACCAGCAGGCGATCCGCACCGGCCTGCTCACGGTGTTCTGCCGCCATACGTCGGCGTCGCTGCTGATCCAGGAGAATGCGGATCCGTCGGTGCAGCGCGATCTCGAACGCTACTTCGCGACGCTCGCACCGGAGGACGCCACGCGCTACGAGCATGACACCGAAGGGCCTGACGACATGCCCGCGCATCTGCGCACGGCGCTCACGCAGGTACAGCTGTCGATCCCGGTCGAGCACGGGCGCATGGTGCTCGGCACGTGGCAGGGCATCTACCTGTTCGAGCATCGCCGCGCCGCGCACCGGCGCGACATCGTGCTGCATCTGATCGGCGAATGAGTCTCGACGGGTGACGTCGCGCGCGGCTCGCAATGCGGTGCCTGTGCGCACACGGCATCGCGGGCTTACGCGAGCAGTTTGTCGACGAGCGCGCCGAGTTCGCGCAGGTGGACGGGCTTCGGCAGGAATGCGTCGAATACCCGCTTGTTTTCGCCCAGCGCAGCCGATTCATACGCGCTGACGCCGAGGATCGCCGGATGCCGGCCGTCGTCGTCGGGTTGCGCCACCGCGCGCATGCGCCGTGCGACGTCGAAACCGCTCAGGTCCGGAAGCTCGAGATCGAGCACGACGATGTCGTAGCGGCTCGCACCGAAGCGCGCGACGCCTTCCTGCCCCGTGCTGCACAGATCGACGTCGATGCCGAGCGCCGACAGCATCGCGCCGAGCGTTTCGCGTGCGTTGTCGTCGTCGTCGACCACCAGCGCGTGCCGGTCGCGGTACGCGGCCGCGTGCGGCAGCGCGGGCGCGTCGCCGGCCGCATTGCCGGCGGTGTCGATGCCGGGCACTTCGGCCGGCAGCGTCACGACGAACTCGCTGCCTTCGCCCACCGTGCTGCGCACGTCCACATGCCCGCGCAGCGTCGTCACGATTTCGCGCACGACCGCGAGCCCCATGCCGATTCCGTCCACATGCAGCCCGACCGCGTCGTTCGCGCGATAGAACGGCTCGAAGATCTTCGACAGGTGCTGTTTCGCGATGCCGGCGCCCGTGTCGCGCACGGCGATCTTCAATTGCTGGCCGGCCGGCGCGTCGGCGAGCGTGATCGACACGTCGATCGAGCCGCCAAGCGTGTACTTGACCGAGTTCTCGATCAGGTTCGACAGCACCTGGCGCAGCAGCTTGCGATCGGAGCGGATCGCGAGGTCGTGCGGCTCGACTCGCTGCGTGACCGTGATCCGCCTGGCCGCGATCTTCTCGCGCAGCGGGTCGAGCACCTCGGCGAGCAGCGACGCGATGCCGACGGTTTCCCGCTCGGCGAGGCGCTTCGTCGAGCGCAGCTTGATGTAGTCGGTCAGGTCCTTGACGAGCGCCTCGAGGGACAGCGCGGAATTCTGCAGCCGCCGGATCGTCTTCAGGTTCGCGTCCGACTGCGGGCGCGCGAGCAGGATCTCGACCGATCCGCAGATCGCCTGCAGCGGCGTGCGCAACTCGTGGCTGACCATCCCGAGGAATGCGTTCTTCGCCTCGATCATTTCGAACGCGCGATCGGACGCCTTGCGTTCCGCGTCGAGCGCCGCGTCCTGCCGTTCGAGCAGGTCGTCACGCGTGCGCATCGTATAGAACAGCAGCAGGAACAGCGCGCAGAGGATCACGCCGAGCACGATGCCGAGGATCAGGATCGCGCGCTGCTTTTCCTTCAGCTGATGGAACGTGAAGTCGCGCTGCGCCATCTCGATCGCGCGGAAATAGTTCGCGAGGCCGTTGACCTTCGGCCAGTACGCGTTCACGTCGTCGATCACCTGCCGTGCGCGCTTCGGCGAATCGCGCAACGGCGGTATGTCGCGCTTCAGGCGCGTCATGAATTCGCCGAGCGCGTCGATCTCGTTGCGCGCGCGCGGGATGCGCAGCCAGTATTGGGACACTTCCGACGGCCGCTGCAGAAAGCCGAACGACACCGACAGGCTGTCGAGCTGCATCTGGACGTGATTGAAGTCGTCGTCCTCGTGCGTCGCGTAGAGGATCAGTTGCCGGTCGAACCGCGTATAGACGTTCCGGTATTGCGCGGCGGTCCAGAACACGCCTTCGCGGGGCCCTTCGAGTACGCCCTCGTTGACCGAGGTGGCGAGGAGGTCCCACAGCAGGAACGCCCACGCGGCGAACCCCATGATCCACAGCGAGCCGAGGACCAGGATGATTTTTCTATTTTTCCATCGCCCGCGTTTCATTTCACCGTCAGGCCGATGATCTGCCACGCGAACTTGGCTTCGCCGAGCGGCGTCTTCAGTTCGTCGGGATACTGGTCGCGCGGGTACATGATCCACAGCGGGCCATAGTTGTCGTTGTCGAGCACCTTGCCGTTCATCGTCCGCGCGAGGATCACGCCGTAGCGATCGGCGTCGGACACGGGAATCGTGAACGTGTACTCGTCGATGCAGCGGAACTCGATCTGCGTGCCGTGCGCGCCGACGGTCTTCAGGATGTCGGACAGGCGCGGGCCGGTGAAGGTCGCCTTCGGCGTCCAGCTCGTCGACGTGACGATCGTGTGCTGGGGCAGCGCCATCAGCGCCTGTTCGGAGAAGACGTAGGCCGTCTTGCCCGGCTGGTTGTGCCTGTCGATCTTGCCGTCGACGGTGAACGTGAACGACGAGGCGGCCCACGCCGCGGCGGCCATGCCGAGCAGGCAGGCCGTCAGCAGGCTCTTGGTCCAGATGGTCGGAATTCGCATGTCATTCCCTCGGTCTTGTCGCGTGGTGTGGTGGCTTGTGTGTCCGGTCTCAGTTCGCGGCGGCCGCGGCCGGCAGCGTGATCTTCAGTTCGCGCGCCACTTCGGCGAACAGGATCGGCAGGCGCACCGGCTTTTCCTCGCAGCGCGCGTTGTAGTGCGACACGATGTGCGCGATTTCGTCTTCGCTGGCTTCACCGGTCGAGATCTTGCCGGTCAGCAGGAAGATCGGCGCGCCGCTGTTCTCGCTCGAGCGGATGCCGCGCACGAGTTCGGCGGCGGTCTGGTCGCCGAGCATCCAGTCGAGGATGTAACCGTCGAAATCCTCTACCTCGAGTGCCTTGCGGAACGATGCGCCGTCGAAGTACGGGATCGCATTCACGCCTTTTTCGATGAAATATTCACATACGGTTTCGGCGACGTCCTGCGAATCGTCGACCACGGCGATTCGCGCCGCATACACGTTCGGCTGGGACGAGCGCAGCTCGATCACGTCGACCGGATACGTGCGGCCCTCGCGCGCGTGCTGACGCTCGGTGATGAGCCACTCGCCCTGCCACTGCAGCGCGACGAAGTCCGTCTCGATCTGGCTGCTGGCCTTGGTCGAGATCGCGGCGCGGCAGCGAAAGCGCCGCGACTCGATTACGAGCGTCGCGTCGATCATCTCGGCGGCGGCCGGCTGCGTGCCCTTGTCGTCGAGCAGGATCGCGGGCGGCACGCCGAAATGCGTCGCGATGTCCTGCAACTGCGACAGGTTCCACGGGATCAGGCCCTTCATCTTGCGGGTGACGACAGAGAAGCTGAGGCCGAGCACGTTCGCGATCGTCGTGTTGTGACTTCGCGGCGGAATGCCGTTCCGGTTCAGTAGGTCGCGCACCTTGTTGGCGGTGATCAGATCGACGTTGGCCTGCTCGCTGTTGGACATCTCGATGGGGTCTCCAGGGGTTTTGGCGAGGGAGAGCATATCAAAACTGACGTGACACGCAAACTTTGAAAAAGCGAATCACCTTGACATGCTGTTTTTCTCCATTATTATTGCTCACCACGTCACCTTTGTTTGTCGCGTCATGTTTGGAGATCGCAGCCGGCGGGAGCCGGTACAACGAAAAGCGACAACAATGAAGCGGTGACTGAACGATTCGAAGAGAGAACCTGAGAGAGCCTTGGGGTGCGTGTCGGCGTCGACGGATTGTATCCGTTGCGCCGCGCGCCGCCGGGTGCGAGCTCACGGGGGTGAAAGGCTCGAAGAATTGCGGCGCCAATAAAACTTGAGGAAAGTACCAATGTTCCGCCGTCTACTCGCACCGGGGCTGCTGTTGCTGTTGGCCGCGTGCGCGCAGGATCCGTCCGTCACCGGCAACACGGTGCGGATCTGCGACGACACGGGTTGTTCTTACCGCCCGAA
>Ga0209566_101049_pt1 | contig 11276 bp, 9 predicted proteins | sample Araplavi_mTSA_r2_2_FD_184287 | JGI IMG/M metagenome (GOLD analysis project Ga0209566, IMG submission 184287) | Arabidopsis root microbial communities from North Carolina, USA - plate scrape CL_Cvi_mTSA_r2 (SPAdes) (version 2) | ecosystem: Host-associated > Plants > Roots > Endosphere | place: USA...
GTGATGCGCAAGCGGCTCGTCGCGGCGCTGGAGCGCGATGCGCATGCATTGCGCGCTGCGCTCGACGCGACCGGCGAGCGTGCCGAACAGGCGGCGTCCGCGCACGCGGAGGCGGCCGACGCATGGGCGCAACGCGAGGCGCAGCTCGAGGATGCGCTGGCACGCGAGACTTCCGCGGCCGGCACGCAGCGCGACGCGCTGCAGGCCATGTCGGCCGATCGCGCCGCGCTGGCGCAGCACGCGCAGAAGATCGCCGACGAAGCCGCGCGCCTGCGCGGGCTCGCCGGCACCTTCGAGCGCTGGCACGAGCAGATGATCTCGCTGACCACGCAGAACCAGGACATGCGCACGAAGAACCAGGAGCTGTCGGCGATCGTCGCGCACGTGTCGATCGTGTCGCTGAACGCGTCGATCGAGGCGGCGCGTGCCGGCACGGCCGGGCGCGGCTTCTCGATCGTCGCGAGCGAGGTGCGCGGGCTGGCCGCGCGCTCGCAGCAACTGTCGAACAGCTATCGCGACAGCCTGAACCGTAACGATCTCGTGACGGCCGCGACGTTCCAGGACATCCAGGCCGGCGGCAAGATGATCACGGCCGCGCTGGCGACCGTCGAGGCGCTGGCCGGGCAACTGCACGCGCGGATCGACGGAGGCGCGGCGTGATCAGCGCGCAGGCGAAAGCCGGTTTCGAGCGGATTTTCTTCGATGCGGCGCGCACGCGGCTCGCATCCGGCGGTGCGTGCGACATCCGGCCGTCGGCCGGCGCGGCGCATGACGGGCACGATCGCGCGCCCGTGAAATCGCGCGCGAAGCCGACGGTGCCCGAGCACGTCGCGGCGCTGACGATCTCGGCGCTGCATTTCCGCCTGCTGCTCGCGCTGCGCTTCAGCGACGACGACGCGACGCGCCGCCATTTCGCCGGCGCGACCGCGGGCGCCGGCAGCCAGCGGCCGCTGCCCGAAGCGTTCATGGAGGTCGCGAACCTGTGCTGCGGCGCGATCAACCAGGCGCTGACCGCACCGTTTCCCGACCTGGGGATGTCGACGCCTTATCTGCTGAGCGGATCGAGCATCGATTACCTGGGCGCGCTGTCGCCCGATCACGTGGCCGCTTACGACCTGACGCTCGACGGCGACGTGCGGGTCGGCGCGACGCTGTGCGTATGCGCGAACGCGCCGATCGATTTCCACGTGCCGGAAACGGCCGTGATGGAAACCGGCGGTGAGCTCGAACTGTTCTGACCGACCCCGACCGACCATTAGGAAACCTTGAGATGACCGTAGACCAACCCGTCAGCAAGGTGCTCGTGCTGGACGACAGTCGCGCGCACGCCGACGCGATCAAGCGCTTCTGCGACGAGCACAACCTGGTCGGCCTGACCGTGCGGCGCAACCGGCTGCTGAAGGTGCTGCGCTCGAACATCGACCTCGGCGCGATCCTGCTGGCCGAGGATTACGGCGGCTCGCCGGCCGAGAGCGCGATCATCGCGACGCAGATCGATGCGCTGCGCCCCGAGCTGCCGATCATCCTGCGCCGCGACGCGCACGCGTCGCGCGACGGGTTGCCGGAGGCGCTCGCGCGCGTTGCGTGCGCGGCCTACGTCGCGGACGACATGACGCCGCTCAAGCGCGCGATCGACGAATACCTGTTCGGCCGCGATTACCCGAACGCGCTCGTGCGCGGCATCTCGGAGATCACCGAGGCACGCCTCGACGGCCTGTTCCCGGGCATGACGATCGAGCACGAAACGCCGTGCATCGTGCGCGACCAGATCATCTTCGGCGAAGTGTTCAGCCTGATCGCGCTCGAAAGTGCGTGGTGCCGCGGCTACATGCTGCTGCAGACGAGCGAGCAGCCGCTGCTCGACATGCTCGGCGGCACGCGCGACGCCGGCCGCGCGCCGGATTTCCGCGACGTGAACAGCGTGCTCGGCGAGCTCACCAATCTCGTGTGGGGCGCGTTCAAGAACCGCTATCTCGGCGACGCCGAGGCACTGGCGCGCCATCCGGTGCAGGTGCCGCTCGTCGTCAATCACAAGCAGAAGTTCATCTCGTTCGGAGGCGACTGCCCGCAGCTCTGCTTCAAGTACCGGATGACCGACCCGGCATCGGGGCGCGCCGTCTGCATCGACCAGCGCTTCGTGTTCAGCCTGAGCTGGTCGCCGGAGGATTTCCGCGAATCGGTGCAGGACGTGGGGCCGATGGTCGAATCGGGTGAACTCGAACTGTTTTGAATGTTGAAGTCGCAACAAGGAAAGGGGAACACAGCATGGCAAAGATTCTGGTAGTCGACGATTCAGGCACGGTGCGCGACGAGGTCGCGGGTTTCCTGCGCAATCACGGGCTCGACGTCGCGACGGCCGTCGACGGCAAGGACGGGCTCGCGAAGCTCAAGGCGACGCCCGGCGTGCGCCTCGTGATCAGCGACGTGAACATGCCGAACATGGACGGCCTGACGATGGTCGAGAAGATCCGCGGCGAACTGGCGAATTCGACGGTCAACGTCGTGATGCTGACGACCGAAAGCAGCCCGGCGATGAAGGAGCGCGGCAAGGCCGCCGGCGTGAAGGGCTGGATCGTGAAGCCGTTCAAGGGCGACGCGGTGCTCGACGCGTTGAAGAAGCTCGCGGGCTGACGCGCGTCGGCGACGTCAGCTTGCAGGACGGTGCGACGGTCGAGGTCCGCTCCGCACCGCAGACGCCCGCGATGACTGCGCGGATGAATACGTTCGGCGCGATCCGGGGCGGTGTGCTGGCCATTGGTGTCATGGGTGCCGTCTTTTCCTCGGTGGCGTCGGGCATCTGTGGCCGGGCGGGCGCGGGTGGCGCAGCGGCGGCTCCCGGTCGCGCGCTGAAGCGGTCCCCCGTTCGTTACCGGGCGTTCGGCGCGGCGCTCGCGAATTCGTCGACGACGGCTTCGATCACCGCCTGCACGCGCGCGGTCTTGTAGAGATCGGCATGTGCGACGAGCCACACGTCGAAATGATTGCATCGTCGGGGCATGAGGCGCACCAGTTCCGGCTCGGCTTCGGCGCGGAAGCACGGCAGCTCCGCTATGCCGAGCCCCGCAAGCGCGGCCTCGACCAGCATCATCGTCGACGATGTCTGGAACATCACGCGGCCGCGCGACGTCGGTTCGCCGCACAGGGCGTCCCACATCGTCGGCACCACCGGCTGCTGGTACATCACCAGGTCGTGTCCTTCGAACGCACTGCCTGCGACCGGTTCGCCACGCTCGGCCAGGTAGCGGCGCGATGCGTAGATGCCCGTTTCGAGATGCCCGAGCCGCCTGACGATCAGGTCCGGTGATTCCGGCCGTAACGTGCGAATCGCGAGATCCGCTTCGCGGCGCGTGAGATTGGCGATTTCGGCCGACGTCACGCACACGACGTCGATGCCGGCATGCCTGCGCCGCAAGCTGGCGATGGCGGGAATCACGAAACGCTTGCCGAGCGAGTCGGTCGTGGCGATGCGCACCGACCCGGCAAGCTGTTCGTCGAGCCCCATCACGCGTCGCTCGATGGTGAGCGACGCCCGTTCCATCGTTTCGGCGGGTTCGAGCAGCGCTTCGCCCGCGGTCGTCAGTACATAGAGGGCCGGGGTTCGGAGAAACAGGCGGGCCGAGAGTTCGTCCTCGAGCGCGGCGATCCGACGCCCCACCGTCGCCTGATCGACGTTCAGTTGCGCCGCGGCGCCGCGAAGCGTGCCGGTGCGCGCAAGGGCCAGGAAGAAGCGGGTGTTGTCCCAGTTCATACGGGTCGGCAGTGTCGTCGGGCAGGGCGGCGGCGGGGAGTGGAGATGCATATCTGCATCAGGCAAATGCGAAATTATCACTTTTCTGCATCGTGTGCCGTTTCTAGACTCCCGGGATCTGCCTGGAGGTTTCATGCCCGATTGCCATCCCGTTTCCCTTCCCGTATCCATCACGACAGCGTGCCGCCCGACGGCCCGCGAACGCCGCTTCACGCTTGCGCTCGTCGCGATCGGCATGTTCATGGCGGTACTCGATACGACGATCGTCAACGTTGCGCTGCCCGCGATGCGCGCGAATCTCGGTGCGACGGTCGCGGCGCTCGCGTGGATCGTCGACGCGTATACGCTCAGTTTCGCCGCGCTGATTCTCGCGGGCGGCGCGTTGTCCGACCGGTTCGGTGCCAAGCACGTCTATCTCGCGGGGCTGGCGCTGTTCGTCGCGGCATCGGCCGGATGCGGCTTCGCGCCGTCCGTGGCCGTCCTCGTGGCGGCCCGATTCGTGCAGGGCATGGGCGCCGCGCTCTTTTTACCCGCGTCGCTCGCGGTCGTGCGCAGCACCTTCGACGTGCCTGCCGAGCGGGCGCGGGCGATTGCGGTATGGGCGGGCATCGCGTCGGTCGCGGTGGCCGTGGGCCCGGTGCTGGGCGGCGTCCTCGTGGACGATTTCGGCTGGCGCAGCGCATTCCTGATCAATGTGCCGACCGGCGCGGTCGCTCTTGCCGGGGCGGCCGTGCTCGTTCGGGCGTCGGTCGCGCGGCATGCGCGCCACTTCGATTGGGCCGGCCAGTGTGTCGGTGCGATCGCGCTCGGTGCGCTGTGTTTTGCCGTGATCGAGCTGCCGACGCGCGGCCCGGGTGCGGCGGAAGTCCGGGGCGCGCTGCTGGTCGCCGGTCTTGCCGCCGGCGCGCTGGTCATCATCGAACGGCGTGCTCGCGATCCGATGGTTCCGCTGGCGTGGTTTCGCAATCGCACCTTCGTCGCGATGAACCTGATGGGCAGCCTCGTTTATGTCGGGTACTTCGGCCTGCTGTTCGTCCTGAGCCTGTACCTGCACGGGCGCTTCGGCATGAGCGCGCGGCAGACGGGGCTGACGCTGTTGCCGTTCGCGCTGAGCCTGTCGCTCGGCAATCTGCTGTCTGGAAAATTGCAAGGCCGTGTCCATCCGGTCCGGCTGATGGCGAACGGTCTCGGGATGGCGGCGCTGGCCATGCCGGCACTCGCGGCCGCGTTGACGCTGCGTGCGCCGTGGCCGGTGGCCTGGGCGGCGATGGCCGCGTTCGGCACCGGAACCGCGCTGTCCGTGGCGCCGATGATCGCGACCGTACTCGAACAGGTGCCCGCGGACGCGGCGGGCGTGGCGTCGGGATTCCTCAATGCGGCGAGACAGGCAGGCAGCCTGTTCGGTGTGGCCATCGCCAGCGCCGCGACGATACTGCTGCCGAATCCGACCGCCGCCCTATGGGCGATCGCGGCGGTCGGTTGTATCGCCTATGCGACGGCCGCTCTTGCCGCGCGGACGGCAGGCACGGCGAGGGCCGCGCAACGGCGCGGTTGACGCGCGAGTCGCCTGGTTGTTGCACGACGGCACGCCGGCTACTGCGCATGCATGCGCGTCCGCGCGACTGGACGCCGCACGGAATGTGGAGGACCATTTCAGCGGTATGCCGCGAACGGGCGTGCGAGATTGCCGCCCGTTCGTGCCGCGCCGAATCCTGCCGAACCCCGTCGAGCGAATCATCATGGAATCCGATCAAGAGACTGCCGAACCGATCCTGTTGCGCGACGCGCACGACGGCGTCGTCACGCTGCGATTGAATCGCCCGCAGCAATTCAACGCGTTATCCGAGGCGATGCTCGCGAGCCTGCACGATGCGTTCGATACGCTGGCGGCCGATCCGCACGTGCGCTGCGTCGTGCTGGCCGCCGAAGGCCGGGCGTTCTGCGCGGGCCACGACCTGCGGCAGATGCGCGGCACGCCCGAGCTCGATTACTACCGCACGCTGTTCGCGCAGTGCAGCCGGGTGATGCTCGCGATGCGCGCGTTGCCGGTGCCGGTGATCGCACGCGTGCACGGCATCGCGACCGCGGCCGGTTGCCAGCTTGTCGCCGCGTGCGATCTGGCCATCGCGGCCGATACCGCGCGCTTCGCGGTATCGGGCATCAACGTCGGGCTGTTCTGCTCGACGCCGGCCGTTGCGTTGAGCCGCAACGTCACGGCGAAGCGCGCGTTCGACATGCTCGTGACCGGGCGTTTCGTCGATGCGGCGACGGCCGCCGCGTGGGGGCTCGTCAACGAGGCCGTGCCCGAGGACGCGCTCGACGCGGCCGTCGCACGCAAGGTCGCCGAGATCGTCGTAAAAAGCCCGGCCGCGGTGCGGTACGGCAAGCAGATGTTCTATCGCCAGCGCGAGTTGCCGCTCGACGAAGCCTATGCGTATGCGGGCGACGTGATGGCGCGCAACATGATGGAAGAGGATGCGGGCGAAGGGATCGACGCGTTCCTCGAGAAGCGCAAGCCGACGTGGCGTTCGTAGTGCGACGTCGAAGGCCGGCGAACGGCGCGGAAGGGCCGTAACCCGGGCCTGTCCCGTACACCGGAAAACAAACGGGCTGCCCGAGGCAGCCCGCAACCGAAGCGGCACTTGCAGCGTAGCGCGCGGCCGCGCGCCGCCGCAGCGACCCGGGTCAGCGCCCGTAGCTTCCGGTCCGCAGCGCCGGCTGTTCGCTCGACGCACCGGGCGGCACGATCACGACCGGCACGCGGCGCGCGAGCGCACACATCAGCTCGTAGCCGATCGTGCCGCTGGCTTCCGCCACGTCGTCCACCTTCACCTGGTCGCCCCACAGCTCGACGCTCGACCCGATGCCCGCGCCCGGGCACGGCGTCAGGTCGACGGTCAGCATGTCCATCGACACGCGGCCGACGACGCGCGTCATCACGCCGTCCACCGCGATCGGCGTGCCGGTCGGCGCGTGACGCGGATAACCGTCCGCATAACCGCACGCGACGACGCCGATCCGCATCGGCCGGTCGGCCGTGAAGCGGCGGCCGTAGCCGACGGTTTCTTCCGGCGCGAGCGTCTGCACGCCGATGATCTTGCTCGTCAGCGTCATCGCGGGCATCAGCGGCGTGTCGGCGATATCCCGCGACGCACCCGTCGGCGATGCACCGTACAGGATCGTGCCGGGCCGCACCCAGTCGCGGTGCGCATGCGGATGCCACAGCACGGCCGCCGAGTTCGACGTCGAACGCTCGCCGGGAATCCCCGCCGTGGCCGCATCGAACTGTTCGAGCTGCCAGTCGGCCTGGCCTTCGTCGGCATTCGCGAAATGCATCATCAGCGTGATCTTGCCGATCGACGGCGCGCCGGCCGCGCGCTCCCATGCCGCGCGGAACACGTCGGGCCGGTAGCCGAGGCGGTTCATCCCGGAGTTCATCTTGAGCTGGATGTCGATCGGCTGCCGCGGCTTTGCCGCGATCAGCAGGTCGAGCTGTTCGTCGCAGTGCACGGACACTGTCAGCCGATGACGGTCGGCCAGCTCGACGTCGGCCGGCTCGAAGATCCCTTCGAGCAGCAGCACGGGCTTGTCCCAGCCGAGTTCGCGCACGCGCACGGCTTCGTCGAGGTCGAGCAGCGCGATGCCGTCGGCGGCGGCGAGGCCCGGATAGATCCGCTCGATGCCGTGGCCGTATGCGTCGGCCTTGACGACGGCCCACACGCGCGATTGCGCGGCGGTGCGGCGGATGAAGTCGAGGTTGTGGCGGATGGCGTCAGGGCGGATATGGGCGACGATGGGACGGGGCATGGCGATGTCTCGGATCGGATGTCGTTGGGCGCGCGCGGCGGCGTGGGTTCGGCAGTCCGGCGCGAAAACACGCCGGGCCAGTGTTGAACGCTATCTTATTGGTGTTCGACCAGTTTTAATTAACGTATTTGTCGACGATTTGGTGGAAATTTTTGTGTTCGTCCCGGCTGGGCGCGGCTGTCGACAGGCCGCGCAGCCGAGTCTCCCGTCTAGAAAACCGGTGCGCGAACGGCATGACGCAATGCTAAGCTCTCGGCGATCTTGTCATTGATCAATGTAACGATAAAGGAGGAGACTTTTGATGACGACGTCCCAGCTGTGCCTGTTCATCGTCGCGCTGCTGCCGTTCACGATGACGTTTCTCGCGAAGGCCCGCAAGGGTTACGACAACCGCACGCCGCGCGACTACCTGGCGAAGCTCGAAGGCTGGCGCGCGCGGGCGCAGGCCGCGCACCAGAACGCATGGGAGGCGCTCGCGCTGTTCACGGCCGCGCTGGTGGTGGCATGGCACAACGGCGCGAACGTGCATCGCGTCGACCAGCTCGCGATGGCGTTCGTCGCGATCCGGATCGTCTACATGCTGATGTACCTGCTGAACTGGGCGTCGCTGCGTTCGCTCGTGTGGTTCGGCGGGATGGCGTGCGTGGTCGCGTTGTTCTTCGCTGCGCCGTAGGCGCCGGCAGGCAAGGCGAGGCCGGCTTCGTGCGCCGGCCCGTCAGGCGCCGCCCGCGCCGCGCGCGTGGCTATCGTTGGATGCGGGCGCAACGATCTTCGCGAGCGTGGCGGGTGGCGCGGCTTCGGCTTCGGCTTCGCGACGCAGGAACGCGATCAACGGATCGAGCAGCCGGTGCCGCGCGGACGGGTTGCGACGCAGCACGAAGCGCCATGACGCATCGCGTGCCAGGCCCGGCACCAGCGGTACCAGGCGCCCGCTGCGCAGTTCGGGCTCGATCAGCGGCACGCGGCCGAGCGCGATGCCCGCGCCGCCGACCGCCGCGCCGATCACCTGGCTGAAACTGCTGTAACGGACGATCTTCGTCTCGAAGTCGTCCGGCAAGCCGAATTCCGATGCCCAGTTGTGCCAGTCGATCTCGGGGCTGTCCTCGTGCATCTCCTGCAGCAGCCGCGAGCGGCACACGTGCCCCGATGCGTACGGAAACAGCTCGGGGCTGCACACCGGGAACACCGTCTCCCGGATCAGCACGTCGTCGTCGTCCCGCAGCCGGTGCGCGGGCACGTGCACGATCGCCAGATCGACGCCGCTGCGCGCGAAATCCGGTTCGTCGTCGAGCACGACGGCGTGCAGCGGCGTGTCGGGATGAAGCGACGAGAATTCCGCGAGGCGGCGTGCGAGCCACATTGCCGAAAACGGCGCGTTGGCGGAGACGGTGAGCCGTTGCGCGGTGCCGCGAATCTCGGCGCAGGCATCGGTGAGGCGCGACAGCGCATCGCTGACGGCCGGCAGCAGGCGCTCGCCGGCCGGCGTGAGGCCGATGCCGCCGAGCCCCGTGCTGCGTTCGAGCAGCCGCGCGCCGAGCGATTCCTCGAGCGCGCGAATCTGGTGGCTGACCGCGCTCGTCGACACGTTCAGCTCGACCGCCGCGCGCGCGAACCCGCCGAGGCGGACGGCCGCCTCGAAAGCCCGCAACGCGCTGAGGGGAGGGAGGTGCGACATGGCGGGTATTGTAGTTGACTCAACACCCGTTGAAAAATCATCTTTTGCCGCGCGCGGGCCGCGCGGGTAGCCTCGATCCGGTCAAGAAAAAATGCAACCAGACACTACCGGAGGGCTTCATGTATTTCGACCGACGACTATGGGCAATGATGGCGGGACTGCGCTGGCGGGTCGCCGCGGCCGTCGCGCTCGGACTGCTCGCGATGGGTGTCGGGATCCTGCGCTTCGTGTTCCTCGGCCGCGTGCTGGCGCTGGTCTTTTCCGGCGCGCCGGCGCGCAGCATCGGCGAAGCCGTCGTTGCAACGGCGGCCTGCGTGCTGCTGCGCGCGTGGCTCGACCATCGCCGCACGGTGCTCGCGCAGCACACGGCCGGGCGCGTGCAGGCCACGCTGCGCGCGCGGCTGTTCGACCGGATCGCGGCGCTCGGCCCCGCATGGTTCAGCGGCGAACGCACGGGCGGCGTGATGCTGGCCGTCGTCGACGGCGTCGAGCAGCTGCAGACCTTTTTCGGCACCTACCTGCCGCAGCTCGTGATCGCCGCTTGCGCGCCGGTGATGATCTTCGCGGTGCTCGCGTGGTGGGACGTGCCGACGGCCGCCATCCTGCTGGTCGCGGCGCTCGTCACGCTCGCGCTGCCGCAACTCGTGCATCGCGCCGACAAGCGCGCGGCGCTCGCGCGCTCGGCCGCGTTCAAGGCGTTCGGCGAGGAGTTTCTCGACGCGGTGCAAGGCCTGCCGACGCTGAAGGCGTTCGGGCAAGGCACGGCGTTCGGCGCGAAGCTGGCCGCGAAGGCACGCGCGCTGTCCGACAGCACGTTCTGGGTGCTCGCGCTCGGCCTGCTGACGCGGCTCTTCACCGATCTCGGCACCGGCCTCGGCGCGGCCGCCGCGATCGCGGTCGGCGCGTGGCGCGTGCGGCACGGCGACATGAGCCTCGAGGCGCTGCTGATCGTGCTGATGGCCGGCAGCGAGATATTCCGGCCGCTGCGCGACCTGCGTTCGGTGTTGCATCAGGGGATGATCGGCCAGTCGGCGGCGAATGCGATCCATGCGCTGCTCGACGCGCGGAGCCACACGCCCTCCACCGATGCGCCGCGCGTGCAGGGCCTGCGGCCGGAGATCGCGTTCGACGCCGTCAGCTTCGCGTATCCGGGGCGTCGTGCCGACGCGCATGCGGCGCTGAGCTTCTCGGTTCGCGAAGGCGAGACGGTCGCCATCGTCGGGCCGAGCGGCGCGGGCAAATCGACCATCGTGCGCCTGCTGCTGCGTCAGCACGATGCGCAGGGCGGCGCGGTTCGCATCGGCGGCCGCGACGTGCGTACCCTCGATGCCGGCCAGGTGCGCGAGATGATCGCGGTCGTCGCGCAGGATGCGACGCTGTTCGACGGCAGCGTCGCCGACAACCTGCGGCTCGGCCGTCCCGACGCGAGCGACGCGGACATGATCGCCGCCGCGCGTGCGGCCAACGCGCACGATTTCATCTCGGCGCTGCCTGACGGTTATGCGACGCGCATCGGCGAACGAGGGCTCATGCTGTCGGGCGGCCAGCGCCAGCGCCTCGCGATTGCCCGCGCGCTGCTGCGCGACGCACCGATCCTGCTGCTCGACGAGGCGCTGTCGTCGGTCGACGCGGAGAACGAAGCGTTGATCCAGCAGGCCCTCGACCGGCTCACGCGCGGGCGGACCACGCTCGTGCTCGCGCACCGGCTGTCCAGCGTGATCGGCGCCGACCGCATCCTGGTGCTCGACCAGGGGCAGGTGGTCGACGAGGGCACGCACGCGGCGCTGATCGCGCGTGACGGCCCGTATCGCCGGCTGATGGGGCCGCAACTGGAAGCGGTCGCCGAATCGGCCGGCGTGGCGACGACGGCCGGCGCGACCGCGCGCGCGTCGTCCGGCCCGCAAGTGCGTCCGCTGAACGACGATGCGGCGGAGATCGGCTGGCCGGAAACGCTGCGGACGCTGCTGCGGTTCGTGCGGCCGTGGACGGGCAAGGTCGTGCTGACGGTGCTGTTCGGGATCAGCCGCGTGCTCGCGTTCATCGGTG
>Ga0209566_101050_pt1 | contig 11196 bp, 12 predicted proteins | sample Araplavi_mTSA_r2_2_FD_184287 | JGI IMG/M metagenome (GOLD analysis project Ga0209566, IMG submission 184287) | Arabidopsis root microbial communities from North Carolina, USA - plate scrape CL_Cvi_mTSA_r2 (SPAdes) (version 2) | ecosystem: Host-associated > Plants > Roots > Endosphere | place...
GGCCCACCGCCGGGCGCTTCCCCACCTGTTTTTCCGGAGTCCCCCATCCATGCGGTTTTCCTCCTTGAGCCTGGCCGTCCTCCTGCTGGCGGCGCCGCTGGCGCAGGCCCAGACCGCGCCGGCCACCAAGAAGCCGGCCGATGCCGCCCCTGCCGCCGCCTCGTCCGTGCCTGACCAGGTAGACCTGGACGACGTGCGCAACTTCAGCCGCGTCTATGAAATCGCGCGGCAGGCCTACGTGGAACCGGTGGACAACAAGACCCTGATGAAGGCCGCCATCAGCGGCATGCTCAGCGGCCTGGACCCGCACAGCGAATACCTGGACAAGGAGGGCCTGGCCGAACTCAACGAAGACACCACCGGCCAGTACGGCGGCCTAGGTATCGAAGTGCTGCAGGTGGACGGCACCCTGCGCATCGTCGCCCCCATCGACGACACGCCAGCCTCGCGCGCCGGCATCAAGCCAGGCGACAGCATCATCAAGGTGGATGGCAAGGTGGTGGATCCGGAGAACATCGACGACATGTTCAAGGCGCTGCGCGGCGACCCCGGCAGCAAGGTCACGCTCACCATCCTGCACGAGAAGAGCGACAGGCCCATCGACCTGCCACTGGTGCGCGAGAAGATCTCCGTGACCAGCGTGAAGGTGCGCGAGATCGAGCCCGGCTATGCGTATATCCGCCTCAGCCAGTTCCAGGACGACACCGCGCCGGATCTGGAAAAGAAGCTTGGCGAACTGATCCGCAAGAACGGCCCGCAGAAGGGCGCCGTCCTCGACCTGCGTTCCAACCCGGGCGGCCTGCTCACCGCGGCGGTCGGCGTCAGCGACGATTTCCTCAACTCGGGCACCATCGTCACCACGCGCGGGCGCCTGCAGGATTCCAACCTGAGTTTCGAGGCGCACGCCGGCGACCTGCTCAATGGCGCGCCCATAGTGGTACTGGTGGACAACGGCACAGCATCCGCGGCCGAGATCGTCTCCGGCGCGCTCAAGGACAACCATCGCGCCCTCATCATCGGCCGCCGCACCTTCGGCAAGGGCGTGGTGCAGACGGTGCTGCCGCTGGACAACGACCACGCGGTGAAGATCACCACCGCCCGCTACTACACGCCCAACGGCACCTCGATTCAGGCCGAGGGCATCAAGCCCGACATCGCCCTCGCCGACCTCGCCGTCAACAAGGCCGACAGCGCCGCCGTGCTGGTGAGCTCCGAAGCCGACTTGCCGAACCACCTCGCCAACGAAGACACCAAGCTCGGCAAGGACATCGACAACGACGGCAGCGCCGAGGCCGCCAAGCTGGCCACGCAGGATTACGCGCTGTCGCAGGCACTGAACGTGTTGAAGGGCCTGGCCCTGAATCGCCAGTCCTACGGCCCGCCCGCCACGGTGCCGACCAAGCACTGACCGATATCCCCCGGGGCGGTGCAAGGCCGCCCCAGGCGGACAACGAGCCCCTCCCGCTGCCGCGACCCTGCGGCGCCCGGCGCCTTCTCGCCTACCGTTCGACGATTTCGAACGAGTCCACCGGCACGGTGGGATGTCTTGGTGCCTGCGTTGGCGCAATCTGCCCATGCCGTGACGGCAACGCTCGTCGCGGTGACGCCGTCCATCGCCGAGCGGGTGCTGTCGCGTGCAGGCCGTCTGCGGCAGGCAGCCCACCCATCACGCGGATGCGACGGACAGTGCCGGACAACTGGCGGACGAACGAGCGGCAAGGCTGCCTCGTTCCGCGCCAGGGGATCTCAACCATTCATTAGCCTTCATCGGGAGTCATTTCATGATTCGCCCTTTCCTGATCGCTTGCCTGCTACTGCTGTCGGGCAGCCCGGTCTTCGCAAGCGTGCAACCGTTTCCGCCGTCGTTTCGGCTAGAAGACATTCCTTCCAACGGGGCCACCATCCATGTGCGCGTGGGCGGCAAGGGGCCTGCCGTGGTGTTGCTGCATGGCTTCGGCGATACCGGCGACATGTGGGCGCCGCTCGCTGCGGATCTGGCGCGCAACCACACCGTGGTGGTGCCCGACCTGCGCGGCATGGGCCTGTCGTCGCATCCGGAAGACGGCTATGACAAGCGCTCGCAGGCGGCCGACGTCCGTGGCGTGCTGACCAAGCTGGGCATCGATCACGCCGTTGTGGTGGGCCACGATATAGGCACCATGGTGGCGTATGCGTACGCCTCGCGTTATCCCGACAAGACCGACCGTCTGATCGTGATGGATGCGCCGGTACCAGGCATTCCGCCGTGGGATCAGATCGTTCGATGGCCCGCGTTGTGGCATTTCGACTTTGGCGGCCCGGACATGGAACGCCTGGTGGCCGGTCGCGAACGCATTTACCTGGACCGCTTCTGGAACGAGTTTGCCGGCGACCCGACGAAAGTCGACGAAGCCACGCGTCAGCATTACGCCGAGATCTACGCCAGGCCAGGCGCCATGCATGATGCATTCGCACAGTTCCGCGCGATCCGCCACGACGCCGAAGACAACAAGGCAGCCATGGCGACCAAGCTCACCATGCCCGTGTTGGCGATCGGCGGCGAGAAATCATTCGGCCCGAACGAAGCCATCGTGATGCGCAACGCCGCCACCAACGTCACTGAGCTAGTCGTTCCGAATGCAGGCCATTGGCTGATGGAGGAAGCGCCGACGACCACCATCGCGGCCGTCCATCACTTCATCGATGGCCAACCCGTGCCGGGGGCAAAGTAAGCACACGGCCGGGCGCCAGCCTTGATGAAAGGCTGGCGCCCAATTTCAATCGCATGTCGTTCGACGAGGCAGCCGGCCTCAGAAGCTGATCTCAGGCACCAGCCCGGCCAGATGCGCCGCCAGGGGATCTTCCTGCGCCAGCAGCTCGAACCCTTCGTACTCAAAGCCAGGCGCCACCAAGCATGTGGCCAGCGCATAGGCACCCAGGGGACGCGCCGCCTGCCACGCACCAGCCGGGACCACCGCCACCGGATGCGTGCCGGGGCCAAGGGCCCCAAGCGTGCAGCGATCCAGTCGATTGGTCACCGGGTTGTAGATCAGCAGCTCCAGCGGATCGCCTTCGACGAAATGCCAGGCTTCCTCGGCGTCCACGCGATGCCAGCTACTGCACTGGCCTGCTTCGAGCAGGTAGTGGATGGCGCTCATGGCGTGACGCACGCCCGCGTCGTCCGCGGTCTTGAGCGGATGGAAGCGGCGGTAGTGGCCGCCCTCGACGTGCGGCTGCAGCTGCAGCGAGGTTTTCAGTTCCTCAATGCGAGCTGCCGCGTCGCTCATGCGGCTTTCCCGGCCTTGGCCGGATGGAGCAGCCAGCGCACCGCCAGCATGCCAAGCTCGTAGAGCAGGCACATGGGAATGGCGAGCATGATCATCGAGGTGATGTCCGGCGGCGTGATGAACGCGGCGATGGCGAACGCGCCGACGATGGCGTAGCGGCGACCATTGCGCAGCTGCTCCAGGTTCACCACGCCGATCGCGGCCAGGATCACCACCGCCACCGGCACCTCGAAGCACAGGCCAAAGGCGAAGAACATCAGCATGACGAAATCGAGGTAATGCGTGATGTCCGTCATCATCTCCACGCCCGCCGGGGTCACGGCGGTGAGGAAGCGGAACGCCGCCGGCAACACCAGGAAATAGGCGAACGCGCAGCCGAGGTAGAACAGGAACAGCGCCGCGACCAGCAGCGGCCGGGCCAGGCGCTTTTCGTTGCGGTACAGACCCGGGCTCACGAAGGCCCACAGCTGGTACACGATCATTGGCATGCTGATGAACAGCGCCGCGTAGAACGCCAGCTTCAGCGGCGTCACGAACGGGCTGGCCACTTCGGTGGCGATGAGGTGCGCGCCTTCGGGCAGGCGTGACACCAGCGGCGCGGCGAGTTCCGCGTAGAGGCGATTGGCGAACGGGGCTAGTGCACCGAGCACCAGCAACACCGTGACGATGGCTCGCATCAGGCGCGAGCGCAGTTCGATCAGGTGCGAAAACAGGCCTTGTTCGAGGTCGTCCTCGGGACCTTCCAGCTCAGGCGCCGCCATGCGGGACTTCCTTGGTCGTGGGGGCGTCGGTGGTGATTGCGGCGGCTACGTTGGACTCCGTCGCGGTTTCCGCGACGGGCTCGGTCACAGACGTGCTGGACGGCACGCTGCCGGTCGGGCGCATCTTGCGCAGGGTCTCATCCAGCTCGGCCTGTGCCGCTTCGGCGCGAGAGGCGGCCTCGCGGGCCTGGCGGCGGATTTCCTCCACCTGCAGCTCACGCTCCACTTCCGCGCGCACGCTGTCCCAGCCAGTGCGGATGCGCCGCATGAACACACCCGCGGTACGGGCGGCGTGCGGCAGCTTTTCCGGGCCGAGCACGATCAGCGCGATGAGCGCAAGCAATACCAGCTTGCCGAAGCTGATCTCGATCATGCCGATACGCCAGGCTTACTTCTGTTCGGTTTCGTGCTGGCTGCTGTTCTGGTTGCTGGCAGCGGGCGGCGGGTCGGCGCGCAGGCGCTCGTTCGGATCGCTGGACTTGGCGGCCTCGTCGCCGTCCAGGCCCTTCTTGAAGTCGCGCACGGCGCCGCCGAGGTCCGAACCGATGTTGCGCAGCTTCTTGGTGCCGAAGATCAGCACGACGACGACCAGCAGGATGAGTAGATGGGTGATGCTCATGAAATCGGGCCTCAGAAAGGGAAGCGGCGGAACGGGACCGTCACGCTCCTGCGCCGCCGCTCCACATCATCGCTGAGTGTACTCCTCAAGGCGATCCCTGAAATCGACCACCGGTCCCGGAACATTGCTCACGCCGCCCTCGAAGATGCGGCGCGGGGTGATGCCCTTGCCGTAGATAGCCTCGTTGGCGTCGTAATCGATGCGCAGCGCCGAGCCGTCCAGCGCCACGCCGGCAAACAGGCCGCGCGAGCGGGAATAGGAGTAGATCTCGGCCTTGAAGTCGCTGTCGGTGGAGGCCTGGGCGGTGCGGCCGACCGGACCTGCCGCGGCGGCGGCATCGGCGCCCAGCGTGAACTTGCCGTTGACGATCTGGTCCACGCCGCGATCCGTGCGGAACACCAGGATGACGTCGGTGGACGAGGCACCGGCCTGGAAGCCCACGCTGCCGCCCGTCATGGTGATGAAGCTGGGGTTGGACCAGGTGCCGTCCGCGCCCTTGACCGAGATGAGGCCTTCGCCGCGGCGGCCGCCGAACACGAAGCCCACCTTAAGGAGATCAGGGATCACCGCGATGGCCTTGGCCTGCTTGAGCAGGTCGGTCGGGATCGACTTGTCCGGGGCTTCCATGATGTCGTTGAGGACGCGCACGGCGTTCTGGGCACGTACCAGCGGCGGGTCTTCCGCGTGGACGGCCATGGCAGGCGCCAGCAGGACCAGCGTGGCGAGCAGCAGACGATGCAGCGATGGTTTGATCATGACGACTCCTGTGCAGATATTCGGTGCGGCGTGCCTGCGGCGATCCTCGCCACGGCGCCCCTGTCGGCTTGTGGCAGACTTGGCGGCGGATCTCACCGCCAGCGCAACGATGCCACGCACCCATGACTATACCGGCCATGCCGGTGCTTCCCGAGCAATTCCCGTTCAGGCTGCAGTGCTGTTGGTGAACCTCGGCACACCAGAGGCGCCTACCGCGAAGGCGGTGCGCCCGTACCTGGCCGAGTTCTTGGGTGACCCGCGCGTGATCGATTACCCGCGCTGGCTGTGGTGGCTCATCCTCCATGGCGTGATCCTGCGCGTGCGCCCGGCGCGCTCGGCGCACGCCTACCAGCGCATCTGGACGCCGGAAGGCTCGCCGCTTCGGGTGGGCAGCGAAAAACTCGCCGCCCGACTTGGCGAAAAGCTCGCCGCTGTGTGCGCGGGCCCCGTACGCGTCGAACTGGCCATGCGCTACGGCCAGCCCTCGGTGCAGGCGCAGATCGAACGGCTGCAACGCGAAGGCGTGCGTCGTCTATTGGTACTGCCGCTGTACCCGCAATATTCCGCCACCTCGACCGGCTCGGTGATCGATGCCGTCGCCGACGCGATGCAAGCGCTGCGCTGGCCACCCGAGCTGCGCCTGATCAACGACTATCACGACGACCCGGCGCACATCGAGGCGCTCGCGCGCAGCATCGAGCAGTGGTGGGCAACGAACGGCCGCGGCGAACGTCTGCTGCTGTCGTTCCACGGCATTCCCCAGCGTTACGTGCGCGAGGGCGATCCGTACTTCGCGCAGTGCCAGGCCACGACGCACGCCTTGCGCCAGCGACTGGCGCTGGATGAGTCGCAACTGATGCTGAGCTTCCAGTCGCGCGTGGGACGCGAACAGTGGCTGCAGCCCTACACCGACACCACCGTGCGCGAACTGGCGGCGTCCGGCGTCAAACGGCTCGACGTGGCCTGCCCCGGCTTTGCGGTGGATTGCCTGGAAACGCTGGAAGAAATCGCCATGCAGAACGGGGACTTCTTCCGCGAGGCAGGTGGCGACGAGCTTCGCTACATCCCCGCGCTGAACGACTCACCCGAGCAGGTGGACAGCCTCGCCGCGCTGGTGTTGCGCCACGCCGGCGGCTGGGAGGCTTTCGAGACGCACGTGGATCATGCCCCGTGAGCGTTCCGCGGGAGCGTGATGTACAGCTGCCGCATCTGCGTCTTGGCGCCCAGGTATGGGGCGACGATCACGCGCCGCCGCTGCTGACCTTGCATGGCTGGCTGGACAACGCCGGAAGCTTTGCACGCCTGGCGCCGCTGCTCGCCCGGCGCTGGCAAGTGATTGCGCTGGAACTGCCGGGGCACGGGCATTCCGCTCACCTTCCGCCTGGCCTGCAGTATCACTTCGTCGATTACGTGCGTTGCGTGCTGCTCGCCATGGATGCGCTGGGGCTGCAGCGTTTCCATCTGCTGGGACATTCGCTGGGCGCAGGCATCGCATCGCTGGTCGCCGCCGCGAAACCGGAGCGCATCGATCGCCTGTTGCTGATCGAAGGACTCGGCCCCATCGCCGACGACGGCCACCACACGCTCCGCCACTTCCGTGATGCCATGGCGAGCCAGGCCACCGGCCGTTCGTTGCGATCATTTCCGTCGATCGACATGGCCATCAGCGCGCGCACCCTGGCCAGCGGACTGCCGGCGGAACAAGCGCGCCCGATCGTGGAACGTGGCCTGCACCAGACGAAAGATGGCTGGCACTGGCGCAGCGACGCGCGCGTCAATCGGCCTTCCCCGATCCGGCTGGCCGAAACGCAGGTGCACGCGCTGCTGCGCGGCATCGAAGCACCGACCGCGCTGCTGCTGGCACAACCCGACACGCCTTACCTGCCGGGCCAGCGCATGCAGGCGCGCTCTGCGTGCGTGCACGACATCGCAGTGACGCACATGGATGGCGGACATCACCTACACCTGGAACATCCCGACGCGGTGGCCGCGTGGGCGAACAGCCATCTGGACAGCCGCAGCACCTGACCTGCGGCACATGCCGGCCAGGGTCATCGTGCCTACGCTGCCACCATGCAACATCTCCAGCGCGCCAATTACGGCCAGCCCGAGCAGCTACGGCGGTTGGGCGGCCTGCAGGTTTCCGCGACGCCGTATGCGGCCGGCAGCGCCTTGCCACAGCACGAGCATGACGAAGCCTATTTGTGCCTGGTCGCTGCGGGCAGCTACGAGCAGCACTCGCCAGGCGTGGCTTTCGATTGCGAGCCCGGCGTCTTGCTGACTCACCCGCAAGGACATCGGCACGCCAATCGCTTCGGACCCGACGGCGCGCGTTGCATCAGCCTGTTCCTCGACGACTCCTGCGGCGACGGTGCGCGACGCCTGCTCAGCGAGCATCGGCAACTGAGGCTGCCCGACGCCAGCCGACTGCTGGGACGCATCGAGCGCGAACTGCGCGCCACGGACGATGCCGCCGCACTCGCGCTGCAATCGGCGGTGCTGGAACTGGTGGTGCTGGCCTGCCGCGCCGATGACGAACACCGGCCGGCATGGCTGAAACGCGTGCTTGAGCGCATGCACGACGATCCGCTCGCCTGCGTGTCCTTGCAGGAATTGGCCGCGCTGGCAGGCGTGCATCCCTCGCATCTGGCGCGCAGCTTCCAGCGCGCCAAGGGATTGTCGGTGGGCGAATACCAGCGCGGACTGCGCATCGCGCTGGCGCGAAAGGCCTTGACCGACAAGCAACGCTCCATCGCCGACGTCGCCGCCATGGCCGGGTTCCACGACCAGAGCCACTTCGCGCGCGTGTTCCGCCGGCTCACCGGCGAAACGCCCCGTGACTATCGGCACCGGACGCAAGGCATGTGCTGAAACGTCACGCGCGTCCTAGACCGGACGCGCGCGTCGACGGACCATGGCGACACCCCGGCCAAGGAGTGCATGCCCATGTCGTCCATTACCCGTCCCCTGCTCGCCCTGCTGCTCGTTACCGCGCTGGGCCACGCGCGGGCCACGCCTACCGACGACAGCGCCGCGTTGCTGCATGACATGCGCCAGGCCTACGGCGGCGAGCGCTGGAGTCACGTCGCCGCGCTCAGCGCCAACGGCAAGGAAGACAGCGACGGTCTCAGCGGGCCCTGGCAGCTGCTTGTGGACTTGCATAGCGGCCAATACGCGGTGCGTATGCGCAACGACGTGTTCGGTTCGGCCCAAGGCATCGATGCGCAGGGCCAATGGCGCGAAGACATCACGGGCCTAATCCACCCGCTCGACTCGGACGAGGCGCGCACGGTCGCCATCACCGAGAGCTGGCTGTGGCGTTTCGGTTTTCTCGACGCGAACGCGCCAGTGAGCTATCGCCGCCTGCCCGATGCGCAGGACAACGGGCACGCGTATCAGCGCGTGGATGCCACGCCGCGGGGCGGCCGTACCGTCACGCTGTGGATCGACCCGGCCACGCACCGGCTGGATCGGGCGATCTACGCCAGCTCATTCCTGGTCGCCACCGAGCGATACGGCGACTACCGCGATGTGGACGGCCTGCAGCTGCCGTTCCGTATCACGCACTCGCGCGCCAACCTCGCCGGCAACGGTGACGGCGAAAGCGTGGAAACGGTCGAGCGCTACGAACTGCTCACAAGCGTTGCCCAGGACAAGTTGCAACGCCCGGCCGGCAAGGTGAGCGACGTCACCATGGCAAACCACGCGCGTGACGCCGTGACGCCGTTGCACGTGGAAGGCGGCATCGTGCTGGTCGACGTGAGCATCGACGGTCGCCCGCCAATGCCCTTCATTCTGGACACCGGTGGCCACGCCATCCTCACTGCCGACGCGGCGAAACAGATGGGCTACAAGACGCTCGGCCAGGGCGTCAGCGGCGGCTCGGGTTCGGGCACCATGAGCACGTCATACACCACCGTGCACGACACCGCGCTCGGCGATGCGCACGTGCGTGACCTCACCTTCACCGTGTTGCCCTATCCCTTCGGCTTCTACGAGCGCGGCAACGCTGCGCCGATCGCGGGCATCCTCGGCCTGGAGATGTTCGAACGCTTCGCCATCACGTTCGACTACGACCACGGCCAGCTGAAGCTGAAGCCCTACGACCATGGCGATGCGCCCGCCGCCGAACGAGGCGATGTTGTGCCATTGCGTTTCACCGACGACATGCCGCTGGCACGCGCGCAGCAGGACGGCCACGATGGCGTTTTCGGCATCGACACCGGCAACGCGGGCTACGTACTCACCTTCCCGCAGTGGGCCGAGCGCAACGGCATCGCAGGCCACTACCAGGCTGGCCTGCCCATCCCGACCGGCGGCGTGGGCGGCCTCTTCACCGCACACGTTGCGCACGCCAGGAACGTCGTGCTCGGCACGCAGCGCATGGACAACGTGGTGGCCATGCTCACCCGCGCGGACGCTGGTGCCACCGGCAATCCCAGCGAGGCCGGCAATATCGGCCAGGACATCCTCTCGCGCTTCAACGTCCACTTCGACTATCGCCGCCAGCAGATGGTGCTGATGCCCCGCGCCAGCGCACCCGCATGGCATTACGGCATGGCGGGCTTTCGCGCCGAGAAGACCAAGGAACACCCCGACCGCTTCAACGTGATCAACGTCATGCCCGGCAGCCCCGCACAGGAGGCCGGCCTCAAGCAGGGTGACGCCATCGTGTCGGCGAATGGAAAGGCCGCCGGCACGCTGAGCTTCGGCCAGCTGCGTGATCTCAGCAGCCACCTGCCGGAAGGAACGCCGTTGTCGCTGGTGTTGGTGGACGGGCGAGTGGTGAAGATGGTGATGCGGGATTTGGCGCCGCGGTGATAGGAAACCCTTTTTTTTGGGAGTGCACCCTGCGCAACGCCCTTAAGGAGAGCGAGGCCAGATCAGTCGCGCACAGGGTGCGCTCCCACAGGAAGGCATGACAGTGCCCATGATCTTGCCTGGTATCCTCGGCGCGTTGTCCGGCATTTCGCTTCCCCAGGACAACACCCTGTCGTATCGAGCCATTGTGGGAGCGCACCCTGTGCGCGACAGCATTACGGAGCGAACCCAGCCAATCGCGCAGGGCGCCCACAGGCAAGGCGCTATAGCCAAACGCAGTTCCAGTACGGATAAGCCAGCACGTTGTCAGTCAACCCGGCGCGAACGGGGTTGCAGACGATGTAACGCGCCACGCTGCGCTCATGCTCTTCGCGCCTCAATGCGTGATCGTGAAATCCACGATCCCACACCAGGGACTGCTGGGTGCATCGCAATGCCTTTGCCGTTCTCGCCTTGAAGCGATTCATTACGATAGAGAGTCCATCGCGCTCTCCGAGTCGAACCAGGCCATGCCAATGGTCGGGCATCAACACCCAACACAACAGCCGCGCATCGCCCCAGCATTGCGGATCATGCATGCCTCGACACACTGCCCAGGCGAGTTCGAAATCCCTGAATATCGGTCGGCGATAAGCGACGACAGTGGTCACGAGATAGACGTGGCCCGGAATGGACACACGTCCAGCACGCGAGGCGCGATAACCGATGGGGGTTTGCATACTGCGAACGTCTCATCCGCGCATCAGCTCGACCATCAGATTGATTCGTCTTTCGATGTAGTCGTGGCGTGCATGTCGACGTACGGCACTGCATCACCGAGACAGTCGCGCGCAGGGTGCGCTCTCACAGGGGTTTAGCGGGTTCTTCCGCCGCTCGTCATCGCATCGGCATGAAACAACGTCGCGAAACGCAGCGTTGCCGGATCGATCAATGCATCGACTGGCACTTCGCCGCCTCGCGGTTGCAGCGATCG
>Ga0209566_101053_pt1 | contig 11131 bp, 11 predicted proteins | sample Araplavi_mTSA_r2_2_FD_184287 | JGI IMG/M metagenome (GOLD analysis project Ga0209566, IMG submission 184287) | Arabidopsis root microbial communities from North Carolina, USA - plate scrape CL_Cvi_mTSA_r2 (SPAdes) (version 2) | ecosystem: Host-associated > Plants > Roots > Endosphere | place...
GCATTCATGCGGTCAATGATATTCCGGATTACTATAAGGCCGGCTATTTGGCGGATTTATCCAGTCAACCTTTCGCTGCCAAGCTGCAGGACGGCATTAAACCGATTGTCTCCTACGATAATAAAGTCGTGGCTGTGCCGATGGAAAGCTTGCAGTGGGGGTTCTTGTACAATAAAAAGATATTTAATGATCTGGGGCTTAAGCCGCCTTCAACCTTGACCGAAATGAAAGCCGTCGTGCAGAAGCTGAGCGATAACAAAATCAAACCGTTCATACTTAGCTACAAAGAAAGCTGGATTCCGCAGTTGTTCCTTCCGCTGGCGGTCGGCGCGCTTGTCAACAGTTCGCATAAAGACTTCATCGACAAGATGAACAAAGATCAAGGCAGCTTCACGGATATCAAAGAAATGTTTGATATCATCGACCTGGTGAACGCGAACGGAACGGAGCGCGCTTTTGAAATCGGTAATGATGACGGTTCCGCAGATTTTGCCGCCGGTAAAGCGGCAATGTGGGTGCAGGGCCCTTGGAATGCCGACAGCATTCTGAAAGCCAATGACAAGATGGAATTCGGCGTGGCGCCGCTGCCGTTTAATGATGATCCTAAGGCTTCACTCATTAACGTCTCCGTATCGACTTCGCTAGCTATGGCGACGAACAGCAAAAATAAAGAGGTTGCACAAGACCTGCTCAACTATATTCTTGACGACAAAGATTCCAATGGCCTGTATCAAAGCTTGAAGTTCAATCCGGTATCCAAAAATCATACGTTCAAACCGTATCCTTGGGTCGAGGAAGCTGCAAGCTACGCCAATAAGGGACTCTTCTATAAGGACCCTTCGATTCCCTCCGCTGTGAAGGATGAAGTGGGCAAGGCGCTGCAAGCGTACTATAACAAGAAAATGTCCAAAGACGATGTCATCAAAGATTTGGATAAGACTTGGAAAGACGCCAACGCAGCAGCGATCAAGAAATAAGAGATATGAACCTCATGCCCTGCCGTCGTCGCTTGACGATAACAGGGCATGAGGTTCATGAAGGAGTGCAATCATGCTAAATCGATCCCGGAAAGCATTATTATCGTTAATCCTCTTTGTAGCCCCCGCCTTTGCGCTGTATGTCATTTTCCTTGTGATTCCAATGATTCAAGGCTCTTACTTCAGTTTTACGAATTGGGACGGCCTGAATAAATCGTACAGCTTTGTCGGCATCCACAACTTCGTTGAAGCCATTCGTGACGATGCGAATTTCAGAACAGCGATTCTGTTTACGGCCAAGTACGTGATTGTTGCAGTCGTCTTGCAGAATGCGATCGCGCTCTTACTGGCCTTGCTGATTGAGTCGCAGCGTAAAGCGAAGGGCTTGTTCCGAACCCTATTCTTCATGCCCAATATGCTAAGCATCATTATCAGTACGTTCATGTGGGTGTTCGTTTTCTCCAAAGTCATGCCGGCTTTATCCAAATTCGCCGCTCTGAAATTTCTCGGCATCTCCTGGCTCGGCGATCCGGATGTTTCCTTCTGGACGATTATGCTCGTATCGGTCTGGGGCGGCGTAGGGACGCTCATGCTCATATACATGTCCGCCATCCAGGGAATTCCGCAGCATTTGAAGGAAGCCGCCATCATTGATGGCGCGACGCCGATTCACATGTTTCGTTATATTACGATGCCGTTGATCGCGCACGCACTTACCATATGTACATTTCTTACGCTGAACAGTTCATTTAAAGTGTACGATCTCATCTTCGCCTTGACCGGCGGGGGACCTGCCCGAGCTACGCAAGTGATCACGATGAATATTCTGGAGGAAGCCTATCAACGCAACTATCGATACGGCTATGCGAGCGCGAAGGCGATCATCCTCTTCTTGATCATTCTTGTGATCACGATGATTCAAGTATCCGTTATGAAGAAGCGGGAGGTAGAAGCATGAGGAGACAGTTGTCATCCGTCGTATCGCTGCTTGTTCTCGCCGTTATGGCCATTTACTTCCTGTTTCCGATTTACATGGCTCTCATCAATTCATTCAAGACGCAGAGCGAGATGTTCACTTCCGTATTAAGTTTACCGTCTAGCCTGCGGCTGGATAACTATGTGCAAGCGTTCCAGAAAGCGAACATGCTTCGAAGCGCTTGGAATACGATCGTTGTCACGGTGACGGGGATTGTCGGTATCGTATTCTTCAGCTCGATGGCAGGCTATAAGCTGTCCCGTACTTCAGGCAAACTGAGTCATGCCGTGTTCTTGCTGTTCGTTGCTTCCATGCTGATTCCATTTCAAACGATCATGGTGACCTTAACCAAGATGGCCAAGGATTTGGGGCTGCAGGGCTCCCCATTCGGATTGGGTGTGGTGTGCGCCGGCTTGGGCGTCAATATGGCCATATTCCTGTATCACGGATTTGTCAAAGGGGTTCCGCGCGAGCTGGATGAGTCGGCGGAGATGGACGGCTGCGGCGAGTTCAGGACCTTTTTTGCGATCATTTTTCCGCTGCTGCTTCCCATCACGTTTACAATTGTAATCCTGAATTTACTGTGGCTCTGGAATGATTTCTTGCTGCCCGTTTTGCTGCTGACAGACTTCCGTAAGTACACGCTGGTGCTGACCATCAATATGTTCTTCGGCAAGTACAGCAGAGAGTGGTCGCTGATTCTCGCTTCATTAATTCTGTCGTCGATACCAATCGTCATCATTTTTGCCATTTTCCAACGGTGGATTATTCAAGGCATTACGGAGGGGGCAGTGAAAGGGTAGAGAGGAGAAGTATGCATGGTATCTCAAGGGTTTTATTCCAGTACGAACTATGAGAAATTGATGCTGGCCTTGCGACTGCAAAATGATGCCGAAATCAAAAAACAGCTGGACGGAGTGTTTCATTCGATACGAGAACAGAAGCTGACGGCCGAAACCATCTATGTGATGGTGATCGGCCTCGTCTCGCTTTGTTTATCCTATATTGTGACGCGTGGCTATGAAATAGGGACGGTTCTGGGCGCGGATTTCTCGCCTGATCTGGACATCAAGGAACTTGAGAATCTCGAAGGGATCCATGCCTGGCTTGAGGAAATTTTTCATAAAACGCTGAAAATTAATGACGAAACTAAGAGGCTTTCCCGTTCAAAGCAAATCTTTGAGGAAACGAGGCTGTTCATCGAACAAAATTATCAGAATCCCAATTTGAGTGTCGAAGCCATCACGAAGCTTGCATTTATCCATGGTAGTTACCTGCGTAAAATATTCAATCGGGAAGCCAACATGTCGATCTCCGATTATATTACCTATGTTCGGATGCAGCGAGCTAAGGAGTTGATTCAAAGAAGGGATGCCAATATAACAAGTATATCGGAGATGGTGGGGTATAACGATCCAGGTTATTTCAGCAAGTGCTTTAAGAAATATTACGGACTTACGCCGAGTGAATATGACATTCAGCTCGAAACTTAAACATTTTGGAGCGATTATTACATGAATTCGTAGCGATTCGTTCATTCATGAAACTTCAGTGAAGCCTTAAAATGGATTCAGGGTTTATGTAAGCGCTATAATATCCTGAAAATTACAATTAGGGGGACTGGAACTTGAAGATGTGGATGAAACTAAGCAGCATCGCACTAGCATCGATCACGACGATTTCTCTAGCAGCTTGTGGGTCGGGGGCACCGAAAGAGGCCATCTCGACAGCATCTCCTGCTGCAACAACATCGGCTGCACCTGCAGCGGAAACGAAGCCGGCAGCGACAGCTGAACAGGCCGTTGTGAAGTTAACGATTGCTACCAATCACTTCGACGATGACACCTCCAAGCCTTACGATTACGCAGTTGCAGAGCTGAAGAAGGAAATGCCGAATGTGGAGCTGACGCTACAGGCTTACCAACAAGATAATGGTCAGAAAATCAAGACGCAAATGGCCACAGGGGACATGCCCGACATCATTGACACCTCCTGGGAAATTATGCAGATCGGCAGCAAGTCCAACAATATTCTGACCTTAGATAGTGCTCCGGAAACGGCACAATTCAAAAAAGATTTGAATAAAGGCAACGAAGCCAAATTGATTGCGCCAGATGGCCATGTGTATGGATATCCTTATGCCGGAGTTGAATTTATTATCCTTTACTACAATAAGAAACTATTTGCGGAAGCAGGCGTCCAGGCGCCGATTAAAACGATCGATCAAATGAAGGATGCGGCTAAAAAATTCAATGCAAAGGGGATCATTCCACTCGCAATTTTCTCCAAAGAAAAGTGGATTGGCAATTCATTTCTACAAGGATTTATGACACGCGAAGAGCCGAAAGGGTTCGGTGTCCTTAACGGTGCGAGCGAGACGCCGGCAGCATTGAAGCTGGCTGCCAAGCAAGTGGAGGAGCTTCAGACTGCAGGTGTATTCGCGAAGAACGCGACTCAAACGAACTATGATCAAGCCTCATCGCTCTTTTATCAAGGCAAAGCGGCCATGTTCGTTAATGGACAGTGGGAAATCGCCAGCTCACAAAAGAATTTGGGCGACAACGTGGATTTCATGAACTTCCCGGCCAAGGATGAGGCGACGTATGATAAAGCGATTTTCGCCATGAATGGAACAGGAGACCCTTCGGGCTTCGCTGTTTCGGCAAAAACGAAAAACAAAGAAGTCGCGATCAAAGTAGCTGCATTCATGGCGCGCAAATACGCCGAATATAAGTACACGCAGACGGGGACGCCAATCGTATCGGTCAAAATCGATAAGCCGATTACGGCTCAAGTGCCAGCGATGCTGACACGTCTGGGCAAAGAAGTGATCCCGAACATTGCCAGCTTCGCCGATGTGCTGAATGATACGAACATCAAGTTGGGAATTGACGATAATGCCCAGAACTTATTGGTGTCCGGCTTTACAGCGGAACAATTTGCCACAAATTTGAACAAAACGATGAAAAAGTAATTGAATCACTGCAAATACCAATGTGACTCACATCGGCTGTAAGTCGGTGTGAGTCTATTTTCGGAAAGGAACATGGAGATGAAACAATATTTAGGCAACAAGTGGGCAATCTTTATGTTTTTAACGCCGGCGATTGTTCTGTATAGTGTGATCGTGTTTTATCCGATTTTGCAGACGTTTTACCGCAGTTTTTTTGAATGGGACGGGTTGGGCAAGGCAACCTTTATTGGGGTTCGCAATTTCATCGAGCTTGCCCAAGATTATTTATTGGTCACGTCTCTTCGTAACGGTTTTTTGTTTGCGATCGTGCTGGTCGTTTTCCAGATTGGATTAGGGACGATTCTGGCGCTGATTTGCTCGGATGCGGATGTGAAGGGACGTAAACTATTAAAAACGGCGTATTTTATTCCGGTTGTGCTATCAGTCACAGTCGTTTGTCAGCTTTGGCTATCGATATACGACCCCGTTAACGGGCTTATCAATAAATGGTTTGAAGCTTTCGGAATGGCTTACCGCCAAGATTGGCTGAATTCGCCGAGCGTATCGATCATAGCGATTGCTTTCACGAATGCTTGGCAATATATGGGGTTTCAATTCGCTTTGCTTTATGCCGGCGTCAAATCCGTACCCGAGCATTACTTGGAGGCGGCCCGTATCGATGGGGCGAGCAAATGGAGGGCACACCTGCATATTACACTCCCTCTGATGAAGGAAACGTTCAAATTCTGCTACGTCATTGCGATTACAGCCGGGATCGGAGCTTATGTGCAAATGGCCATTATGACCAACGGCGGGCCGGGTACAACCAACTATACGTTGACATTCATGATCATTCGGAGCGCATTTTCTAGTAATCAATATGGGTATGCTTGCGCCATTTCGGTTATGTTGATTGTGATTAGCTTAATTGTCACGCTCGTTATTAACAAAGTGTTCGATCGTCAAGAGAGCGGGATGGAGCAGAGTTAAAGGAGAGTCATGCCATGAATAAAGTTGTCGGAATCGTCCTTCAGTGCTTCCTATGGATTTATTTCGTAATTTCCGTATATCCGTTAATTTGGATGGTCTCCTATTCATTGAAAAACAATGATGAAATATTCGTAACGAATCCATTCGGTTTACCGACGCATTTCAGAATCGAGAATTATGTGAATGCTTGGAATAAATTCAATGTGCCTAGCTACATTGCGAATAGTACGTTCGTCTCTTCCGTCACAACGCTGGGTGTCGTCCTTCTCGCCGTCATGTTCTCCTATGCGATTGCCAGGCTGCGTTGGAAGTTTCGCGAAGCGGTGCGTATGTATATGATTATCGGCATGTTTATTCCCATGCAGGTGATCATTATTCCGTTGGCGATTATCGTAAAAGATTTTCACCTGACGAATACATATGGTGCCTTGTTAATTCCCTACGTCGCGTTCGGGTTGCCCTTCGCCTCGATGGTGTTCTATGGATTTCTACGGGGAATTCCGCAAGAAATGGAAGAGTCGGCTTGTATGGATGGCGCCTCGATTTATCGCGCGTTCTTCCGGATTATTGTACCGATTCTATCCCCAGCCATCTCGACAATCATCATTCTTCAATTTATGGGCACGTGGAATGAGTTTTTCCTGGCGTCCATCTTAATAACGAAAGAAAATTTAATGACTTTACCGATAGGGCTCATTTACTTTCAAGGACAGCATGCAACAGACTGGGGAGGAATGGGCGCTGTCATGACCATCGCGAGCTTACCGATGGTGCTCTTGTATTTGATTTTCACCGATCGAGTGGAACGTGCGTTAACGGTTAGTTCGGCCGTGAAAACCTGAATCAGCTGTTTTAGCTGAAATCCATTTTTGTTCCGCTGGGTGAGTATGCTAAAATAAGATAAGCAGGGTGAAACTCTGCCAATGGCTAGCGCTTAAGGAAAATTCCAAAATTTTTATTTGGGAGGTTGACGTATGGACGATTATTTTTTGGTGAAAGATGGTAGAATTGTACGCTGGGACGGACTCACATTAGGGGGGACCAAAATCCGCGCTGACGAGCTCGTTGAATCTTTCGGCCGCAAGGCTCTGGATGAAATCGAACAATATGGATTTTACATCATCAAGAAATCCTAATGAATATAAACATTGTTCATAGATCCCCGTAAAAGGGGATTTTTTATTATTCTTTCAAGGCTCCCAGACGTTGGAGGGCCTCTTTGGCAATTTCATAGGTTGGAGATATTGCCACTGCTGCTTCATAGGCTTGAATGGCGGCCGGAATATCACCAAGGCCATCCGCAATGGATGGCCTTTAGCCTTTATCTTGCTATTTACGAAGGGTAACGCCTTATGCCCTCCGATCATGCTTGAATCTTTTGCGCGACACGTTCGCCAAGCTCGGTAGATGCCTGATACAGATAGCTGAGCACGATCTTTTGCGTTTCAGGGGCTATGCCGGCAAGATCGGCAGCCAGGTTATTGACCAAATGTTCTTGCTCTAATGGGGCAAGAGCCCGATAAAACTGACCGGCCTGCGCAAAATCATCCTGCTTGGGGATTTCAGAACGCTCCAGGTGTCCTTCTACGAATCTTCCGTTCCCGCTGGTGATCAGCGAATCAGGTGTCCAATGCTGCTGATGGTTAATCGGAATTTTTCGGAATTCCGGACCTAACCGCCGTCGCTGTGAATCCCAATAAATATTGGCCCGTCCCTGCAAAATTTTATCGTCCGACAACTCCGCGCCTTCCAGCAGGTTGTCAGGGGAGAACGCCAGCTTTTCTACCTGCTCTTGATAATTAGCCGGATTACAATTTAAGACCAACTTCCCGACAGGGTGCAGAGGATATTGCCGCTCATCCCATACCTTCGTACTATCTAAGGGATCATACGGGAGGAAGGACTCATCTTGCGGGTTCATGAGCTGCACATAAAGCCCGTATTCAACCGGTTGACCTGCGTTGAGCGCATCATATAAGTCTTTGCCGTTATAATCCGGATTCTCGCAAGCAAGCCGGTTGGCTTCTTGCCGATCAATGTACTGCACGCCAGCGAATGGTAGCCAGTGGTACTTCACGTAGGTGCGGAAGCCTTGCGCATTCTTCCAGACGTATGTATTCACGCTGTGGCCAGGCATGTGGCGAAGACTCTTGACGGTGCCCGCATCGGAGTATAGCCGGAGGAGAAAGTGTGTCGATTCCGGCGTCCGCGCGACGAAGTTCCACAATCGATCCGGATCCATGAGGTTATTGACGGGCGATGGCAGCAGGGCGTGAATAAAGTCGGGAAAGCGGATAGCATCTCGGACGGCGAACACGGGGTTATGGTTGAAAACGAGATCGAATACACCTTGCTCGGTGTAAAATTTGGTGGCAAAGCCGTGCACGTTCCGAGCCGTATCCGGTGTGCCTCGATTGCTGACGGCTAAGGAGAATCTGACGGTGACGGGGACCTGTTGACCCGGATTTTGCAGAAAACAAAGCTGCGTGTAAGCTGTCATGGCATGTACGGTCTGAAAGTAACCGAATGCGCCATAACCCTTGGTATGTACGGGCCTTTCCAACGGTTTCTCGTGAATGAACGTTTCCAGCTTTTCATGCAGCACGCTGTCTTGTTCCACGACAGGGCCGCGCTCGCCCACTGTTTGTGAATGCAAGGTTGCTGGAATATCCCCGAAGCGTTTGTCAGGACGATTGCCATTATTCGCGTACATCTTTTAACCTCCCGCCGGCATGTGAATCGTTTTCATATATACCAAGGTATGTAACGCGACTATTTGAATATGACATCTTTTCTCGGTTTGATGGCGAGTAACCGCTTAACCTGCAAAAACAGCATGTTTTTCAATGGATTTTAGGGTTCACGTTGAACTCGAATCATCTGGACGCATCGAACATTTCTATGTATAATAAAGGGAATTTCTGGCATGCGTAACTGGCGAAACGTAGAAGACTACGGGGGAGCGCAAATTGGTCATACAGCCGATCGCCTGGGCAGAGCGTTTGATCCGATGGGTCTAATGCTCTTTTTATTTTGAGGGAGCTGATGTCGATGGTTAAGGTAAGGCAGGTTGCCGTTGTGCTGTACGATCAGGTTGATGCATTGGATGTTACGGGGCCGCATGATGTATTTGGATTGGCTGGCTATTTGGGCAACGATTTTCATGTGTTTACAGTAGCCGAAAAGCTCTCTCCACTCACAACCGTCAGCGGCATCACGATCACTCCGCGATATAGCTTAGAGACTTGTCCTGTGCCGGATATGCTCATCATTCCAGGAGGTTTGGGGTCTCGCAGCGAAATCGCAAACTCACGGTTAGTCGCGTGGATTCGCGAGACCGCCGGCAAAGCTGAGATTGTGCTTTCGGTATGCACAGGTGCGCTTCTGTTGGCGCGAGCCGGATTGCTGGAGGGGCTTCGGGTGACGACGAACCGGCTGGCCTATGATTTATTACGGAATATGGTTTCACCAGGTACAACGGTCGTCGAACATGTTCGATATGTCGATAACGGCCGCATCGTGACGTCGGGCGGTGTCACGGCAGGCATCGATGCGGCATTGCATGTAGTAGCCAGGTTATGCGGCGAATCGCGGGCGATGGAAACAGCGTCACGGTTAGCATACAGCTGGCCGGTGCAGCTGGACATTCGCAGAGCCGTACAGGCGGATGCGGAAGCGATACGCGGGCTTCTAATCGGAGCTGCACAGTGGATTCAGCGGTCGCAGGGATTTGTTCAGTGGCGGGAGGAATGGTTTACGCAAGCGCATGTGTCTGAAGTGATCGAGCTTTATGACGTGTTTATCGCGCAAATGGGGGGTGAGGCTGTCGGCTGCTTTTCCATACACGGGGAGGATGAAGAGATTTGGGGCGATCAGTTCCATGACAACGCAGGATACCTGCATCGACTGACCGTATCCCGGGCGTACTCACACATGGGAATCGGCACACGGCTGATCAATTGGGCCGCAAGCTATGTCCACAAACAGGGCAAATCCTGTCTTCGTTTAGACTGCATGGCGGGAAATAAGGCGCTCAATCAGTATTATGTGCGCGAGGGATTTACGTTTTGCGGTCGCTATGACGGCCAAGGCTGGAGCGCGCACTTATACGAGCGGCAAGTTGCCGAATTGTGATAGAATGAGAAAAAAGCATAAAAGAAGGTCATAACGTGGGTTACCTATTCTTATTACTGGCTACAATTGCTTGGAGCTTTGTTGGTGTTCTCGTAAAGACAGCATCAACAATGGTCGATAGCTCGATCATTACGTTTTCGAGGTTTTTCTTTGGTGTCGTCTTCCTCGGTATCTTCCTATTGATCAAGGATCGTCGCGTTCAGCTTCGATCGGGGTTGAAGTGGATCTGGCTTGGAGCCGCAGGCAAATCTGTCAATTATATTTTTGAAAATATCGCACTTACAATCGGTTATTCCTACGGAAACATTCTTGTACAGCCGATACAAACGGTCACCTTGCTGCTGGCCAGCGCATTTCTATTTAATGAAAAGGTGAACATGCGGGGGTGGTTCGCTGCATCGCTTTGTATCATCGGTGTGATTATCATTGGTTGGAACGGAGTTCCTTTTCACACATTCATGCAAGGAAGCGGTTTGACGACTCTTTTATTCACATTGGCGGGGATCGGTGCGGCTGTACATGTACTGAGCCAACGCGCTTTGGCACGGACGATGGATTCGGGAAACATGAACTTCTCCGTTTTCTTTTGGAGTTCTATGCTCGTTGCACTTCCGATGCCTTTTCAGACACAAGGCTTCACGGGTACGGTTTCGGTATGGGCTTGGGCGGCGCTCATCCTGCTTGGCGTCATTACGGGACTCAGCTTCTTCTGGTTCGCAGAGGCGATGAGGCGGGTGTCATTCGTGGTTGTCGCGATCGTCGGTAACTGTTCGGTTTTGTTTTCAATTCTTTGGTCTTATCTGTTCTATCATGAGCCGATTACCGGATATGTCGTTGGCGGGACACTCGTGTTCCTTACCGGATTTCTGTTGATGAACTTTCCCATGAAGCGCAGAAGAGTGGCAAAGAAAGCGGCGACAGTTACAGCGTAAAATAAAAGGCGCAGTGTGCAACATATTGCACATTGCGCCAAGCATGATTTACTTCTCTATCTGGAGGCGTGATGCCGGAGATAGGGAAGTTTTTGTTTTTCCGGCGAGGCTTACGAAAAGGAGAAAACATAGGACCCCTAACCCGGCGAAGAGTGTCGAGGCATACAAG
>Ga0209566_101055_pt1 | contig 11107 bp, 8 predicted proteins | sample Araplavi_mTSA_r2_2_FD_184287 | JGI IMG/M metagenome (GOLD analysis project Ga0209566, IMG submission 184287) | Arabidopsis root microbial communities from North Carolina, USA - plate scrape CL_Cvi_mTSA_r2 (SPAdes) (version 2) | ecosystem: Host-associated > Plants > Roots > Endosphere | place: USA...
GACGGGCGGCTGATCAGAGGCGGCGCCTGGCACGCTGGCGAGATCGGCCATGATCCGGTGCCTGGCATTCCCTACCGGTGCAACTGCGGTAAAACGGGCTGCCTGGAGACGGTGGCGTCCGCTACTGGGCTTGCCCGCATGGCGAGGGAGGCCGTGCTGACCGGGGAAGCTACGCTGCTCTCACATGCCGGTAAGCCGGAGCAGCTGACGGCACATGATGTGTTTCACGCCTGCTTGCAAGGCGATGCGACGGCACTTGGCATTTTCCGTCAAGTCGGCACGCTGCTGGGACATAAACTACTGTCCGCCATTTATCTGCTTAACCCTGACATCGTGATCATTGGCGGCGGCGTGGCGGCAGCTGGCGATATGTTGCTGTCCCCGATTCGCGAAGTGTTGGAGAACGGCTATTTTTCCAAAGCCGCATGTCCGCCGATTTGCATAGGCACATTAGGCGATAGCGCAGGTCTGCTTGGCGCCGTACATCTGTTCGATAGTTTATAAAGAAGGGACGATTATGTGTGACTGAACTTGACCGGAAGCAGCTCAAGCCCGAGGTGCTTGCTTATTTAGATCGAATTGGCTATCAAGGTCCGTTGGATGGCAGTGCTGAGAGTTTAGCCGCATTGCAGGAGCGCCATTTGCATGCGGTGCCTTATGAGAATTTGGATATTTTAAACCGGGTGCCGCTTTCTCTCGAACTTGAACATTTGTATCATAAAATCGTGCTGCGACATCGCGGGGGCTATTGCTTCGAGCTCAATGCGCTGTTTGGCTGGCTGCTGCGCGAATTGAACTATCCGGTCACCGATCTTTTCGGCCGTTTTTGGCGGGACGAGCCGAATCCGCCGCCGAAGCGCCGTCATCATGTGTTGAAGGTCGAGGTGTCCGGCACCAGCTTTCTTTGCGATGTAGGCGTCGGTGGTATTGTCCCGCGCAGGCCGGTCGCTATGGAAGCGGAACTCGTTCAGCAGCAAGGAGACGAAACGTATCGACTGGAAGTCGATCCTTTATTCGGCTGGGTGCTTTGTGAGGAAAAGAACGGCGCCTGGCAGCGCATCTATTCCTTTACCGAGGAGCCGCAGCTGGCGCGGGACTTCACGATGGCGTCGTACTGGTGCGAACATGCACCTGATTCCATTTTTACTCAAATGCAAATGGTGGCTATTCGCACGAAAGAAGGACGAATCACCGTGGCTGACGGTGAGTTCCGGATCTTTACGGCTGACGGTGTACAGACGTTTATTCCGCAAAGCAAAGAGGAGTACAGCTCGGCTTTACGTGAATATTTTGGAATTCCATTGGAGCCTGCAGAATTGCTATGGCTGGATGTAAGGGGACGATGACATGACGCAGCCTTTATTCATTATCGTTAACGGCCTTCCCGGCGCCGGGAAGTCTACATTAGCGAAGCAGCTTGCTCAAGACCTGCGTGTGCCGCTATTCTCAAGGGATCGCATATATGAGACGCTCTTCGATGCGCTGGATTGTCAAATAAACGGGTGTCCGCAATTATTGGCACCGACCGCTTTTTCGATGATGTACGCATCAGCCGGGACGGTACTGGCTGCGGGGCGGCCGGTGATGATCGAGGGATTTTTTGGCCGTCCGGAATTACGCGGAGCGGAACTGCTCCAATTACAGCATACGTCCCCGTTTGAACCGTTCCAAATCGTGTGCAGAGCGGATGGAGAAGTACTGGTGCAACGTTTTTATGATAGGATGGGGTCAGCCGACCGGCATACCAGTCATAGTGATCTGGCGTGGATTGAGCAGGAAGGAAATAAAGAGCGGCTTTTGCGTGGTGATTTAGTTCCGATGAGCATTGGCGGGACGATTCGCGAAATCGAGACGACAACGCCGAACCATGCTGACTATATGGAGCTTTTGCTGGAAGTGAGCGCTGAGCTTGCGAGGAGAATTAAGGGCTAGGATGAATCCAAAAAGCCGCAGTCTTGCTGTCTCAACGGACAGGGACTACGGCTTTTAGTTATTGACCCAGCTCTTGAATCAGTTTTTTGAACGTATAAAAAGCAGGCTTTGGCGAATAATCGTCCCGCACGATGCCGAATTGATGAAAAAGATCGTCTTTGGCACTGTCCGCGTCCCGCAGCCCAAATAGCTCATAGTGGGTAATATTCAGCTCATCCCGCAAACGATAAACAGTACGGATAACCGCATCCAGAACATGTGTTTGGCGATCGTACGATCTTTCGACGGGATTAAAAGGATTCTTACCTGTCGGCCAACCGTTTTCGGTTACTCGAATCGGAACCGTCGCCGGCAAACCGAGCAAAGTCAAATCATGCTCACGAAACTGCCGCAGCGTACGCTCCACAACAGCCGGAATGTCGCTAAGCTCCAGCGGGTGCTCCTCAAACACGTCGACATAAAAATTATGTCCGACAAAGTCGACGGCGCGGATGAAGCGTTCACCGCCAAGCTTCGCGAGATCTTCCCAAAAATGGGGCAAGACCACCGGGCTTTCTGGGACAGAACCGAACCCTATCTTGATTTGATCCTGCAGGTGAAGACTTGTCACTTCTGACTTGGCGGCAAGAACGCCTTCTACTAAGGCTTGCAGTACATAGGGCTTGGAACCGTCCATGAACGACAGATTCGGTTCATTCGTAATTTGCAGCGAAGTTAACTGAGACGCGTGATTGCGAATGAGTTTACGGATAAAACCCAGCCAGCCTTCCAGATCGATATCCGGCTCCTGCAGGCATCCCACAGTAAGATCCGCGATGAGACCGGCTTGTGCATACCGTTCCGCAGCCGCCAGCATCCGATCCTCGGAATCAGGGCCGTAATAGATGACATAATTGCGCGGATGCACCCTTTTACCGTTTTCACGAAGTTCTTGAAGCGCAGCTTGTATGTGCTCATAATCATCCTTCGGGCCTACAGCCAAACCTGTTGGAGTGCCTGCGACGCCTAAAGGATAGATGCCAAAGATCAGTCCGGATTGTTTCATGCTTACACGCCCCCTCTTGTAATATTGTTACGGTTAGCTTGAGAAATTTGGGAAAAATCATTCATCCCTCATTTTATTATGTTATAGTAAATAAAAAAATGGTTCCTACATAAGAAAGTGACGTTATGAATCCTCCATTATTGAAAAATCGCATGCAAGGCATTTTGGATCGGCATTTGACGGGCGAATCCATCGATTATCGGCAAATTTACACGCTTTTTTTGCCCATACTCATTGATCAGGCTTTTATCACATGTCTTAACCTGTTTAACTCGGCGATGATCAGTTCTTCAGGCGTGGCGGCGATTAGCGCTGTGAACATGGTCGATTCGTTGAATATGTTCCTAATCAGCGTGTTTGTCGCTTTGTCGACTGGGGGGACGGTAGTTGTTGCCCAATACAAAGGGAGCGGGAATGAGCGGATGGTCTCCAGAGCGGCCGCATGCTCGGTCTCGTCCGTTGCCTTAATGGCGCTAGGTATCAGTCTCGTGTTGATCGTTCTTCACAATCCGATTCTGAAATTATTGTTTGGAGCCGCGGAAGCGGACGTTTTTGCCAATGCGAAGGTCTATTTGATCGGAAGCAGCATTTCTTATCTCGGTATCGCCATCGTGGAAGCAGTTTGCGGTGCGCTGCGGGGAATCGGAAAGAGCAGAGGCTCCTTGGTGCTTTCCTTAATTATGAACGTGACTTATTTGCTGTTGAATGTCGTCTTCATTAACATGCTTCATATGGGTGTTCATGGGATGAACCTGGCGGTGAATATATCGCGTTTTGGAGCGGCAGCCTTCGCACTCGTCTATTTAACAAGAATTGATACAAGTTTGCATATTCAAATCAAGGATATCATCCATTTTCATTATTCAACGCTGAAAAAGATTTTGTTTATCGGGCTTCCGTTTGCTGCGGAGCAAATGTTTTTTAATGGGGGAAAAATATTAACGCAAATCTTCATCGTCAGTCTCGGCACGCATGCCATGGCCGTCAATGCCATCGCTTCATCGCTTGCCGGCGTGCTTCAGATTCCATCTGTTGCTTTGCAGCTGACTACGGTCACCGTAGTCGGACAATGTATCGGACGCCGGAATATGAAGGATGCCCGCAAATTCACCCGATCTTTTCTGTGGTTGTCGTCGATATCTTTTGTCTTTATGGGTTTGATTCTTTTTCCGTTGTTTCAACCGATTGTGGGCTTGTTTCACCCGCCGGCTGAAATTGTGCACAGTATTTTCATCGTGGTGCTAATTTGTGCCATCGCGCAAATACCGTTATGGCCGATCAGCTTTTTGCTGCCATCCGCGTTAAGAGCTGCCGGAGACTCCAAGTTTACATCGATGACCTCGATGCTTTCGATGTGGTTGTTCCGGATTGTGCTTGGCTACTTGCTAGGGATCGTCTTCCATTTCGGAATTATCGGTGTGTGGCTGGCGATGAATATTGAATGGGGTATACGCGGATTTATTTTTCTGATGCGCTTCAATGGGGACAAGTGGTATCGTCACCGCTTGATCGAATCGCCGGCGAATGAGTAAATAGAAAGCTGCCTGGAAAGTCATCATTGATGACTGCGGGCAGCTTTTTTTTGCGCGGGCACTGCGCCTCCGAGCGCGTGGGGATGCTGCAAAGCGAAAAACTAGCTTTGCAGGTACTGCACGAGCGCTTTGTAGGCGTAGCAAAGCGAAAATGTCGCTTTGCAGGCGCCAGCTTGGTGCGTGAGTACCTCGCAAAGCAAAAAACTCGCTTTGCACTCGCCAACAGAGCTGCTTTACATCAAGTAGCTCGCCACACAGTTCAACCGAACATATGTTTCTTTTAAAACTTGCCATATTATTGTAAAGTATGGAAAAAGAAGATCGCATTCTTTTTGCATGGAATAGACGCAATTCGAAGATGGGAGGAGGATGTGCATGTATTCTTTATTCATCGTAGATGATGAAAGGTGGGTGCGGCAAGGCTTGCGCACCACAATAGATTGGCAGGCGGAAGGAGTTGAAGTGCTGGGAGAGGCGGAAGACGGGGAAGAGGCGCTAATGTTCATGGATAACCAGGTACCGGATATCATTATTACGGATATCAAGATGCCGAGAATGGACGGGCTCGCTTTCATTGAAGCGATCAAGGCGCGCCAGCTACCTTGCAAAATCATCATCATTAGCGGGTACAGCGAGTTCAGCTACGCGCAGAAAGCGATGCGCTTCGGTGTGGCTGACTATGTGCTAAAGCCGATTGAGGAAACGCAAGTGCTTGAAGTCGTGCGCGATTGTATTGCGCAGCTTCAGCGTAAACATGAAGAGCAGGATGAAATCGCACAGCTGTCGGCGCGCATGAGAGAAAGCTTACCGCTGGCCAGGCAGCAATACGTGGAGACACTTCTCTTGAAACAAAGCGCTTCAACCCAGCGAAATCACAAACTGTGGGATCAATTGCACATTCAATTGCATCCCGACTATCTTCAAGTCATCATCATGAAGGTGTACGATTGGGGGCCGCATGCCGCTAATGTGAACGAGCACTTCGTCCTCCGGCAGGCCATTGGCAATTTCGCGAAAGCAGAAATCGGCCAAATGAGCGAACTTCCTCTGCTTGAATGCCCATTGGATCATAATGATGATGCGGATCTCGCACTCCTTCATTCACCGGTCGGCGAGGCAATCGATAAAGCTGCGTTAGAATCATTTATCCAAGCTTGCCGGCGCTATCTGAGTATCGGCATCAATGTCGGGATGAGCCGCATCTGTGACATAGCCGGGCTCCATGCCGCATTCCAAGAGGCCATACAAGCCAGTGCCGATGCGCTCTATGACGGATACGGGAACGTGTATCAAGCGCATGACATGCGGATGACCCGTCCAACTGCTGCAGCAATAAACAGGCAAGGCCACCTATTCGCAAGTCCTCTTGATTGGGGAAACCGGTTCGTGCTCACTGTGAAGTTGGGCGATCCGGCAGCGCTGGAGGAACTGCTTGATGAGCTGATCGCGCATATGCAGCTGAACCGTCCCTATGTTTCTGCGCTTCGGCAGCGTGAAGATTTGTCCGCTCTATTTGGTGATATAGAAAAGAAACTGGAAGCAAGCTTCCCCTCAGAGCTTTATACGGGCAAACGAAGCTTATTTAACCCCTACTGCGCATTGACCGAGTTGAAAAATGAGCTTCTTCATGCCGTTGAGCAGTTCAGGCAAAGCCTGCAAGAACGGGGCAACCGCAGCAGATTCGTCGAGCTGGCGATTGATTTTACAGAACAACATTTTACCGAGCCTTTAACGATGAATCAGGTCGCTGACCATTTATTTTTGAATCCTTCATATTTCAGCAAGCTGTTTCATGAGAAGACTGGTGAAACGTTCAGCAAGTACTTGATTCGACTTCGCATAAGCAAGGCCAAAGAGTTGTTGAAGCAGACTACGCTCAAAATCTATGAGGTTGCTGAACAGGTCGGGTATCAGGATTTCCGCCACTTTGTCAAGCTCTTCAAGGAGCAAGAGGGCATGACGCCCGCCCAATACCGGGATGTGGGGAAGAAGTAAAACAAGTCAGGGGGACCACGGCGTGAATTTCCATATGCATTTGAAATGGCGGTCAATCGGCTATAAATTGTTTATTTTATTTTTTGTCAGTATGTCGGCCTCCATCGTGCTCATGGGTTATTTATCGTATCACAAAGCGAACGACATCATCAGCTCGAAAGTTTCTCAGGTCGCTTGGCAAACCGTGCAGCAGGCAGACCGCCGATTGGAATTGATGATGAATGAATATGTCAACCGCTCGTTACTTGTATTTGGCAATAAGGAGATTCAGAAAGGGGTCATCGGCCAATACCGGGACAGCTATGATCAAAGTTATAATAACCAGCAAATTTCCCAATTTCTTTCCAATCTTGTTAATGTGAAAAATGATACGCTGAGTATCTACATCCTGGGGGAGCGCAGTGCATCGTATCGGTTCGCAAATGGAGGCTTCACAGAGCTTCCCGTTGCGAGCAAAGAGCAGCAGTCTGAAGACTGGTACAGGCAAATTCGCGCTGCAGACGGCCGAGTGGTGTGGTACGGCATTCGTACACCGCTCGTCAAATCGAATACGGATGAGATTCAGAAGCCTGTGTTCGTGCTCGGCCGTTCAATCAAAAATTTTGACAATCTCGACCAAACGTTAGGCATCCTCCTTATGGAATTTGATCCGGCGCCGATTCAGGAGTTTTTATCCGAGGTGGATTTTCAGGCGCATGGAACGACGTATATCGTAGACAACCAGAATACGATCATGGCGGATGCGAACGGTACCCAAAACATGAGACCTTCCGGAATCAAGCTGCCGACAGCGAATAGCGGTTATTTAACCGATACGGTTGAAGGCGAAGATGCGATGGTCGTGTATGATCAATTGACAATTAATGATTGGCGGTTGGTCGGGGTCGCGCCGATCCATAATCTGGTCAGCGATTCCAGAGAAATAGGCTTCTACACGATATATTTGGTCATTGGCTTCAGTCTGGTTGCGATCGCCCTCGCGCTGCTGGTTGCCAAGCAGATCCACAGGCCGGTGCGGGTGCTGCTCTGGTCGATGCGCAGGGCTAGAGAGGGCGATTTCGATGTGCAGATTATAGATGAGCGCAGTGATGAATTCGGTGTGTTGAATCGCAGCTTCAACATCATGGTGTCGAGAATTAAAGAACTCATTGATGAGGTCTACGTTCAAAAGCTGCTGAAAAAAGAAATCCAATTGAAAATGATGGCTTCGCAGATCAATGCTCATTTTCTGTACAATACGTTGGATTCCATCCATTGGATCGCCCGCATTCATAAGGTGGATGAAATCAGCACGATGATTTTCGGCTTGTCCAAATATTTGCGAATCAGCTTGAGTGAAGGCAATGATTTTGTGACGGTCAGGGAAAGCGCTGAGCTGTTGGAGAGCTATCTAGCGATTCAAAAAGTACGGTACCAGGACAAGTTCCTGGTGACGATGCAGATAGATCCGGCGCTGCTGAACTATCGGGTGTTGAAATTCGTTTTTCAGCCTCTGGTGGAAAATGCGATTTATCACGGCTTGGAAAATAAACGGGGTAGCGGGCGGCTCAATATTCGCTGGATCAAGGAAGACCACATTCTCTTTTTTGAAGTTGAAGATGACGGCATTGGCATTGAGGAGCTTAAGCTGTTAGAGCTTGAGGAAGCGATGTTCCGGGAAGATGGAAATGGGGAGCAGCATTTTGCCTTGCGGAATATTAACTCGCAAATCAAGCTGACCTATGGCAAAGAATTCGGGCTTTTCATGGAGAGCACTGCTGGCGTTGGCACGAAAGTGACTTTGATTCTCCCATTAAGATGATGGTTAGCCTTGCTGAACGAACAAAAATAATACACTAAAAACAAAAATCCCCTCGTTAAACAGGAGGTATGTAAGCGCCTACAATGGAGGTAAGCTATTAAGCGATTAACCTAATAAAGGAGGATCTTTATGAACAATGAGAAGAGTCCTAAAGGTTGGAGCCGTAACAAACTGGTGGCATTGCCGTGTACGGCTACATTGGCGATTACGTTGGTCGTTGCCGGTTGCAGCTCGTCCAACACCGCTTCCAGCGGTTCAGACAGCAAGAGTGCAGATGCGAACAGTACGCAGAATAGCACTCCGAAAGCTTCGACAAGTACGAATGGCCCCGTTACGATCGATTTCTGGTTTCCTTGGGGCGGTGACTATCAAAAAGATTTTAAAACCAATGTTGTCGACGTATTTGAAAAAGAGCATCCGAACATAAAAGTGAAAATGACATTCGTCGAGACGACGGGCCAGACGCAAGCTTCTGATAAACTGTTAACCGCCATTGCCGGCGGCAACCCGCCTGACGTCGCTTTATTTGACCGTTTCCTGATCGGATCCTGGGCGGCAAAAGGGTCATTGACAGACTTAACCAGCTTCGTCAAGAGCAGCGGGATCTCACCGGATGATTATTATAAAGGTCTTTGGTCAGAAATCGTCTACAAAGATAAAGTGTACGCGCTGCCGTGGGGTACGGACAATCGCGGCATGTATTATAACAAAACATTGATGAAAGAGTCCGGTCTTGACCCGAATAAGCCGCCGCAAACGATTGAAGAGCTGGATCAAATGGCCGAAAAAATTTTCAAAAAAGGCAGTGGCAATAAGTATTCGCAAGTCGGGTTCATTCCGTGGATGAATCAGGGCTATTTCTATACGCAAGCTTGGAATTGGGGCGGAAAATGGGAGGACAGCAGCCATAATTTAACGCCGAACGATCCGCAAAATGTGAAAGCGCTCGCGTGGATGGCGGGTTATGCGAAAAAGTATGATATCTCAAACTTGACAAGTTTCTCAGATGCCATGGGGCAGACGGGCATGAATCCTTTCTGGACCGGCAAAGTTGGATTCGAGTTCGACGGGAACTGGATCCTGAACGATTTGTCCAAGTATAAGTTGAACTTTGATTGGGGCGTTGCGCCGATGCCTGCGGCCGAAGGCAATAAATCGGTAACTTGGGCAGGCGGCTGGTCGTATGTGATGCCGAAGGGCTCCAAGCATGAACAAGAAGCATGGGAATTCATCAAATTCGTTGCGCATAAAGAAGGCACACTGCTGTGGGCGAAACGTCCGAAGGCCGGATACGACATTACAGCGATGCCAACAGTTAACGATGAGATGAAGTTGTCTGACAATCCGAATCTGAAAGTATTCCTGGACTTGATGCCTACCGCATATACGCGACCTGTTTCGCCAGTAGGTGCCTTCCTGTGGAACGAGGCGAACCGAGTACAGGATTTAGCCATTCACGGTAAAGGCGATCCACAGGCGCTTCTGGATGAAGTGAAGAAAAATGTGGACGCAGAGCTTGCGAAAATAGGCAGCTAAGGAAGGAGCAGATGGCCCGTGATCGATACCGATTCCCCCGCTAAAACGCTTACGACTTCCGCCGGCGTCGTCAAGGTGAAAAAAACACGCTTCGAGAAAAAGATTTCGCTGTTCGGCTTGATCTTTGCCTTGCCATGGATTGTCGGACTGCTGTTATTTCACGCTTACCCGCTTCTCATGTCTGCCTATTACAGCCTGACGACCTACAGCATCCTGGAGTCCGGCGAATTTGTCGGCTTGAAAAATTATGTCGCTCTTTTTCAAGACCAGGTATTCTGGATCAGTATTTATAATACCTTGTACTATACGGTTATTTTTGTTCCGCTAAGCGTAGCCGTCGGCGTAGGATTAGCGCTGCTTCTGAATTTGAAAATACGTGGGCAGGGCATCTACCGTACGCTCTTCTTCATCCCCAGTCTCGTTCCGCCCGTGGCGACCACGATTATCTGGCTATGGCTGCTAAACCCGCAGTTCGGGCTTGTGAACTATTGGCTGGAAAAAATCGGTATCGACGGCCCACCCTGGATTGGCAGCGAGACTTGGTCGAAGCCGTCACTCATTCTGATGAGCCTATGGGGCACCGGCCAGGCGGTCGTCATTTATTTGGCCGGTTTGCAGGATATTCCGCAGGATTATTACGATGCTGCTAACGTGGATGGAGCCAGCGCTTGGCAGCGTACGAAGACGATCACATTGCCGCTGCTGACGCCTGTCATCTTCTTCAATTTGATCATGGGCACAATCGGCGCCCTGCAAAACTTCGTACTGCCTTACATGCTCACGAACGGACAAGGCACGCCTGCCAACTCGATGATGTTCTATGTGATGTATTTGTACACGAACGGCTTCGGCTATTTGAAGATGGGATATGCTTCGGCCATGGCCTGGATTCTTTTCTTGATTGTGGTCGCACTGACGGCGCTAATATTCAGTACGCAGAAGCGCTGGGTCCATTATCAAGGAAAAGAATAGGGGGCATGTTCATGGGAAGCAACCGACTTGGAACTATGCAAAGGGTAATTGCTCATTTAGTGCTCATTATCGTAGGCGCCTTCTTTTTATCACCGTTCTTATGGATGGTATCGACATCTTTGAAGTCAAACAGCGAGCTGTTTCAATGGCCGCCGGTCTGGATCCCTGGCGAGATGATGTGGAGCAACTACCCGGCCGCACTGGATTATATTCCATTTTACAAATATTTATCGAATACGCTGTTCATTGCAGGCTTATCGACGTTCGCCGTCTTGTTTTCCTGTCCGCTCGTCG
>Ga0209566_101058_pt1 | contig 11047 bp, 9 predicted proteins | sample Araplavi_mTSA_r2_2_FD_184287 | JGI IMG/M metagenome (GOLD analysis project Ga0209566, IMG submission 184287) | Arabidopsis root microbial communities from North Carolina, USA - plate scrape CL_Cvi_mTSA_r2 (SPAdes) (version 2) | ecosystem: Host-associated > Plants > Roots > Endosphere | place: USA...
GATTATATTGGAAAGAGTCGTTGGAACTGTAGTAAGAGGCCTTCGTTGCCCCATCATCAATCAAGGTGACAGCATCGAGGATATTGTAGTAGATAGTGTGTTGAAGGCATCCGAAGCGGAAGGCTTCAACATTCAAGATAGAGATATCGTTACGGTTACGGAATCCATCGTTGCTCGTGCGCAAGGCAACTATGCGACAATCGATCACATTGCGCAGGATGTACGTGCCAAATTCGGAGATGCGACGGTTGGGGTCATTTTCCCAATCTTGAGCCGCAATCGCTTCGCGATCTGTCTTCGCGGTATTGCAAAGGGAGCTAAAAAAATCGTGCTCATGCTCAGCTATCCATCGGATGAAGTAGGCAACCACTTGGTGGATCTTGACCTGCTCGATGAAAAAGGGATCAACCCTTGGACAGATGTGCTGACAGAGCAGCAATTCCGTGATTTGTTCGGCTATAACAAGCATACCTTTACCGGTGTCGATTATATCGATTACTATAAATCGTTGATCGAAGAGTACGGCGTGGAATGCGAAGTTATTTTCTCCAACCATCCAAAGACAATCTTGGAGTACACGAAAAACGTACTGACTTGCGACATTCATACGCGTTTCAGAACGAAAAAGATTTTGAAGGCCAATGGCGGGGAAAACGTATATGGTCTCGACGACATCCTGACTGCATCAATTGACGGCAGCGGATGCAATGAATCATATGGCCTGTTAGGCTCCAACAAATCGACAGAGAACAGCGTAAAGCTGTTCCCGCGCAATTCCCAGCCTATCGTAGACAATATCCAGCGCGTGCTCAAGGAAAAGACGGGCAAGCAGGTTGAAGTCATGATTTACGGGGATGGAGCGTTCAAGGATCCTGTGGGCAAGATTTGGGAGCTTGCTGACCCCGTTGTATCGCCAGCCTACACAGCAGGACTGGACGGTACTCCGAATGAAGTGAAGCTGAAATACCTTGCCGATAATAACTTCGCGCATCTAAAAGGCGAAGAGTTGAAGCAAGCAATCTCCGAATACATTACCAATAAAGGTGCAGATCTCGTCGGTGCGATGGAAGCGCAAGGCACAACTCCTCGCAGATTGACCGATCTTATCGGCTCTCTGTCCGATTTAACTTCCGGCAGCGGAGATAAGGGCACGCCGATTATCTTTATTCAAGGGTATTTCGATAACTATACGAATTAAAACAACAGCATCTTATTAAACCGACCCTCTCCGCCCAAATGGCGGAGGGGGTTTTTGTTTTTTATAGACTAAGTAATATCCTTACACCCTATATCTGTTAAAATATACCTGTCTATATACCATTAAATTTGCTGTTAGGAGGGACAGGCATGTTCATTGGCGAAAATCTAGCCAATTTACGGATCATGCACGGATATTCGCGCAAACAGCTCTCCGACATGTTAGGTGTTACCGAACAAGCAGTCTGGCAATACGAGAACGCGTATACTACACCGAAAATGCAGATCGTGAATGAATTGAAACGAATTTTTAACGTAAAAAGCAAATACTTTTATTCGAAAGACATGCTTGCAAAATATAGCTCACCTGCAAATGTCGACGTCATGAATATTGCTTATCGTTCCAAGGTGTTGAATGTCATCTCAAAAACTGAGGCCGAAGCAAAGCATCTCGAATATCTAGATTCTTTTGTGAACTATGCAACGGCTAATGTAAGCCATCCGACCCTCAAAATCATCAAGCTTCGGGACGAAGTGATGGATTATGTAATTCATACGGATGACGATAGATCTGTCCAAATCGCCTATGTTGCTCATTTAGCGAGGAAACGGCTCGATTTATCGACATCCAGCAATGATGATCTCCTGTTCCAAATCGAGAAAAGCGGTGTGTTCGTGTTCGAAAAGGCGATTGGCGAGGAGATCGATGCTTATAGCCTGTGGACTCGAAATGAACGCCCCTATATTATGTTAGGAAATATGAAGCGATCCGCCGCTAGGCGAAACTTTGATCTTGCCCACGAACTCGGGCATTTGCTGCTCCATTACAAGCTTGACTTCATTAACTTAGATCGGAAAGAGCACAAGAATATAGAGAATGAAGCAAATCTATTCGCCGGAGCTTTGTTGTTGCCGGAAGAAGAATACTCGCTAGACATGAAGGATATTACTCGACCCACCAATCCAGATGGCTACATCGATCTAAAAAAGAAATGGAAGACGTCTCTGCAAGTGTTAGGCTATAGTGCCGCAAACCTTGGAATCATTGAGGCCAAAGAACATCGGAATTTCTACGCAGCACTGCACCGCAAAGGTTATTTGAAAATGGAGCCACTTGATGATATCATTCCGATCCAGAAACCAATGAAAATCAAAACAATCATTGATTTCGTTTCAAAAAAGGGAATAGTGGATATTGGCCACATGATCGAACACGATTGGAAGGTTGAAGTATCCTTCTTTCATCATATGACGGGAATTGACCCGAGCTTTTTCGAGAAGTACATGGCTAGAAACTTGGACTTTGGTCTGCAAAATGTTACTGAAATTACAGAGCGTATTTCTGCCAACAAAATAAAAGCATAGATATGAATCAGTATCCCCTTTACGCACTCAACGTGAGATCAGGCCGCCCTGAGCTACGAGTGAACGGAAAGGGGATTTTTTGGGGGACAGAATGTAAAATGTTTACCCTCCCCCCACTGATCGAATGAGTCATCGTCCCCTACTTCTTCTCTGTAACAAAATAAAGGATGGCAATGATCGGGAATTCCATTCCGATCCATAACGCGGCACTCCATCCTCCCGTGGCGTATATCCATCCCCCAATTGCGGAGCCGATAGCACCGCCAAAGAAGAAAATGGCCATGAAGAGCCCATTCAGACGACCACGAATTTCCGGGTTCAATGAAAAGATTGCACGTTGTCCAAGCACCAGATTTGCGGATACACCGGCGTCCAATAATATGGCCGAAATGACGAGAACAGCCACTCCGATAGGTGAACCCGTATGGATCATAAGCGGCAACAGAACAGAAACGATGACAGTAATGAGTGCAATCCCTGTCGCGGGTCTAGTCCAGCCGCAGTCGGCCAAACGCCCTGCCACAGGCGCAGCTACTGCACCCGCAACTCCAACAAGCGCGAACAATGCGATTTCTTTCTGAGAAAAACCAAAGATCGGGCTGGATAGAAGCAATGGAACTGTTGTCCAGAATAAGCTAAAAGTCGCAAACACACATGCATGATATGCAGCCCGGCGGCGTAAAATCGGGGTTGTTCGCAGCAAATGCCACATCGAACCCAGCAGAGCTGTATAGGAAGTATCTAAAGAAGGCTTTCTTGCAGGCAACACCTTCCACAGTACGATCACCAAAATAAGTATAGCTGCAGCGGACAAAGCGAATACGGCATGCCAGCCGAAGAAGTCAGCTACCAGACTAGATACAGGGCGAGCGAGCATGATCCCAAGTAACAATCCGCTCATAACATTGCCGACAACACGACCGCGTGAAGATTCGGGTGCAAGGTATGACGCAAAAGGTACGAGCACTTGTGCAGCGACTGATCCTACACCGATTACAAACGAAGCGGCTAAAAACGGCAAAGCTTGCTTCGACAATGCCGTAATGGCAAGGGCAACCGCTGTAAGAAGTAAGGAAACGATAATCAGTCTTTTATTTTCAATAATATCCCCCATAGGTACGACAAATAGCAACCCGACTACGTAACCAATCTGCGTTAATGTCACGATAAATCCGAAACTGTTTGCAGACAACCCGATTGAAGAACTAATTACCCCAACTAAGGGCTGCGCGTAATAAAGATTAGCTACAATGATACCGCATGCGGCAGCCAGCAACATGATTAACCATGTCGGGATATGCTTCTCGACTGTTTGTTTTTTTGAAGCAGACAATGTAGATTCCTCCCCCTTTTTTAAATACTGAACGTTTAGTTTAGAAATTTGATAACCAAATAATATACTGAACGTTTAGTTTTGTAAATAGGCGGCCTCAACTTTATTTTTTATTCATAATTGGTATACTGAACGTATAGTTTATTTTTCTCGGACAAGATATGTATGGATGAAAGGTGATGATTAGATGAATGGAAAAAGAGGTAGGCCGCGTAATGTAGAAGCGCAAATGTCTATCCTTTCCGCATCTTACGATTTATTGTTGGAGAATGGCTTTCAAGCCGTAACAGTCGATAAAATTGCCGATCGTGCCCAAGTTAGTAAGGCCACAATTTATAAATGGTGGCCTAACAAGGCTGCCGTGATAATGGATGGCTTCCTGCACGCCGCCACGGCCAGATTGCCTGTGCCTGATACGGGTTCGACATTTCAAGATATTCAAATTCATGCAACGAATTTAACCCGGTTTTTAACAAGTCGGGAAGGTATTATCATTACGGAATTATTAGGCGAGGGTCAGTTTGATTCTGGGTTGGCGGAGGCCTATCGAGCTCGGTTTTTCCGTCCCCGTCGACTTGAAGCAAGGGGTATTTTGGAGAAAGGGGTTCAACGCGGAGAATTGAAAAAAAATCTCGACATTGGTATATGCATTGATCTCATTTATGGTCCAATTTTCTATCGCTTGCTTGTAACAGGCGAAGCGTTGGACGAGCCCTATGTGCAACAATTGGTGATCAACGCATTTGAAGGAATCCGATCAATCTGAATCGAATTTGCTACAACATCCAATTAGTAGCGATCGAACAACATTCTATGATCGTTTCTTTCATGCTTTCCATGAACAGCCCTAAGCCTGTAGTGGATCAGTGCGGGGCAAGGACATTAAGCGCCTAAGCCGAAGACTTCTTTCCTTGGCTTAGGCGCTTAAACGTTCTCTTAGGCACTTTTCATTTCCTCTTGATTTAAGTCAATGCTCCATCATCACCCTCTGCTTACAATAGGATTCATAAAGAACACCTGGAGGGATTTGATGATGGTTACGACACACATGCAACGAACCGATCAGCGTACAGCTGCCCTGACTGCTGGCATTGCGCTGATCATCATGACGCTAGCTTCCTTTTTCTCATACGGCTATGTCCATGCTGGCCTTGTGGTACAAGGAGATGCCAGCGCCACCTTTCATAACATTCTGTCATCCACCATGCTATTCAAGGCTGAGATCTTTGGTTGGCTGTTGATCCTGATAGCCGATATCGTGGTTGCCTGGGCTTTCTATATGGTTCTAAAGCCTATCCATCAAGGACTTTCCTTGCTCGGCGCATGGTTCCGACTCATCTATACAGGAATACTTGCGATCGCTATTCTAAACTTACTATTCGTGCTGTTGCTCACGGGCAGTCCAGATCATTCTGCAATCTCCGATCAGCTTCAGAGACAAGCGATGTTGTATGTACGAGCTTTTGACGCCATCTGGTCGATTGGGCTAATTATTTTCGGCGGGCATCTGTTGATTGTCGGTTATGTGGCCCTTAGATCTGCCAGCATACCGAAAATCATCAGTATTTTGCTGCTGCTTGCCGGTATAGGCTACATGCTCGTTCACCTATGCAACGTGTTTTTCCCACAATATGAGGCGTTCAAAACCATACTTACCTATGTATTTACGGTACCGATGATCGCCGGCGAATTGGGCTTAGGTTTATGGATGCTGTTCAAAGGTGGGAAGGACAGAAAGCCCCCTATTGCGGCCTGACTATGATTATTCCTTGTTTTGATGGACGCGCTTCTTGATTCTGCTTAAAGACTCTGGCGTAATGCCCAGATAGCTTGCCAGCTGGTGCTGCGGCACACGGTCGATCAGTCCGGGCCGATTCCGCAGCAATGCCTTGAAGCGCTCTTCCGGTGTTGAGGCGATAAACGCTGCATATTCATCCTGAACCTGACCGAACTTTTCTTCGACCATCTGACGCGTTAAGGATTCCAATTGGCCATATTTTCGAAACATATCCTTTTCAACAGCCAGCTCGCCCACGACCAACACGGTGTCCTCCAGACATATGAAGGTGTACTCGGACGACTTATCTTGCTTGTGAGTATTGATGCTGGTGATAGCTTGCTCCTCGGTATAGAAGTTGATCGTAACCTCTTTGCCCGATTCATGAATCAAGAATTGCCTTAAACATCCTTGTAATACAAAATAACAATTCGTAGGAACATCTCCTTGTCTAAGGAGCACTGTTCCTTTTTTATAGGATTCGACCCGAATATCTTCGAGAACAGCTCGCTGCTCATCTTCAGTAAGGGCTGTGTATTTCGTCATGTATTTGACCAATAACTCCTTCATGATTCTCCCACCTCGTAGATAAGGTCACCTCCACTTCACTTTACCATTTCTTACAAAAAGGTTCACCCTACTTCAACACTAGTGGAAAGGCCAAGGACGTGATCACTTGAATTGATGAAATTTGTACAAGCACTTTCTATAATTCAATACAACCAAACCTACAGCCACGATCAAATAGAATGGGGCCGTAACGACAATAATACGTAATGGATCTCCCAATTGAATCCCCATAAAGTAATTAAAAAGTTGATGAATGAGAATAGGGATAATCAGATTATGATTCAAATTATAAAATACCGTTATCATGATCGAGACAGAGATAATAGAGACCAAGAAGCAGACAATATACAGCATTAAGTTCATTCCTGAATAGCCTGTCATCAGCCATAGCGGCGTATGCCAGAATCCCCAAGTGACCCCAACGATCAACGCAGATGTTAACGGACTGAACTTTTTCTGCAATTCATCGAGCACAAACGCGCTCCATCCCAGCTCTTCCCCAAGCGGCCCCAGAATCAGATTATAACCAAACAGGATAAGCAGTGTCGTCCAGGAATCAGCTAATTGCTCGCGTATGGGCACATTCCAAACTGCAGTTACTACGGAGAGACTCCCTATTAGAACAAATAATTGGAGCAAAACAACGCTCAGTACCGTTGATAGGCGTATCCTTGCACGAAATTGACCCTTTATAAAATCCATCAGGTTTTCTTGAGGCTTGATTTTACGGAACATCGCGATGAACACAAAGGTTGCCGTCCAAGCTGATAGCACTTTTAACACTTCGGCTAATGGTTGAGATTTGATCACCAACATGGATAACCCGATGAGAAGAAGAAACACATAGAATATGCCATAGGTCCATAGAATATATCTTTTTAATATGTCTTTCATATTAATCCCCGCCTGTAACTAGTTTATAAAACAAAAAACCAATAGAACGATTTGCGCGCACATGCTCCATTGGTTTCCAAATATAAACTATGGTGTTACACCCAGGTCAATAGATCGACCATAAAGTCCCTATTTTCCCTCAACAGGAATATAAATTTCTAAAAATACGCGCTCCATGTTATCCAGATACGTGATCAGACGAGTATTCACAAATGCAACCCCTTTGGGTGTAAGCCCCTGTCCCCGTCCCCAGGCTAATGTATGTTCAAAAACCTGATGCTTAATATCCCCGCTCCCGTTTTGGAACCTGCCATCCTCCACAATCGTGTAGATGCATGAGGGAAACTCCAAATAGCGCCCTTCTTCTGTTGGCTTCGCTTCAAGCTTCTCCACAATGTACATCTTCGTATCCAGAAACCCAGTCTCATCAAACGTAAACTGCCTCATGATTCTACTGAGAATATCGTCCTTCATCGAGTCCGTATGCTCCAATATAACCGGATACTCCTGAAAGGCAGTGAAATCCGATATCTCCCCCATTACTTCACAAGTGGGGAATTCCCTAATAGAATATCGGTTGAGATGGTGTTTGATATCCTCACAGAATTGTTGGGTTTCCTTTATTTTTTGAAGCATGTGTGCTTTCATCCGTATCGTTTCTTCTAATTCGCTGGCTTTATCCCCTAATAAAGCTCCAAGCTCTTCGATTTCGCTGCCTACCTGCAACCTTTTTACTTCTTTGATCGATAAATTTCTCTTTTTGTAAAAGTCAGCCACCATCAAGGTATAGATATCATAGTAGTCATATTGCCTATAGTGATTGGATTCATTTTGCTTTGGGTTCACAATCCCTTGTTCCTCATAGTATCTTAGGGCATCCCTAGTCACTCCAAGGATTTCTGATAATTGGCTTGTTCTGTATGTGTTTCGTTCCTCCACTTCAAGTAGGCCTCCTGATGTCCGTACTCTCCTCTGTTCAGAGCAGCACCCTGTTCTCTAGAATGTTTTTCATACTAATATGGGATTTTGAAACTCCGATCTTTGCAAGATCATCTTGAAACTGGGCAAGCTCCTCGATGGATGCCGTTTGTACCTTGATCAGATAATTGTATTCTCCGCTAATGCGATATAAATCCGTTACTTCCTTGGCATGTTCACAAAAATCAACGACTTCTTGGCACCGTTCCGTTTTTAACAGAATAAACGTGGTCGTCCCTCTGTTCAAATTCCGCAAATTAAATTCAGCCGTATATCCGGAAATGATATTTTTTTCTTCCAGCTTAATCATTCTTTCTTTCACGGATGGCTGCGACATGGACACTTCCTTGCTGATCTGGGAAATCGACATTCGCGCATTCCGATGAAGTAATTTCATGATCTTTTGATCAATATCATCAAACCCATTTTCCATACGATGCACACCTCAAATACGAGATTTTAATAAAATAAACTCCTCAGCCTGCATAACCTTATATTTACATGCATTCTACTACATGTTCCTCACTTTTCGCATTCATTTTACGAATTCATCCCCCTATAATTAGAACCATCTCTGAAGAGGAGGCTTATAAATGAGTATACAAGGTCTTGCCCATGTGGCAATCCAAGCCAAAGATTATCAAGCAACCATTGCGTTCTATACGGAAGTATTAGGGTTTAAGATCGGCCATCACTGGAGTCTGCCATCCTTTCAAATTAAAGAAGCCTCCATGCTGATTTCACCTGACCAAAGAACTTGTATTGAGGTCTTTGATAACGACGCGGTCATTCCTGCTCAAGGCAAGAAAGCACAGTCTGATGATGAGGTAGCTCATGGGGCGTTATTGCATCTCGCCTTCTATGTCCAAGATGTTGAGGATATGTACCAGAAAGCACTCGCATATGGAGCCAAGCCATTTATAGAACCGGCGAGTCTGTCCCTTGGCGAACCGCCACTTGTAGTCAGAAACGCTCTCATTCACAGTCCCAATGGTGAGGTTATTGAATTTATTGAAGATGTAGATTTTGATGTGTCCACAAAAAAACACCTCCAAGGTAATCTCCCCTATCTTACGCTATAGGGGCATTCCTTGAGGGTGTGTTCTTCTGATTCGTGGTATAGGGGGGAGAAATCCCCCCCTAACGGCGAGGCCGCTTCCCCACCGGAATACTTTGGGCAAAGCGAAACACATTATGGGGGTCATACTTGCGTTTTACCTGCTTCAGTCTAGGAAAGTTCACACCATAAGGCTAGTGGATCAGCTGCCATAGACTTCGAACTCATAAAGCGAATACCAGTAGCCGGTACCCTGGTTCGTTGCATACATGCGGACATACCTCGCATTTACTGGTTCAAAATAGATATCGTCAATGCCGCCATCGCCCGTTGATGTCGTATACATATCCGCCCAATTGAGGGCATCGTTCGACACCTGAATCCTGTAGCCCTTCGCATAGGCAAACTCCCAGTTCAATTTGACCTGATTGATTCGATACTGTTGTCCGAGGTCTACGTAAATCCATTGCGGGTTGGAATATAGACTGGACCATCTCGTCGTCGGATTGCCATCTACCGCTTTATCAGCCGTGTATGCAGCTGTCTCGTTGGAAGAAGCTGTTGCCGATTTATTTAGCGCTAGATTTGGCTTGCTGCCATAAACCTGGAATTCATACAAGGAGTATCCGTAGAAGGTGTAAGCCCTTTGCGTCCCGTACATTCGTATATACCTTGCATTCACCGGTGTAAAGAATATATCGTTGATGCCCCCATTACCCGTTGTCGTGGTATATACATCCGTCCAGTTGGACACATCATTGGATACTTGGATTTTGTATCCTTTTCCATAAGCAAGCTCCCAATTCAATATGACTCGATTAATGTTATACGACTGACCGAGGTCAATCGCTACCCATTCTGAATCTGTAAACTGACTAGACCATCTTGTCGTCGCATTGCCGTCCACCACATTGCTCGGCGTAAGAGTTGCGTCTTGGTTGGAAGATGACGAAGCTGTCTTATTTAACGCTAGGTTCGCTGTGGTGGCAGACCCAACGCTATCACCATATACCTGAAACTCGTAAAGGGAGTACCCGTAGATCGTCCCTCGTTCCGTCGCGTACATTCTTACATACCTTGCCGTTGTTGGCGCAAAGCCAATATCGTCGACTCCGCCAACGCCCGTTGTGGTCGCATAGACATCCGTCCAATTGGTTGCATCGTTCGATACTTGTATTTTGTAACTCTTGCCGTATGCGGTCTCCCAGTTCAGCCTAACTCGGTTAACGTTATAGGCTTGCCCGAGATCGACGTAAATCCACTCCGTATTTGTATATTGCTGGCTTGACCATCTGGTGCCGAACTTATTATCGACCGCCTTATCGGCGGATACAGAAGAACTTTGGCTGGAAGAGGCTACAGCCGTCTTGCCGCTTGCCAGGTTTCCTGGAATCGTGTACGTTCCTTTGGTGAATTTGTAGATGTCTTCATACATTTGTCTACCGTCATAAATGCCGCTTACGCCGTTGTTGTTCTTGTTCTTATAGAAGTTATATATACCGAAGATATCTTGGTACCAGCCTTTGATCGCCCCTGTCATGTACCCGTATTCTGCGCCAGCCTTTAAGTAATTATCGAACCGGTTCTTAAAATCGGGGTCAGACATCGCTCTCTCGTCAAATTCCATTTCGATGCCTTGATTGTAGGTTTGAGCTTGGGTGGTAACATTGGTCATTCTCGAATAGTCTGAACTCGGGACGAAGTAGTGGTTGGGCTGTTGGATACTGAAATCAAAGGTATAGTTTTGCCCGCTTTTGCTTTGCCCGGCACCAAAGTACGGAATCCAGCAATATTTCAAGCCAAGCGAGTGCAGATAGTTTCCAGTGTTATTGATCGCATTTACTTCACCCTGATTGCCGGTGTCGATATCTTCGTG
>Ga0209566_101061_pt1 | contig 11008 bp, 12 predicted proteins | sample Araplavi_mTSA_r2_2_FD_184287 | JGI IMG/M metagenome (GOLD analysis project Ga0209566, IMG submission 184287) | Arabidopsis root microbial communities from North Carolina, USA - plate scrape CL_Cvi_mTSA_r2 (SPAdes) (version 2) | ecosystem: Host-associated > Plants > Roots > Endosphere | place...
CCAAGCCTGTCGCGGATGCCGCGATTGATCCATTGATAGTACAGCGAGCTCGATTCCCAGCTCATGCCGCCGATGATGCCGATGGTGCGCATACTTCCTCCGCCACGAATGGATTACACGGAGTCTAGCGCTGCTCCCGCAGCCGCCATCCGGCGGCCTACGCCGAAGATGGTGTAGGTGAGCGTCAACAAGCTTATCCACGCCGCCCCCACATACAGGGCCACACGCGTATCGGGATTCACGCCCAGCATCACCACCACGAAGGCGAAGAAGGCCAGGCACACGATGCCGCTCAAAGGCCACCAGCGCAGGCGGAAACCCGATGGCACCTCGCCACGCGCGCGCAACTGGCGACGGAAGCTGTAGTGGGCCAGCAATACCATCGTCCACGTCCACACCGTATTGAACGAGAGGATGGACATCATCATGCCGAACACCTTCGCCGGCAGCAGGTAGTTGAGCAGCACGGCGAGCAGCAAGATGGCCAGCGTGGCGAGAATGGCACGCACCGGCACGCCCTGATGGTTGACCGTGCTCAGCGCGGCTGGCGCCTCGCCCTTGCAGGCCAGGCTGTACAGCATGCGGCTGCCGCTGAACGTGGTGCAGTTGAAACCCGAGAGCGCGGCGGTGATCACCACGAAATTGATCAGCCCCGCCGCTTGCGGAATACCGAGCTTGGCGAACGTGGTGACGAATGGACTGCCGTGTTCGCCAAGACCCGTCCACGGATAAATGGCCATGATCACGAACAGCGCGCCCACGTAAAAAATGAGGATGCGCCACAGCACCGAGTTCACCGCGCGCGGAATGGTTCGTTCCGGCTGCGCTGCCTCGCCCGCCGCGATGCCCACGGTTTCCACGCCACCGAAGGAGAACACCACCACTGGCAACGACAGCACCATGCCAAGCACGCCATGGGGGAACCATCCGCCGTGCGTCCACAGGTTCGACAGGCCCGTTGGGTGCCCACCATTGCCCCAGCCCAGGAAAATGATGGCCACGCCGCCCGCGATCATCGCCAGCACCGTCAGCACCTTCACCAGCGTGAACCAGAATTCCATCTCGCCGTAGATCTTCACCGTGAGCAGGTTCAGGCCGCCGATCATCACCACGCTGGCCAGCACCCAGATCCATCGTGGCCAATCGGGAAACCACTCATGCATGTAGGCGCCGACGGCGGTGGCCTCGGCCATGCCCACGCCCACCATCAAGAGCCAGTAATTCCAGCCGGTGACGAAGCCCGCGAAGCGGCCGAGATAGCGCTGCGCATACACGCTGAAGGAGCCGGCCACAGGATCGCGCACGGTCATTTCGCCGAGCGCGCGCATGATGATGAAGATCATCACGCCACCCACCATGTAGGCGAACAGCACGGAAGGGCCTGCCAGCTTGATCGCATCGGCGGAGCCCAGGAACAGGCCTGCACCAATGGCCATGCCCAGCGCCATGAAGGTGATGTGGCGCGGCGTAAGGCGGCGCTGAAGATGATCGGTCATGCGACTGGCCGTGAAACGTGGAGAGCGGCGATCAACGCCAGAGACGACGCTGCGGCTTGATGGGCAACTTGCCGCGCCAGTATTGGATGAGCACGAAGCCACCCACCATGCCGCCCAGATGCGCGAAATGCGCCACGCCAGCCTGAGTGCCGGTAACGCCCATGTAGAGCTCCGCCAGCGCATAGAGTGTCACGAAGATCCACGCCGAAATCGGAATCGGCAGGAAGATCAGCATCATCTTCTCGTGCGGGAATAGCATGCCGAACGCAAGCAGGATGCCGAAGATCGCGCCAGATGCGCCAAGCGTGGGATAGAAGCCGCCCGTGAACCACTGCACCACCGCCAGCTGCGCCAGCGCCGCCATCAGCAGGCAGACAACGTAGTAAATGAGGAAATTGCGCGCGCCAAAACTGCGCTCGATCGGGCCGCCGAACATGAAGAGCGCCAGCATGTTCGAGAACAAGTGCAGCGTATTGCCGTGCATGAAGGCATACGTCACCAGTTGCCATGGACGAAAACCCACCGACAACATGCTGCCGTCGGGCAGCTGGTCCACCTGATCCGGTCCCCATGGCCACAGCGCGAAGTGGTAGATCAGCACGTTGCCCAGCACCTGCTGCAACAGGAAGACCGCCACGTTGGCGATCAGCAGGTTTCGCGTGACGGGGGGAAGATCAAACGGCATGGCGGTGCAAACCCGTGGTGCAATTCTTCCAAGCGTAACCGCAGCAGGGGTGTACCGCCATGGCCGCTAGTCCCGGCCACGCCCATGCGCCTCAGTGAAAAGCCGCGTCGCGCACCGACGCGGCTTCAGGGTCAGCTGATCGCCAGTGCCGGCTGCAGGATCTCGATCCAATAATCGTCAGGATCGCGAATGAAGGCGATGTGCTTCATGCGACCGTCGGTCAACCGCTTCTGGAAGGTGACGCCCATCGCCTCGAAGCGGGCACAGGCCGCTTCCACGTCCGGCACCGACACGCACAGATGGCCGAAGCCGCGCGGCTCGGCGTTGCCGTGGTGGTAATGGAACGCCTCGTCATGCTCGGTACCGTGGTTGTGCGTCAGCTCCAGCACGCCCGGCTGGCCGAGCACCCAGCGCAGCCGCTCGGCGTCGTCGTCGGGGATGGCCGAACGATCGGCCACAAGCACCAAGTAAACGATGGTGAAGGCCGCCTCCGCGAAATCCTGGCGGTGCACCGGGGTGAAACCTAGCACGCGGGTATAGAAATCCAGCGAGCGCGCGAGGTCCTTCACGCGGATCATGGTGTGGTTGAACACAAAGCCGTGGGTGGCGGCCTCAGGCGTATGGACGCCCGGCATGGCAAGCAGGTGGGACAGCGACATCGATCCGGTTCCATGAAAACGATTTCTCAACATGGGGTTCATCCCGGACCAGGCAAGCCTTCCATTGGAATAACGGTATCCGCCATAGAATGACCGCATGAACGCCGCGCCACGCCACGTCCTGCTTGCCGGTGCCACCGGGCTGACCGGGCAGAAACTGCTCGCGCTGCTGCTTGCGGATGACAGCGTGGCGCATGTGCTTGCGCCGACGCGGCGCCCCTTGCCGCCGCACGCGAAACTGGAGAATCCCGTAGGCATGGTCAGCCACCTGGTCGCCCAGCTGCATGGCCAGGTCGACACCGTGTTCTGCTGTCTCGGCACCACCATCGGCCAAGCCGGATCGCGCGAGGCGTTCCGCATGGTCGACTACGACCTGCCGGTGGCGCTGGGCCGGCATGCTCGCGCCCTGGGTGCGAGTCATTACCTTGTGATCAGCGCGCTGGGGGCGGATGCGTCGTCGCGGTTGTTCTACAACCGCACGAAGGGCGAAATGGAACTGGCACTGCAGAGGCAGGAGTGGCCGCGCCTCACCATCGTGCGACCATCGCTGCTGCTGGGCGCACGCCACAAGCCACGTATGGGCGAGGTGTTACTGTCGCCTTTTTCGCGCGTGCTACCGGGCCGCTGGCGTGGCATCGAGGCGGATACGGTGGCGCTCGCCATGGCTCGTCTCGCCAAGGCGCCCGGCACTGGCCTACGGATCGTGGAATCGGACGAACTGCAACAACTGGGCAGCTGAAGCGCTCAGCCGCCGCCCATAAAAAAAGGCCGCCCCAGGGCGGCCTTTGACTGACGGAGACGTCCGAAATCAGCTGCGAGCCAACGCACCCGGGCGCTTGGCGCCGGCGAAACGCTGGGCCCAGTACGACTCGTCCAAGCTGTCCACGCGCACCGTCTTGCCGTGCGACGGGGAATGGATGAACTGGCCATTGGCAATGTAGATGCCCACGTGCGAGATGCGGCCCTGGCCGCGCTTGCCCGCCGTGCGGAAGAACACCAGGTCGCCCGGCTTCATGTCGCCACGGTCGACCTTCAGGCCGGCCAGGAACTGCGACGCGGAGTTGGTCGGCAACTCGAGGCCGACGGCGTGGGCGAACACATAGCGGACGAAGCCGCTGCAATCGAAACCGGTCGACGGATCGTGGCCGCCGCGCACGTAACGGATGTCGCGCAGCTGCATGGCCATGCCGATCAGCGTCTTGCGCAGGTCGGAGGTGTCGTTGGCGAGTGCGGCGACGGCGCTGACGCCAGCGTCCGGCATGCCATCGCTGTCGGCGTCTTCATCGTCACCACCCCAGCCGGCGGGCTTGCCGCTGGCCGAAGCCTTGGCGAGCTGGGCGGGGACGGCGGACTGGGCAAGCATGGCGGCCGGCGAGAAGACGGCGAGCTGGCCCATGAGATTCGGGGTCACGGAGGCTGACGAGGTGGCCGGAGTGGCCGTCAGCGGTTCAGCGAAAAGCGGGAGGGACGTAAGCAGTGCACCAGCAAGCGCAGCAGCCGCGAAAATTCGCTTCGTTGGCATGTGGGACAAATCCCTTTGCAGTTCGTGAAGTTACCCCCGCCGGAAACGTCGACGGGGCGTGATGGAGTAGTGAACTTAGCAAAGGGTTCTAGATCGTTTGTTCGGATGGGGTTAACTAAACTCTGTCGTTTCGAAATTTGGCACAGCCTATGCTTAGGTGATAAACGACTGATTTCTCAATGAAAACTGTGTCAAATTGGTTACATATTGATCAATTAGTGAACTAATTATTCAGTTCGGTACCGTATGTTTTGCGACTTATCTCACACCGAAAATCGCGGTTCCCACCCGGATTTCGGTCGCGCCCTCGGCAATGGCGAGCGGGAAATCGCCACTCATGCCCATCGAAAGACGCGGTAAATCATGGCCCTGCGACCGGGCGGCATCGCGTAGCTCACGCAACCGACGGAAGCAGGCACGAACCGCCTCGGCGTCATCTGACTGCACGGCCATGGTCATCAAACCCTTCACCTTCAGGCGGTCATAGGGCCGCAACTGATCCAGAAACGCGGGCAGGTCGTGGGGCGCCAGGCCGTGCTTGCTTTCCTCCGGCGAAGTCTTGACCTCGATGAGCACATCCAGGGCCCGCTGTTCGATCTCAAGCCGCCGCTGCAACGCGTCGGCCAGGTCGATACGGTCCAGCGACTGCACCTCGCTCGCCAGCCGCGCCACATCCTTGGCTTTGTTGGTCTGCAGGTGGCCTATGACCACCCAATCGATGGCTTCGCCCTTCAATGCCTCGGCCTTGCCGCGGATCTCCTGCACCTTGTTCTCGCCAAATCGGCGCAGTCCCAGCGCCATCGCGGCACGCACCACCTCCGGGCCGAAGGTCTTGCTGACGGGAAGAATGGAAACCTCGGCAGGATCGCGCCCGGCATCACGGCAGGCCGCGTCGACCCGCTCGCGCAGCGCCGCCCAGTTCGCGGCAAGGTAGGAGAAATCGTTGGGATCGGTCATGGCCGGCAGATCCTCGGCTGGGTCACCCACGCCGGCCGATGTCGCCACCGGACCGGACGAGGGGCAAACGCCCCGGCGCAGTGCCGGGGCGCGTCAGGTTCAGGCCTTGCTGCCCTGTGCGTGATGGCGCGCCACGACGTCGGCCACCACCATCGACACCTTCTTGCCGGTGGGGATGTGCAGGAACTCGTTGGGGCCGTGCGCGTTGGAATGCGGGCCCAGGACGCCGGTGATCAGGAACTGCGCCTTGGGGAATTTCTCGCCCAGCATGCCCATGAATGGAATGCTGCCGCCCTCGCCCATGTAGGCGGCCGGCGCGCCGAAGTAGGTCTCCGACGCTTTCGCCACAGCTTCTTCCAGCCACGGCGACAGCTGCGGCGCGTTCCAGCCGCTGCCGTCCTTCTCGAGCTTGAAGGTCACCTTGGCGCCGTACGGCGGATCCTTCTCCAGCAGTTGCTTGAGGAACTGGCCGGCCTTGGCGCCGTTGAGCGTGGGCGGTACGCGCAGGCTCAGCTTCACCGCCGTCTTGGGACGCAGCACGTTGCCGGCGCTTTCCAGCGGCGGCATGCCGTCCACGCCGGTCACGGCCAGCTGAGGACGCCAGGTTCGGTTGAGCACCAGTTCGGTGAGATCTTCGGTGACCGGGTGCATGCCGGCCACGAAGGGGAACTTGTCGTAGACCGCCGTACCCAGCACGTCGGCCGACTTCCTGGCCTGATCGATACGCTGCTGCGGGATGTCGACGTACAACTCCTTGGGCTTGATCGCGCCGGTTTCCTGGTCTTCGAGGCGGCTCAACAGATCGCGCAGGATGCGGAAGCTCGACGGCACCACGCCCGAGGCGTCACCCGAGTGCACGCCCTCCTCCAGCACCTGCACGGTGAGTTCGCCGCCGGTCATGCCGCGCAGCGAGGTGGTGAGCCACAGCTGGTCGTAGTTGCCGCAGCCCGAATCCAGGCACACCACCAGAGAGGGATTGCCGATGCGGTCCGCCAGGTGATCGACGTAGTACGGCAGGTCGTAGCTGCCCGACTCCTCGCAGGCTTCAATCAGCACCACGCAGCGCGCATGCGGCACGCCCTGCTCCTGAAGAGCCAGCAGCGCGGCCAGCGAGCCGAAGATGGCGTAGCCGTCGTCGGCGCCGCCGCGACCATAAAGCTTGTCGCCCTTGAGCACTGGCGTCCATGGGCCCAGGCCTTCAGCCCAGCCGGTCATTTCCGGCTGCTTGTCCAGATGGCCGTAGAGCACGACGGTGTCGTCGCCGGTGCCCGGCACCTCGATGTAGATGAGCGGCGTGCGCCCTTCCAGGCGCACCACTTCCAGCGTCGCGCCCGGCAGCGAGGACAGCTTGCTGCGCGCCCAGGTTTCCATGAGTTTCACGGCGGCATCCATGTAGCCGTGCTCCACCCACTTGGGATCGAACATCGGCGACTTGTTCGGGATGCGGATGTACTCCACCAGCTGCGGCACGATTTCGTCATCCCACAATCCGCTGATGAAACGGTTGAGGCGAGCGGTATCCATGGGAGACTCCTACAGCGTGGGGAAAGACGCCCATTGTATCAGCCCCAGCGAGAGCTCCCGCCCGCACACCTGCGCACCCACGCCACGGCGCGGACGATTCGTAGCAACTCTTTCCTGCGTGCCGACAGCGCTCGCCGCGCGTGCTGGGCACAGTCGGCAGGCGGCCCGGAGGAGGCCGCTTCAACCCACGGGAGAATCGAACATGTTCAAAAAGCTCTCAGCCGCATTGCTGATCCTTGGCCTGTCCCTGCCGGCGTTCGCGTCGACACCGGTGAACGTCAACACGGCGGACGCCACCGCGCTCGCCCACTCGCTGGATGGCGTGGGCCCGACGAAGGCGGCGGCCATCGTCGCGTATCGCGAGGAGCACGGCCCCTTCAAGAGCGTGGATGACTTGTCGCAGGTGAAAGGTATCGGCCCGTCCACGTTGGAGCGCAATCGCAGCGCCATCCTGCTGAGCGATGACGGCGCCGCAAAACCCGCTGCCAAGCCGGCCGCGGCGCCCGCACCGGCCAAGCCCGCGGCGAAGGCTGCCAAGCCGGCCGGCCAATAACCAAACCGCTCAACCACTTGCGTTCACAAATGGTATCCGGCGAGGTATGGAAACCCTCGCCGGATGCGCCTAAACTCGCCCGCCTTGCCATCGGTTAGGGCCAACATGATCGTTCCGCGTTATCGCATAGCGCCGTCGAACATCGCTGGTGCGGGTCAGGGGTTGTTCCTACTTGAAGACGTCCAAGCCGGACATATCGTTACGGCACCGGACGCTATTGACCGCACCTACCGTTACGACGAGCTCACCGGCTCGCCGGAGCTGTCGGCCCAGCTTTATGCAAGCGCCCGGTGGTTCGAGGACCGTTACACGGTGTCTCCGGACTGGCCGGACGAGTGCTACGTGAACCACAGTTTCGAGCCCACGGGGCTGTGGCATCTGGGCTTCGTGTTTGCCGCGCGTGACCTGGCGGCCGGCACGGAGATTACGGTGGATTACCGCCACCTGTTGCCCCCGGGCGAGGAAGAAGCCTTCGTTGACGCTGCCACTGGGCAGCGCATCGTTGGCCTGCCATGGATCGAAAGCCTTCGGACGAGCACTCACGCTTTGGCGGAACTGCTCGGTGGCACCCGACTTGCTTGCTGAAGACCATGATCGACATACCTGTCATTGAAACGGCGCGCCTGCGCCTTACCGCTCTCGCCGAGCGCCACTTCGACGATTACGCCGCCATGCTGGCCGACCCGGCCAGTACCCGCTGGATCGGCGATGGCCAACCGCTGGACCGCACCAACGCCTGGCGCTCGCTGGCCATGCTGATCGGCCACTGGCAGTTGCGCGGTTACGGCATGTGGGCTCTGGAGCTGAAGGACACGGGCGAGTTCATCGGCCGCGCCGGACTGATGCGTCCGGAGGGCTGGCCCGACCTTGAACTGGGCTGGATGCTGAAACCGGAGTTCCGCCACCACGGCTACGCCACGGAAGCGGGCAGCGCCGTGCTCGACTTCGCCTGGCACGCCCTGGGCGCCCCACGCGTGATCAGCCTGGTGAAGATCGGCAACGAAGCCTCCGACCGCGTGGCCGAGCGCCTGGGCGGTGAGCACATCGAGGACATGGATTTCTTCGGCGCACACAACCACGTGTTCGCCTATTACCCGCCCTGTCCCGAGAAGCGCCGCGCCTGGGCATGAGCCAGCTCAGCCGCCTGCCGTCCGAAAGCCTCAGTGGCGCACCTGACGACGTGGGCCCGGTCTTCGTTACCCCCGTGGCGACCGGACCTGGCGGCGATGACTGGCTCTGGCAGATGACCCTGGTCGACGTGGAACGGGAAGCCGAATTTCCAGCACATGCTGACCTCCGCCGGCAGTTCGTGCCGCTGGACGCGCCCGTGGACATCGTCTTTCCAGATGGCCGCGTCGAACATCTCGGCCGGTTCCAGATCGCCCAGTTCGATTCCACGAACAATCCACAGGCCTGCCTTCCCTCGGCACCCACGCGAACCTTCAACCTCAAGCTTCGCGGCAACGCCCAGGGCGAGCTGATCGCCCGCCCGCTCAATGGCGCCATGGTGCTGCTTGCTCCGGCGGGATGGCGCTGGTTCGTCCTGTTGCTGTCCGGTCGCGCCAAGGTGATCGCCGACCACCGCTCGCAGTCGCTGGAAGCAAACGACATGCTGTGGATCGACCCGATTCCGGGACACCCGATCCGCATCGAGGGTGGCGGCGAGATCGTCCTCGCGCGCCTCCCCGAAGCCTGACTTGCCTCAGTAACCCGAACGCCGGCCCATGCCGAGCGAGCGCGCCACATCGGCGAGCGCGAACAGCCGTGCGATGCGCATCCAACCCAGCGCCGCCACCACCAGTTGGCTCAACGCGAAGGCGGCAATGAGGCCCTGCGTCCCCACCGCCAGGGTATGCACACGCAACAGGCCAAGCCCGAGCGCGACGGCGAAGCCCACCAGCGTGAGCACCAGATAGATGAGTACCGTCGAGATCGGCCTGCGCAACAGCTGCAGCAGCCCACGCAGCATCGCCACCGTCGCCGAGCGAAGGCTGGTGTCCGCGATGAACGCCGCTCGCGCCGACTCCACCCACGCCTGCGCCAGCACCACGACAAGACCGGTAAGCCACAGCGCGACATGCAGCGCGGCGTCGGCCTGCGATTCGAGTATCGCTGCGTCGCTTCGGTCATCGGCGTGATCGAATCCCAGGCTGGCAAGAAAACCGGCCAGCGCATACGGCGCCAGCGACCACAGCATGAGCCGGAACATGCGCCCGTATTCGACAAGGCCGCCCTGCAGCAATCCGCCGAACCCCAGCGGACGTCCAGACCTTCCGCTCGCCACCACCATGCCGTTGAGCCATGGCAGCAGGAACAGCATCAGCAGCAGGCTTGCAAGCCCCGCGCCGTGCAACACCGCATGCTCGCGCAACAAGGCGGCGCCGACGTCACTGAACATCAGCGCATCGAACCCACGCGCCCACGCGGGCACATGCGTGGAGTGATCGATCAACGCGCCCATCGCTTGCAGAAAGGGCAGCGCCGCCACGGCGGTGACGGTGAGCGTCAGCAGCATCCACAGCAGCAACAGGCGCCACTGCAAGGCAGCGAAGGGCGCCATGGCCACGGCGGCGAAATCCACACGGCGGGAAGTCTTATAGGCCATCACAGCGTCACCAGGCATGCGTAGAGCGCCTGCAGCAGGGCCGCGAGATCGGCTGTCCAGCGGCGCGAGGCGGAGGAATCGGTCTTCACCGTGTAGCTATCGTTGAGCTTGTCCGCATCGAGCAGGATCTTCCGCTCCGGGTCCAGTTCGGCGGACATCACCTTGGTGGGCCCAGTGAACACGAAGCGCACCCAGCGGCGGTCATCGTCCCAGCGCACGTCCTGATGGCTGCCATCGCCGAAGGTCACGCGCAGCACTTGCGGCACGCGTGCGCCATCGCGCACCACCGTTACCGTGCTGCGCCATGGGAACGTGCCGGTCTTCTTTCCATCGGTGTCCGAAAACTGTTTGGTCCAGGCATCGCGTTGCTTCTGTACCTGCTTGTCGCGATCGTCCGCGGTGAATTCGCTGCGCTCGCCGTCCTTTACCCAGCTGCCGGCCAGCGGCAGCACCTCCTGGTTGTCGATGGCTGCCACCCGGTCGTCAATGCGCGCGGTGCCATACACGAACTGATCGAAGACTTCATTCACCGCGCGCGCATTGCCCGACACGTCGATCAACGTCGCACGCAGATCGGCCGCCGACGGATGGCGGAAATGCCAGCGCCGGTAGTACTCGCGCATGGCGCGCGCCATTACGTCATGACCAAGGCGCTCTTCCAGATCGTGCATGGCCGTGGCCGTGCGCGAATACACCGTGCCGTAGCTGGAACTGGAATAGCGATCCCAGCTGTTCTGCCCCAGCGGATCGAATGGATGCAGCAAGCCGGCGTCGATGCGCTCGGACACGAACACGTCCATCGATGGCGTGATGCCCGCCCGCCTCAGCCACGTGGACGGCGTGAGGATGCGCTGGTTGCGCTCGCGCAGCATGCGCTCGTCCCAGTACTCGTTCATGCCTTCGTCGAGCATGGGCTCCTCGAATTCATTCGAGGCGAGCAGGCCGTAGAAATAACCGTGGCCGAACTCGTGGATGGTCACGAAGTCGATGTTCCACTGGTCAATGGT
>Ga0209566_101063_pt1 | contig 10967 bp, 15 predicted proteins | sample Araplavi_mTSA_r2_2_FD_184287 | JGI IMG/M metagenome (GOLD analysis project Ga0209566, IMG submission 184287) | Arabidopsis root microbial communities from North Carolina, USA - plate scrape CL_Cvi_mTSA_r2 (SPAdes) (version 2) | ecosystem: Host-associated > Plants > Roots > Endosphere | place...
ACTCTTTGCGTAGTTCGTCAGGCAAGCTGACAGGGGCGACCGACCTTCCAATACCGCCTTCTTGACGTCGGAAGCGAGCTTCCTCATGCGAACCGTTGGCTTTTCGACGCCACTCTTGATACGCCCCAGTCGTGCAAATCGTTCCCTCGCAAAGTTGTAATCGGTCGTGGTCGCGAGTCCAATTTGGTCATCGACAACAGGCTGGCTCGTTGCCTTGACTAACGCTTCAAAAGTCTGGGCATCAACTTGCCTCGCTTGCTCCCATGTCGAGTACAAATAGAAGTGCTGAGGCAAGGTAATCGGTGTGCTTGTAACTAGGCCATAACATCGATGGTTGGCCAGAAGAACCAAGGCGATGCGCTCCCGAAATCCCGGGACAGCATCGGCAAGTTCTTCGAGGGAATACGGTCTCGCCGCCAGAAGAGCTAGCGATCGCTCGGCAATTCGTAGCTCATACGGCTCTAATGGTAGCCGTTTCGTGGCGTACATCGCCTCCAAGTTACGTAGGTAGTTCGCCAACGGATCGGGTGGTGTCCACACGCGAAAGGAGAGACCTCTTTCATTCGCCCACCGCTCATAAGGCCTGCTTGTCCACCCACTGCTGAGCTTCTCCCACTCACCCGGATGTTGATTGTCCAAAAGCCAGCTTTCCGTCTTACACTCGACCAGTTCGACGCGGTCTTGATAAAAGACGAGGAAATCCAGTGTTGCGTTGGAGACGTGCTTCGCACCGCCCGCTTTAGTCCGGAGGATGTGCCGGCAAGGAACCTGCGCGTAATAGCCTTTCACCGCATCGTCGAGTTCGAGTTCGTATGCGAACAGGCGTTCACAGGTATGGCTTTCAAGGGTCCTGATTGCATTGCACTTGGCCGAAGCGAATTGGACCTTGACGTTCCGAAGGGCACCCTTGCCTACGTCTCGCGTGCCACTATCAGCGACCATCCATTCCAGCTGCGTAATTTGGAAAGGGCTGTGTCCAACGCAGCCATAGGTTTCATGCCGCTCATATTCGCTGAGCCCACCTAGACGCTGTTCGTCGACTACGGGGCGTTTGATTTGCAACGCATTTGTTGCCATGCTTTTTCTCCTCCAGGTGCGCACTTCCCTGCCGGCGATCTATAGAGTCGCCGTGAGGTCGAGCGCAGCCATCTAGGCCTCGACAGAGGCCTATTGACTTTTGATATGGGGCGCAGGAACCTAGAGGTGCTGACGACCCAGTCATGCACCTACTAAAGCCTACGCGAGCCGCAAACTCGGTAGGCTTTTTAGTTTCCAGCTGGTTGGCGTACGCGGCTTTCTCTGCCCTCCTGAAGCGCTGACTGCTTCTCTGCCTAGATAAGTTAAAGCCGCCGCTCTCACGAGCAGCGGCTTCGTTTTATCGGCTGTGCGGCCTTGCTTGTTGCGTCGGTCCCCGCCTACCGGCGTTTAGGCGCAACTGACGCGTCCCGAGATGCGCGATCGATCGCTGTCCGAACCCATCGTCACTTCGCTTTCGTGGGCGCGATTCGGCTTCGGCGAAGGAGCACATCAAGCTTTTCATGGTAAGCGCCCACTTTTGACTAGCGCGGGCCGCTCGGCACGTTGAACCGCATCAGTAAGCCACGCTGCCACATCAAGGCTTAGTAGGAACGTTCCTCGACGCCCTGGCAAGGAAACACAAGGGATCGGCAGCAAGCCCCGTGAAGCAGCTTTGCGTGCGGCGTCTAGGCTTGGATAAGAGAGCTTCCGCCAAACGCGGGAAAGCGGGACATAAGGTCCGAACTCATCATACAGTTCTCGACGGAATAGCTCGTACTGCTCTTGCATAGGATCACCTGATCCTTCGACAAAACAGTTGATGCTTAGAAATAGACCACTTCGTCCGGACTATTGCAAGGTGCGTTTGGACGTCTATTAGTCAACTTCTTGTCGTCCAACAATTCTCACAAAGCCGTATTTTTCGATGGGAAAAAGCCATGCTTCGGCATGGCCATGCACGTGCGATGAAGCGACATGAAGGGCCACTTCGGGGATCTCTTTTCGCGTTAGCGAGATGGTCTGCGATTCGTCGGCGTAGAATGCTCATGGCGATTCGGAGCGGCAACCGTAACTATGCGTGCACCAGGTAATTCGTCGGTGCATGAGGCGAAGCCGTGGTCTCCATACGCGATATTCGGGGTACTCGTCATGGCAAATGAGCTCACTTCGCCAAGATTTCTTGAAGGCGGCTGGCACATCAGTTATCTGATCTGGCACGCGACAGGGGAAGGCGTGCGGGTATGTGTTGCTGTGGCGGGCAGCCAGGCAGATGCGGAGAAGACCCTCAGAAGCAAGATCGAGGAGGACTTCTATCCCGCCATTAAGTCATCGCCAATTACTGATGACAGCAACGACGAAGTCATGCGACTGCTTCAATGGATTCCTGATGCCGTCAAAGAAACTCTGAAACAGGTGCCGCTGGGCATGGGCGAGTACTATGCAGAGCTGTTCTACGACTTAGGCTAGTACGATCAGCGCGTGGCGCATGCATGAAGGAGATGCCGTGGACCTGTACCTAGACTGCGAGTGGGCTGATGTACTCGCGTCGGAACTGGTTTCGATCGCATTGGTATCTGCCGACGAGCAACATAGCTTTTATGCGGAGCGCGATCCTCTTCCTACCGATCCGGTGCCATGGGTTCGATCAGTTGTATATCCACTACTGGAGCGTGGCGACGCCGCACTGGATGACAACACCCTGACGCATCGATTGCGTGACTTTCTGGCAGGCTTATCGAACCCCCGCATCCACTATGACTCCGGCCACGATCGGGCTCTTTGCCAGTATGTGATGGATGGGCTAGATGCACCTGAGCCGGAAGGTCCTACGCCCACGGTGTCATGGGTGCGTCTTGATGGACTGCATTCGGAGCTTGAACGCTGGTGGCAAGCACATCCAGAGCAGCAACCTCGGCGTCATCACGCGCTTGTCGATGCGATGGCATTGCGAGGCGCGGCACTAAGGGGGTGCTAGCTAGCCCAGGCTTGGGGCTATCCTTCATTCTCAGGTGCGGCCTTGCCCATCCAGTCATCCGCGACCGAATTCCAATCGATCTTGCGCTCTTCTGAACCAGTCCAGACCTCCCAGAAATCAGGATCAGCCGATTGGGGCCGATGATCTTCATGCAGCTCCTTCATAGAGCGCGCCGATGGCGAGGCATGCCTGCGCAGGGTCTACTTACTTGGCAACGACGACAGCCGGTGGCACCCATTGCCCATCGGTCACCGCGGCCTGAGGCCAGTAGGCCCGGACATACAGCGAGAAATCTTCGTTCTTTGGTGAGGGCAACCAATTGGAGCGCTGCCATTCGGCGGGGGCATCGGGTTGCACATAGAGGGTCAGCGAACCATCGTCATTGAGCTTGAGGTCTTTGTTTTTCGTGCCCAGTGAAAAGCGTTTAATTGCGTTCGGTGCGAAGAAATGAAACTGGTCATACAACGTCAGTGACCAGAAACCCTTGACCGGTGGCAGTTGGCCTTTGGCAAAGGTCACGGTGTAGCGCTTTCCGCCATTCAGGCGGACGCCTGCTTCGTCGAGATCCTGATAGAAGTACTTCGTCTCATTGGGCTTGTTGACGAAAATATTCGATCGCCCCACGGCCGTACGCGTGTAGTAGTCCGTACCGAACAGAGCACCGTTGTTCTGCGTGGTCCACCCATGGGGCAACGGCAGGCCATAATTGCGAAACTGCAGCAGTGGCCCGACCAGGTCCTGGTCCGCCTTCTTGGCCTCATCGATCATGGCAGCCTTGAGTTTTGGGTCCTTCTGCGCCGCAGCGACAGTGGCCAGCACTTCCGCATAGCGCGCTTCTTCGCCCGGCAGTGGCGCGGCATCCTTCAGCACCAGCGGTAATTCATCGATGAACTTCTCGGGGAACACCCAGCGCGTCTCTTCCTTGCCCGAGGATTGCGACGGGTAAGTTCGCACCTTGTTCCAGTCGCGCTGTTTCATCTTGCCGTCGAACATCGACAGCGGATACATGGCGATCTGATCAATCAACGGTTGAATCGCTTTCTTGTCTTCCGGAGTATCGTCCTGGAAGACACGCGGAATGACGAAGCCCGTGTTGGTCTTGGAACGAAAGACACTGGTGATGCCCTTGGGCACCTGCCCCTTCCAATCAGGCCCCACCAACAAATAGAAGCCCGGCTTGCTGCCGTACATGGCGCCAAGATCTGCAAACGCATCGGTTCGCAGATCAACGACCTGATAGACCCAGAAGCGGTCACCGAAGTCGGGGACCTGGATCACCGCTGGCTCGACGTCCAGGCCAATGCTGCCCGCGCCGTACACCACGTCCTGATTGGGACAGGCGACGAGTCGTTCCTGGGGCTCGATGTAGTCGGTGAGCATGGTCAACTGATTGAGCGGTGCGACTGGCACGATGCCACCCATGCGACCGGGTTCGGGCAGATCCTTAAAGGCTTGTCGCCGGTTGTAGATGTTGAGCATGGGCCACGCCCAGAAATAGGCCTCGCGAGCCACCATGCGAACGTATTCCTCGGTGAGCCGAGTACCTGCGACGGATCCGGGTGGCGGCGTTGCCGGCTTGTCACTTACTGAAAGAGGCGAGGACGGCAAAGCCGAGTCCGCTGCATGCGCGATCATCGTGGGCGTCGAGACCACCAGGCCCATACCGATGGCGAACGTGACGATTCTTCCCTTGGACACGACAGCCTCCGTTGTGCGATGTGAGGCACAACAATAAGCTGCGTGTTACATGCCAAGCCACCGTGAAACTACGGGTGTTGACTCGGTGAAAATCGCATCGAACGACCCGTCGTGCATGCAGGAGTTGGGACCGGCCATGCATCAGTGTGTCGTGAGCTGCCAACTGTCGGACTTGCGCCGCTCCAACTCGCTTTTGATCCGGAGCAAACATGCAAGTCGGCGAGCAGACCGGGCGTGAACTGGCCCAATCGTGACCGCGTTATGAATCGAGTGACTGCTGTCGCGATGGCTCGTGCCGTGATGTGGGGTTCGCTCGTTGCCATAATGTAGGTGCTTCCGATGCGAACGGGCAGTGTAATCAAGTAGGACGACGGCAGGGTTAGCTTGCCCGGAACCCCTCATTTGGAATGGAGTGAGTTTGCGGGAAGTCGTCGCAACATTATTTCGACCCGAATGCGGAGACTCCCTTTCTGATGGATGACGGTTTGAAGCAGTCAGACGAGACAACTCAGCCACCGTTGCCCCAGGCGCGCTCGACGTCGTCCATCACTAAGCGCATTAATTCCGCGGGCGACATCAGCGATGCCTCGCCAATGCGCCCGTGGCGAAGTCCTCGAAAAATACCGCCCATGTGGTATGCAGCCGACCAGCGGATACTATCGTTGGCCGCAGGTACAAAATCTGCCGTATACGACAGGCCATCACCACTCATTCCACATACGGCCATGCTGGTCATTGATCGGTCTCCCGTTGATTGGGTTCATTGACCTTACTCGCTTACTAGTATTGAGGTGTGAGTGTTTGGGCGCGGGAGGGCCAGTAAAACCGCCTCAAGCACACGTCGCTGCATCACCATCACGTAACAACTACAAGCGCATGCTGCTGTGGCGCCAGGAAGAAATCTTCTCCTTGGCAGGCGCCTCAGCCTCGCGGTCCTCCCTACGCCATCTGAGTATTTCTCCGATCTGTATCGGAGTTGCGGCTTCGTCCGCTCTGGCCCCGTTTTGCGGGTCCTCATTGAAGGCAAAAATCATGTCCAACACCAATAACTCCAATACTGGCAACAAGAACATCATCGATACGGCGGCTGCCAACGGTAGCTTTAATACGCTCGGCAAAGCCCTTGAGGCAGCCGAATTGACCAGCGTACTCAAGGGCACCGGCCCCTACACCGTTTTTGCGCCGACCGACGAGGCGTTCGAAAAGCTACCCAAAGACACCTTGAGCAATTGGCTCAAACCAGAAAACAAGGCGGAATTCATCTCCGTGCTCAAGTATCACGTTCTGCCCGGTCGCTCCGCAGCAGCGGACGTTGAGAAGCTCACGGCGCCCAAGATGATGCAAGGCCAGACCGCGTCAATCACCAGGGATGGCAATAAGCTGCGCATTGGCGGCGCCACCATTACGACATCGGATATCACCTCGAGCAACGGCATTATCCATGCGATCGACACGGTCAACGTGCCGACCAAGCAATAACAGACGGAAGCTTGTGGTGGGCCAGCCCACCACAAGTCCCGGCAAGTATCCGAGGGGATGGTGTCCGCATCGCCGATGCAAACCAGACGCTACGGAGAATGCCATCACTAATGCGGGCAGATCAGCAGAGCCAGTTGCCGGTCGCCCGAGGTTCCAAGCCGCTGTCATGGCTGGCATGGAGTCAAAACTCAAGGTGATACCCATGCCCAGCCACTTTCGCTTTACCTCGCGCCCTTCTAGGGTGGCCAGGCTTATCCATACCATCGGTGCTGTGTTTCATGACTTTGTCGGTGAACCGCACGCGCGGCTTTCTCGCGTGATGTCTCACAGACAGCAGCTTGTCGCTGCCGTACAAGCCTCTCGACGACTCAAACGTGGTGGCGGGCAATGATCCTCAATACGTTTGCAAGACTTGGGTATTTCTTCCGCCCATTCCGACGAGGCGCGTATCGACACGCGCCGTCTATCGAAGAGTTGTACATGATGCGCCATGGTTCGCGGTCCCGAATAGCTCGCTGGTGCAAGAAGTACCTGCTTACGCCTTCGGAGTTCAAACGGCGACAGCCTCATGGCCCTTACTCGATCGCAGCTCGTCGACGGCCTTATCGCTCTGAATGCAGAGCTGGTGATGCTAGAGACGAATGGTGAGCCTGAGGAAGCCATACAGCTTGTGTTAGAACGCATGGTCAACACATCGACCCGCACCGTGGGATCGCAAGATCGACTCTGGTGGTGGCGTCAGCTCTATTCGATCATGGATCGACGTGCGATTCGAGCGAAAAAGCTGACAGGGATGATTCGCGATGACTCAGCCTGACCCGACCCCGGAAGGCCAGTTGCGCTATGCCGCGACCGATGGTTTTTTTGATATCGCCGCTTTCTTCCCGATGCGCAAAGGCCAGGCTCACTTCATCCCATGTCGATGCAGGCCAAACTGCAATCGGCCTTGCCTGGGCCGATGTGGTTGCCAAGCATGCGCGTGGCGGTCGGCGGCCGAAGGGCCGGAGCGGATTAGTTACCTCTTGAGGCATTGAGCGGCAAAGCGTCTGCCTTTGATTATGCAGCCAGTGATTCAAAGTTAGCTAGATCGAAGGTGCCATCCTCCCATCCCAGGGAAGTTTCAACTTGGTTCGAATGGCATTGGGCCAAGCTGCGTCATGGCACGAACTAGCAATCGGTGCTGGCGCCCGCCTGAGAGGAACGTTGAAAGCAGCCTTCCACGATTGCGCAGCTGCAGAGTGATGACGTATCGGTCGGACCGGCGTCGGCAAAACCTCGAAATGTCCGTGTGCTCAGAGCAAGCCAAAGTGATAGGGAGCCAACGCGCGACTAGCTCATTGTGGCGTGGCATCACTTGGCGGTGCAGCACTTGGAGGCTGGATATACGTAAGCAGTCGATACGGTCGCCTGAGCTGGGATGCTTGGCAAAGGGGAGAAGTCCATATACGCACATTACGCTCCAACCTGGGTACCCCAACCATCACGCAGGCGGGCAAATACGGCGATGCGGCCCTCTTTCCCGCGATGACTGACTCGGCTGACTGGACTCGCCGAGATCGCCGAGATCGCTTTTTCCGGCATCGATGACATCGTCAAGCGGGGCCGAAGCAGTCGCGGTAGGCGACGATTTGACCCCTTCTTCCAGCAGCAGGCCGTCAGCGACGCACCTCCTACCTTGGACTATGCGAGACGACCCTCCACGGCGTCAGCGAGGCGGCGTGATGTTAGGTCCTACCAGCTTCCACAGCTATAAGGTGACGGGCTTCGGCGACCCCTTCGTTTTCGGCACGAATAAGTGCACCTCGCGAGTCCTCAAAGACCTGAGTCTCCCTTCCCGCATAGACTCATCACCAGCGTTGTAAGGGTGCCGGTAGATCGACCGGTGCCCAGTAGAGCGCCTGCGACCCACCGTACCGATCAACGTCGCCTCAACCGTGAAATCACCGAAATGCCCATGCCTGAATCCCCCATCCTGATGAATGGCGTTATCGCCGCGGCTTGGTCAGTTCCGGAACTGCCTAGCAAGAAGGCGGTCGAGGTCAGCGCGCATTATCTCAATGCCACCTAATCATGTTCTCTCTGATGGCTTCTTCAACAAGCCGCTTGCAGACTTCCAGAACTGCCGCCTGGTCAGCCCCGTATCCGTTGAACGGGCTCGAAAAGTGGTGGAGCGCTTTGCCATCGCAGGTTACGTCGGCGCTGAAGCTGCGGTCCCCCAGCGCGAGCACGTACTGGAAGCGGTGGCCGGCATGCATAAATGCGTGACCGGTGGTTCCCATGGCTGAACTCCTGCTCGAAAGCCATGCCAGCATAGCGCGGCGGCTGAAAGGCGGCGTGAGGTCAGTTCTGCATGGCCAGCGCATGGCGCCTGCCCTCAAGCTTCGCGGCCTTCGCGGCCTGCCGCTCATCGGCGAAATTCGCCGTCACCCCATTGCTCAACGGGTGCGCCTCGGCGTTCTTCTCCAAATCGGGCCGGCGATCGTAGATGAACCATCGCCCGTACCACTCGTCGCTCTCCCGCGAGACGGGAAGCGTCACGGTGGACACCCACAGATGACCAACCGGCATGGGCAACGACATGCATGCGATCCCCGTACGGACGAAGGTCCCCATATTCGCGCGTGGGCGGCTACAAGGGAAGTTCCGCGATGCTGCCGCGCAGAGCTTTGTGGATCGCCTCTTCCGCCAGCAGCCCATGCTCCGAATCAAGCCGGAGACGATCCAAAGCAATGAGATGGACTCCTTCCCCCCGGTATCGACGAGTACCAGACTGGAATTATGAAACACCTAGTCAACGGCGAAGAGGGGTCCACCCATGAAGCTCAAGCGCATGTGAGTCATCTGGCCAAAAACCTGTTCCAGGTCCACGGCGTGGATCAGCGGGAAAAGCTGGTCTGGCGCAAGCGCCCTTCCCGAAAACAGTGGCTGCGTGCAGTGATGGATGTGGCCGAGCCGGGATGTGAAGTCGGCAGGAGGCCCGCGCCGGAGCGCACCACTGAGCCCGGCAACTGCAGGCACGCGCCTATCGCGCGAAAATCATGGCGCCGCAACACGTGAAGCCGTATGTGCCGCGCAACAAGAACGATGCGCGTCACGCCGAGGGCAATCAGATCCGCGGTCTGGTCGCCGAATATGGCCTGGTGGCTCCTAAGAGCTGTCGTGGCTGCGTCGTGCGATACCGTGCTGGTTGGAAGATACCGATAACGGGTTAAGTGCGCGCTTCCGCCACTTGCTGGACGATCCGTGGACCGATCTGCGTCGACTCGATGCGTAGGTGGCGGCGCTGGACGAGGAGAGTGGCATGATCGCCCAGAGCGCCCAGAGCGAGGCGGCCGCTGTCCGGCTCCAGTAGTTGCGTGGCGTCGGGCCGGTGATCGCCACCGCGTTGGTGGCCGCGATTGGCGATACCCGGCAGTACGCCAACGACTGACAGTTAGCGGCATCACTGGGGCTGACGCCGGCGCAACATAGCTCCGGCGGGAGAGAGAACCTGTCAGGTATCAGCAAACGAGGCAATGCCTATGTGCGGTCATTGCTGGTGCATGGGGTGCGCTCGATGTTGCGAACAGCGACTACCAAGGACGATGCGCAGAACCGATGGGTGATCCGGCTGGCGGAACGCTCGCACCCCAACGTTGCGTGCGTGGCGTTGGCCAACAAGACAGCGCGCATGGCCTGGGCCACGCTACGGCACGGCACGGCACGGCACGGCACGGCACGGCACCGATTATCAACCGGCGTTGGCGGCCACCTAAGTGAGTCATCTCACGAACCTACCTACCCACGATGACGAACCGGTCGGACCGGCGCTGGCAAAACCCTGAAATGTCCACGTGCCACGAAGCACGACAAAGCAGTCGGGAACCGGCGAGCGACTAACTCATCAAGGCCCAGGTAACCGAGGATCGGGCGATCAGAAGCCGGATATACGTTGGCAGTCGACACCACCGTCAAAGCGCGGGATGCTTGCAGTAGGTGAGGGGTCCATATACAGACCTTCCAACGAAAGCCGCAAACATCCAGGCATTTGCGCTCTGAGCTCAAGCTCTATAAGGTGTCTTGGCTGAGTTCCAAGGGTCACCCTGAATTGTGGCCCGATGTTGTAGATCTCTTACACCGTTGTACCCCCTTCCTCCTTGCGACCAGCTTTTCCGCCGCCATGCGGCCTTACTAGTTCCAAGGAGAAAGAATCATGTCCCAGACAGAAACCGGTACAGTGAAGTGGTTCAACGATGCCAAGGGCTTTGGCTTCATTAGCCGGGACCAGGGCGGTGACGATGTATTCGTGCACTTCCGCTCGGTCCAGTCCACAGGCTTCAAAAGCTTGACTGACGGTCAGAAGGTCTCGTTCAACGTGACTACTGGTCAACGAGGCTTGCAGGCAGAGCAAGTGCAGGCGATTTAAGTAATCCTGGCAATACCGAATGGAAAGCCCGGCCCAAAGCCGGGCTTTCTTTCAGGTGCGCAATGGGTCTACACGACCTGCATCTGTCGGGAATCCAGCTCGATTTACGTGCCTTTCGCCCTCAAGGCTCTTGGCTCTGGCCCGGAACGGGTGTTGTCACGTGAGACCGCTTTCTTGGCTTGCTTATTATCTTGCTTCTTCTTTTTTGCTACTTCGCGTTGACGCTTTTCAAAAGAATAGTTCGTCTTTGCCAATGGAGCTCTCTCGTGTTAGGTGATGACGTTGATCTTAGGCGCGGATAGGTTGTGGCTGCTAACCGTAAAAGCCTAGACGGCTCAGGTATACCGGGCACTCACCGCGACGGGGTCGTTGTATTCGGCGCGAATGGCCTTG
>Ga0209566_101064_pt1 | contig 10962 bp, 9 predicted proteins | sample Araplavi_mTSA_r2_2_FD_184287 | JGI IMG/M metagenome (GOLD analysis project Ga0209566, IMG submission 184287) | Arabidopsis root microbial communities from North Carolina, USA - plate scrape CL_Cvi_mTSA_r2 (SPAdes) (version 2) | ecosystem: Host-associated > Plants > Roots > Endosphere | place: USA...
CCATCATTTGCATTTGTGGAGGAAGCCAGCGAAGCAAGTTTTTATTCCGTGCAAAACGCTGCAATCCTGAGCGTTGATACGTTTGCAGCAATTTGCTCATGCGCAGCAGTCGTGCATGCTTCATAAATACAGGTCGCGCGATGCGATTCAATCCCTTAACCGCAACCGGCGGCTTATTGTGCGCATGCATGGCTTCTTTCGTCTGCTCAAGCAGCTGACCGTATTTCACATCCGACGGACATACAGGCTCGCAGGCTCTACAGCCCAAGCACAAGTTCATCTGTTTCTGGAAAGATTCATCCGGTTCCATAATGCCATCTGCTACTGCCTTCATGAGTGCAATTCGTCCACGAGGGGAAGCAGCTTCCAATCCAGTCTCTTGATAAGTCGGGCAAGTCGGCTGACAAAATCCACAGCGCATACAGTTCATCAACTGCTCATAATCGAGCGTCTTCACGAGTTCTTTCTGCAGCGGATTGTTTGTCTTCTCTAGTTGTTGTTGACTCATCGGGAAACCACCAGCCTTTTGCGAGCAGCCTTAGCAAATATCTTGCCTGGATTCATAATTCCATTCGGATCGAACACTTGCTTAATGCCTTTCATCACATCGATGCCTGTAGGTCCAACCTTCCATTCAAGATATGGAGCCTTTACCGTTCCAACTCCGTGCTCACCGGTAATCGTGCCGCCCAAGCGAATCGCTTCCTCGAAAATGTCCGCGAACGCTTGCTCAACACGGTGGATCTCATCCTCATTCCGTGCATCTGTCGGGCAGGTTGGATGAAGATTGCCGTCTCCCGCATGACCGAACGTACAAATATTCACCCCATATTGCTCTGCAATACGATTGATGGCCAGTACCATTTCCGCAATCTTCGAGCGCGGTACGGTCGCATCCTCCAAAATTGTCGTTGGGCGAATACGCGCCAATGTGGACAATGCGCTGCGGCGTGCCTTCATCAGCTGTTCAGCCTCAATTTCATCCTTCGCAGTCTGAACGCGATCTGCACCTTCCTCACTGCATATCTTCGCAATCGCTTCCATATCGCGCATGACAACGTTCTCATCTTGACCGTCCTGTTCAATAAGCAGAACTGCCTGCATGTCTGTTGGAAGCCCGATATGATTATACTCCTCAACCACGCGAATCGTCGGCTGATCCATGAATTCAAGTGTTGCTGGGATGATGCCTGCGCCTACAATACGTGACACGCTGCGGGCAGCAGCATAAATATCTTTATAGGATACGAGCATTGTCTTGCGGATACCCGGTGCGGGCAGCAGCTTAACCGTTGCCTCTGTAATCAACGCAAGCGTTCCTTCGGAGCCTACTAACAGCTTCGTTAAATCGTAGCCTGCTACATCCTTGTACAACTTACCTCCCGTGCGGATCACTTCGCCATTCGGCAGTACCGCCTCGAGTGCAATCACATAATCCTTCGTCGTTCCGTATTTCAAACCGCGCAGGCCGCCGGCCCCTTCCATGATATTGCCGCCCAAGGTTGAGATGGACATGCTGCTAGGGTCAGGCGGATAGAACAGTCCACGCTTCTCCACTTCCCGATGGAACGTCTTCGTGTTCAAGCCAGGCTGGAAGGTTGCCGTAAGGTTCTCGGTGTCCATTTCAATGAGCTTATTCATACGAGTCATGGCTACGACGATTCCCCCTGCTACAGGGACAGTTCCGCCGCACAGGTTGCTTGCAGCGCCCCTAGGAACAATGGGAATACGGTATTCGTTCGCCGTGCGCAAGATCTCCTGCACGTCTGCTGTCGATTCCGGATATACAACAGCATCAGGCAGGGACTGCATCATCGGTGTAGCATCATAAGAATGCGTAACCAAGCTCTCCTTATCATCGCGATACCGCTCTGGCCCAAGCAGCTTGAGCAGTCGCTCGCGTGCTTCAATCGTTATCATGAATGAACTCCTCCTTGGTGTCTTGGATCCAAGTCAACATCTGAAGTGAACGATTCAACACTCTCCCCCACATCTGCTGAATTGTTCAGGTCATCTGATGACTTTTGGCATATTATAACGTATGATTGAGACAAATGTCACTCGATTTCGAAAAATAATTTTATAATATTTATTATTTTTGATTTAATATTTCAGAAAGAGGGGTTTACAGCAACATGACCGAATTTCGATTAAAAAAAGGCTCGGAGCTCATTCAAGAACATTTACTAGAGCAGCTGCGTGGAGGAATATATAAGCCCGGCGACAAGCTGCCTTCTGTCGAAGCACTTGCTCAACAATATGCAGTAGGTCGTTCTACCATACGTGAGGCCCTCAGCGCACTTAAGGCAATGGGCTGGCTTGATATCCGTCACGGCGGCGGAACCTTTGTACGTAAGTATGAGCAAACACCATCTGAACAGCTCCAAGGATGGCTAACCGATGTGGAGTCTGTGAAGTCACTGATCGAGGTTCGTAAAATGATAGAGGTTGGATCAGCCGGACTCGCAGCCAAAAGACGTACATCCGCTGATTTGCAGGCTATGGCTGCGTGTCTGCATCGTATGGAGAAGCATCTGGAGGATGAAGAAGCTAGTCAGCATGATGACTTCCTGTTCCATGTTCTGCTGGCTGAGGCCAGTCACAATGAAGTGCTTATTCCGATGCTGCAAATGTTCCATCAGAAATGTGCTGAGCATATGGGCGAGACTAGACGCATGTGGTTGTTCGGAGAGCGTTCCTCCACCACTCAGCTTCTGGAAGAGCATCGGCGAATCTACGAGGCAATTGAAGCGCAGGATGACAAACTCGCGTCTCACCGCATGCTCGAGCATTTATCCAAAATCGAAGCACGACTGGATTGAAGGCAAGAGGGCGGTACAATAATATTGTCATACGCAATCAGCTACACAGCCATGCCAGTGAACAGTAAGAGATGAAGCACATTACATATTCAGTGATGGGCGCATTCGAGTTTAACAAGGAGCGTTTAGAACAAATTGAAGGTATTTGGCATTTTGAAAGCATCGAAGGGTCAAGATGTTATTGAAAGCGACCTTCCATCATAAGAGAAACAAATGATGAGAGTTTCAATTCATCCAGTCTAGTATTATTATTTTTTTAAAATAGTTCTTAAAAAGAAAGATCATCCATGCTATAATGTTAAAATTATGAAATTGCATAGGATGTGAGACGCATTGAATCGTTCGTTCTACTCGCTTCTATCCAGCAGATCCTTCGCTAATCTCGCAGGATCTCTGTACATGATGACATTGATTGCAGCAGTCTACCAAATGACGGATTCAGCTGCCTTTGCCGGAGCCGTGTCCTTTGTCCGTTCAATGGCGATACTGGCGAGCAGCTTCATGCTGCCAATCTGGTACCGCCGCATGAGTATCGCTCAAGTTACGCGATTGTTTTTGCTTTTGCAATTCGCATTATCAGCCGTTGTCGCCTTCTCTATATCGCCACTTGCATCAATGTTATCGACAACACAGTTTCTCGCCTATTCTTTCTGTGCCATAGTTGGTATCGGATACGTAGAAGGCTGTGCTTCTGCAGCGGCAAACGCCTTATATCCGCGCCTAGTTGAAGAGGATAAGAGAGTTCACGCCAACAGCCTTGTTTCGACCAGTATGCAAATGCTGTCTCTGCTTGGATGGACGATGGGGGGAATTCTCGTCGCTAAGCTTGGACATTCCCTTGTTCTTCAATTGTCTGCAGGCCTTCTCTTTCTTGGTTGTCTCTGTATCTTGCGATTGTCGCACAATCAAGAATCAAGTGTAGGCGCAGATAAGAAATCTCATTCCATTATGGCCGGCTGGACGTACCTGTTCACACATCCGAAGCTGCGCGTTATTACGTGGATGGACATCTTGGAGGGAGTTGCAGGCGGAATATGGATTGGCGGTGTGACACTCGTCTTTGCGCAAGAGGTGCTACATAAGGATGAAGCCTGGTGGGGATATATTAATGCTGCCTATTACGCGGGAACGATTCTCGGCGGACTCCTTACACTGAAACTGTCTGCACGCATTCATAAACATCTAGTCGGCACAATTCTGATCGGATCATTTGGAGTTAGCTTACTCGTATACGGATATGCATGGAATACGCAAGCATTTGTCGCTTTAGCTATCGTAGTTCTGATGGGTCCATTTTACCAGCTGCGAGATATTGCCCAGCGTACCTATGTGCAGCACATCACCCCACTTGATGAGCAGCCGCATGTATTTGCCGCTCAGAGCACCATCTCATACATATTGTTCGGAGTTTCCGTACTGTTCGCCGGAACGATCTCCGATATTTGGGGAGCACAGGCCGTATATATCGTTGGCGGCACGATGTATCTGCTGTCTTCCGTTACAGGATTTTTATTGCGGCGCAAGCAAGGAGCTTCAATCTCGGAGGACAATCCCCCTTGCTCCACCTGACTCGCAAAAAAATGCTGTCAATAATGAAGAAGACGGAGAGCCACTTCAGGCTCCCCGTCTTTGCGTCGTCCACATTTATTCACTTATATATTGCGGTGCAATGAAATCAGCTAACCAGATCGTATGATTGCCGTGATAGAATAAAGTTCCTTCATGCGCGGCTCTCGCCGCATCAATGACAAGTATTACAGGGCTACTGTCCTTTCGTCTTCCTACAACCATGGCCGTCTCTTGATCCGCAGACAGGTGAACATACTGTCTCGCCATGGGGTGCAGTCCTTCTCTGCGTATTTGGTCTACGATGCGCCGAGACGTTCCGTGATACAGCATGTCTGGCGGATGAGCTGCGCTTTTCTTTATTTTGTGCGGTATCGAATGGCCATACAATGCTCGAATCCTTCCATCCAGCACCTCGAACCTTTTCTTGTCTGACAGCTCAATCATCCTTACAAAATCTGTCTCTAGCAAACTTCGCTCTGGATGGCTGAAATGAAGTGCATGGGAAAGTTGTTCAACCCCCACCCAGCCCTCTTCATCCATCTCCAACTCATACTCCCATGGCGCATGACGAAGCGCGTAAGAAACCTCTTTACTTAATCTCGCGTATTCCACAGGCTCACCATCCTATACTGGAATGATATGCTTACTATTATATCATTAGATTCCACATTTCACCTATGAGAGTCGACGAGAGCTAGGAACGAATCTTACGTTCTCTGCGCAATAAGTAGAGGAAATACGGAGCACCGATTACGGCAGTCACTAACCCCGCCGGGAATTCGATTGGCGGAACGATGGCACGTCCAAGCGTATCGGCCATCAACACCAAAATAGCACCTATCAAGCCCGATACGGGCAGGAGAATGCCATGCTTGGCGCCTACAAGCCGGCGCGCCATATGTGGAGCGATCAAGCCCACGAAGCCAATCGCACCGACAACCGCCACCGATGCTCCTGCCAAGGCGACGGAAACAGCCACCAGTGCAAGACGAAGACGCTTCACCCGTTCTCCCAGGCCTGTCGCTACATCATCGCCCAGGCTCAGTACATCCAGCCTTGAGGACAGCAGCAGCGCAAGCGGGATGAGTGTCAGCATCCACGGCAGCACACCCATCACCTCGTCCCAGCCTCTGCCCCATATGCTTCCGGTAAGCCAAATAAGTGCTGCATTGACGCTGACCGGATATTTGAACATGAAGTACTGGATGCCTGCATCGCACATCGCTCCAAGCGCTATGCCCGTCAGTGCCAGCGTCGTGGGACGAGCTCCGCGCCTGTATACGAATGCAAATAGAAGCAGGGCTACCAAAGCCGCTCCTGCAAACGCGGATAAAGGTAGTGCGACTGCCGATGACCCGGGAAATAAAATAATGGTTGCACAAGCCGCCAGGCCTGCCCCCTTCGTAATTCCGATCACATCCGGAGAGGCCAGCGGATTCCGCAGTACGCCCTGCAGGACAGCTCCTGATATAGCAAGTCCGGCACCCACAAGAACGGATAAGACGATTCTGGGCGAACGGTATTTGCCAAGGATGAACGCATGTTCCTTGCTATGCCCCAACATTGTCTCTATCACTTGGTTTGGCGTTATATAGACCGCCCCCACTCCAAGACTGATCAGACCCACGATGAGAAGCAGCGCAACTAATGCGAGCACGACGAGCCGATGGCGGCGCGCCATATTTGCAGATTTATTCATTGTGCTTCCCTCCTGCATATGCCAAGTACAAGAAGAATGGTGTCCCCAGCATGGCAGTAACAATCCCGATTGGCGCCTCATACGGATACGATATATAGCGCGAAACAATATCCGCATACACCAACAGAACTGATCCATACAGGGCGGAGCAAGGCAGTACATAACGCAGATCCACGCCGACCATCAGCCGGACGATATGCGGTACCAGTAGACCTACGAAGCCAATCGGGCCAGCAACGGACACCGAGCCTCCCGCCAAGATAATGACGAGCAGACCGCCGGCTAACCGTGTTGCCTCGATTCTTGCCCCGAGCCCCCTTGCCACATCATCCCCCATACTCAGCATCGTTAACGGCTTCGACAGAGCCAAAGCGCCCAGCAAGCCGATGCTTGCCCACGGAAGAAGCACGCCGACATGGTGCCAATTCCGATTACCTATCGCGCCGACCAGCCAATAGAGAATGCTGTCCGTCGTGTTCTCATGGAACAAGATCAATCCTTGTGTTATGGACGAAAGAAAAAAATGGATGGTCATTCCGGCAATGGCGAGCCGAGCCGGCTTCAAATCCCCACCTGCGCTGATGAAATACACGATAAAGCCGCCTAAGGCCGCTCCCGCAAATGCGGAATAAACAAGCTGCTGCTGCGTCAGCTCCGGCAGGAATACCGTTGATGCTACGACTACGAGCGAAGCGCCCGCATTGACGCCGAACACCTGTGGATTAGCAAGCGGGTTGCGCGTCATCGCCTGCATAATCGTACCCGCAACTGCCAAGCTGGCTCCGATCAGAATCGCGATTAGCGCACGGGGCAATCGGATCTCCTGCACGATGAGCATCTCCTTCGTTCTGTCCGCGAAGAACAAGGCCTTCAGCAAAGTTGGAAATGAAATCGAGGAAGAGCCCAGTGACACATTAATCATGACCCCTGCCGATAATAATGCGAAGCCAAGCAGCAGTGACAGGCCGAACGCCTTGCGCCTTCCGCCGCGATGTAATCCCGTCATGCGTTACAATGCCTCCTTCTTTCTCGTTCCTAGGCAGACAAAAAATAGGCGTTAACAAGTAACGCCTACCTCGCCCGCTTCCTGTCGCACAAGTTATTTCTCCGCTTTCCCGCTGCCGTACAGTTTCGAAATTGCTTCTTCCATCATTAATTCCCCGGCAACGATGCCACGCCAGCGTGTCCATAAATTGCGATCCACTTCAATGACCTTTTGGTTCTTCACGGCCTTGAGCTCCTGCCACAACGGATTTCCGGACCACTCGTCCACGATCGTTTGCTCTCCATCTGTCTTCATCAAGAACAAAATATCTGGATTGATATTCAGCAACTGCTCCAAAGTAAGCTCCGCATAGGGTTCCTTCGGATCCTGTATCGCATTCATCAGGCTGACCTTTTCCAATACGGCTCCGTCATAGGAGGAAGATGTATGCGCCTTGAAGCTTTCTTTGCGCAGGGCAGCCGACATGACGGTCTGCTTCTCGTCTGATGGCGGCACTTGAGCCTTCAAAGCATTGATTTTATCCTTATGCTGCTCCAACCGCTTTTTCCCTTCCTCACTCATGTTCAGGGCATCCGCTATCGTCTGGAAGGAAGCCAAATTGTCTTCATAGCTTGCTTCTAGACTCTTCAGCACGATTGTAGGAGCAATTTGCTTCAAATCTTCATAAATCGCTTTATGACGTTTCCAATCCGCGATAATCAAATCCGGCTGCAGAGAGCTTATTACTTCCAGGCTTGGCTGCTTGCGAGTCCCAACTGACGTATAATCTCCAATCTTATCCGCCAGACTCTTCAAAATTCGATCTTTATTTCCGTCATCGGCAATGCCGACAGGCTTCAAATTAAGTGATGCAAGTGCATCAACAAAGGAATATTCGAGCACAACGACCCGCTTGGGCGATCCTTTCACTTCTGTTGTACCAAGCTCATGCTTAATTTCTCGCACGGCTTCTGTTTCCTTAGCGGCTGGTTGATTTCCGCCGGCTTGGCCGCCCTCACTTGCTTGAGAGCCGCATCCCGCAATAAGAAGTACTGTGAATAAAATCGCTAGTAGTGCTTGATATTTCTTTTTCAAAAGTTACTACCCCCTGGTGTACAACATAAAGCTAAATACACTTCATTTCAATATTGAGAATCATTATCACCTGTACATCATATTGAGATTTGATCTAACTGTCAATATAATCTTAAAATATAAGTTATAGTATTTTATGGTAGTATACATCTCGCTTATATTTCTATCTTCAATACATCTTCATTCGAACTTGATTTTGCAATCCCTTTTTCGTGAACGTTCGTTTTGTGGTAAACTAACACTAACCTATTTTGAATCTTTTATTGTGAATAAGGGAGAAAGCCATCATGTATCCGGATATTCAACATTTTAAGGCGGAGTTTTTCAAAGCTTTAGCGCATCCTCTTCGAATTAAGATACTTGAGATCTTATGTGAAGGGGATAAAACGGTTAACGAGATACAAGCCATACTTGGCACGGAAGGATCTTCTGTATCGCAGCAGTTGGCTGTTCTGCGCAATAAAAACGTGGTGTACGGCGTTAAGGATGGAACCTCTGTCATTTATTCCTTGCGTGACCCAATGATCAAGGATTTACTTGAAGTCGCGAAGCAAATATTTAACAATCACTTAGTCAATTCCATATCCATGTTGAAAAACATGAAAAACCAAGAATCATCCTAAAAAAGAGAGGAATATGAGTCCGTGACTCCTGTTTCCTCTCTTTTTTGTATAAAAGCATGCCACACCCCTTCCTATACCCTTTGACAGGTATGCAAAACACCTTTATCATTTTAAATATTCAAATAATCAAATATTTAGAAATGGTGGGTATCATACATGAAACCGTTGTGGTGCGGACGCTATGCCAACTACAGCTTCCAATCATTCAAGAAAGATATGATTGCAGGCTTAATTGTCGGTGTGGTTGCCATCCCATTAGGCATGGCATTTGCCATAGCCTCCGGCGTCAAGCCTGAATATGGCTTATATACGACCATAATCGCCGGATTTTTTATCTCGTTGCTTGGTGGATCCAAGTTTCAAATCGGAGGCCCTACCGGCGCATTTATTCCAATTTTGTTCGCCATTGTCATGCAATATGGATTTGAGAACCTGCTAATCGCTGGCTTCCTTGCAGGTATTATGCTTGTATTGATGGGATTGCTGCGCTTAGGAGCCGTGATACGCTTCATCCCGCGGCCTGTAACCATCGGTTTTACCTCAGGGATTGCCGTCATTATTTTTACAGGTCAAATTGCCGATTTTTTAGGGCTTCACTTAGAGAAGCAGGACAGCTTCATCGCCAATATGCGCGAGCTGATCATTCATATCCCAGCGTTCAACATCTACAGTGTTCTGACATCCTGTATTTGTCTTGCTGCCCTCCTTCTCGTGCCGAAGTTTATGCCGAAGATCCCGGCTTCTCTAGTCGGTCTACTCTTAGCCAGCTTGGCAGCAGCCTGGTTGTATCCTGATCAGGTTGCTACGATTGGAACGACGTTCGGAACGATACCTAGCGGCATTCCAGCTTTCCACTGGCCAGCGCTAAGCTGGGATCGTATCATTCTGCTGCTTCAGCCAGCATTCGTCATTGCACTGCTCGGCGGAGTGGAATCTCTGTTATCCGCGCTTGTTGCCGACAGCATGACAGGTGAAAGACACAACAGCAATCGCGAACTGATCGGGCAAGGCATTGCGAATATGATCGCACCATTATTCGGGGGAATTCCTGCAACCGGTGCAATTGCTCGTACGGCTACCAATATACGCAGCGGAGCTGCTTCTCCGATTTCCGGGATGGTGCATGCCATCGTCGTACTGCTCGTGCTGCTATTTCTTGCTCCTTATGCTTCGGCAATCCCACTCGCTGCAATGGCACCCATATTGATGATGGTTGCCTGGAACATGAGCGAGCGTAAAACATTTGCGAAGATTGCACGTACCAAAACGGCAGATTCACTTATTTTATGTATTACCTTTTTGCTCACTGTGTTCACGAACCTGACAGTCGCCGTTCAAGCAGGGCTCGCGGTATCCATTATTTTGTTCATCAAACGAATGAGTGAAGAAGTGAAAGTGAATAAAGTTCTTCCTGATCCGCAGGATCAAAAAGCCAAAGTATCTGCGAGAGTCGTAAATGATGGACGAAAGTGCCCGCAAATTAGTATCGTAAGCATCGAAGGAACGCTGTTTTTTGGTGCTGCTCATATGCTGGAGCAATCACTGTCCTCACAATTCGAGGAAACTCCTCGTGTACTAATCTTGCGAATGGGGCGCGTGCCGTATATGGATACAACAGCCGCTGCGCATCTATCTACATTCGTTAGTCGCATCCGCCAGCATGGAGGCATCGTGCTGATAACCGGCATTGCTCCCCAACCTGAAGGGATCATGAACAAAACGGGTCTGGCAACGATGATCGGGACTGAGCATTTCTTCCAGCGTACTGGAATTGCCATAGATTATGCACTGACTCGTATTGTTAACGTTCAATGCCAGGGCTGTACGCATTTTGCTTTTCGGGAATGCAGGCAATTATCAAACGCTCAGGCTCTGCCTGATTTGTCCAATCAGCCGCTTTCGCAGCGTAGCACCCTACAAACTTGAATTCGTCATATACAAGCTCATATTCAAAATACCTGTGATAACAAGAGGCAAGAGAAACTATTCCTTCTTTTCAACCAGCATCATCTTGCAAAAAAAGGCGTCCCAAAATGGGACGCCCAGGCTGTCGAGAAAGTCTCGACAGCTATTTTTATATTCAAATAGTTTTACACGACACCGCGTTAATGTTGTATAATTATAGTAATAAATGAGATCGGGAAGGTGTTCAAGGATGCTGCGTTCAAA
>Ga0209566_101065_pt1 | contig 10914 bp, 10 predicted proteins | sample Araplavi_mTSA_r2_2_FD_184287 | JGI IMG/M metagenome (GOLD analysis project Ga0209566, IMG submission 184287) | Arabidopsis root microbial communities from North Carolina, USA - plate scrape CL_Cvi_mTSA_r2 (SPAdes) (version 2) | ecosystem: Host-associated > Plants > Roots > Endosphere | place...
TTTCTTCGCGAACGGGAGATCGTTCACTCGCTGCGGTTCCGCGAGGCGGTCGAGATCATTAAGGCGGATCGGGAGCAGAAGAAGATCTATTGAATCGATCATCGGACGCAGAGCCGGCAGCCATCGCGAATGGTTATCCGGACCTGCGTCTTTTTCTATTTAAGTAAACTTTATCCACCAGGGCAGCGCATATTTCCGTGGGTAGAGAATGCAGGAAAAGCGGAGTCCTGGACTGAAAATAAAGTCCAAGACTGCCGCTGATTAATGGGGACATTTTCCGCCTATGCGATCTGCATAATAACAAGGTGTGCGGAATCGGGCCTCGTTCCTCCAGCTAACGGAGTAATGGTAAGTGCCGTAGAATTGCCTGCTGGATTTCGAACTGTGAGAACAGAATTAATGACTGTGGTTTGCACAAGTGCCATTCCTACGATTTGAGAAGTTCCTGTCGCACGTCCGACCACCGTGTAGGCCAGGTCCGCACCGTTTAGCGTTAAGAGGAGTTGACCGGCTTCGTTCACATTCACCTGAAACAATACCTGGTAGGTGCCGATCGCAGCCAAGTTAAATGAGCTGGCATTAATGCGGGTAATCTGAGTCCCGCTGACAGGACCATCTTGAGGAAAACTTACGTCCGTGTTGGGAGCGACTGTCGCTGCATTATCAGGCGGCATCAAGGCAAAGAAATCTGCAAAGCCTAAAACCGATCCTGCCGGCCCAGCCGGTCCTGCCGGTCCTGCCGGTCCTGCCGGCCCAGCCGGTCCCGTCAGTCCAGCTGCGCCGATGGCTCCTACAAGCCCCGCGATGCCTTGCGGTCCGAGCGCTCCTGCGATTCCTTGCGACCCAAGAGCGCCAATCGCCCCAATAATTCCTGCTGCTCCTTGCGGTCCCAATGCTCCTGCGATGCCTTGGGGTCCGAGCTCGCCAATCGCGCCTACAAGTCCTGCAAGTCCTTGCGGTCCAAGCGCTCCTGCAAGTCCTCGAGGTCCAGCATCGGCGATGGCTTCCGCAAGTCCTCGAAGCAATACGCGTCCTTCAGGCGGAGGACACCTTTTACATACGATCTTCTTGGCTACTCGAACACGACGTTTCTTTGTTTTTCTTTTCGGATGACATACCGTTACGATTTTCTTTTTACACCGTTTTTTTACATCGGTACAACTCATCGCGACACCTCCCCACTAAGATTGTTCAGTGTACGTGAGTATATTTTTTTAGGCATGGACGAATCGCCTGCTATTCGCTAGACAAATAACTGTTTTTAGAAAGATGGGTTTATTCTAGCGTTACTGTTTTTCAAAAGCACCAACATTGGACTTAGTTAAATTAACGTTTGCAAATTCTATCACTGATACATTAATTGTACCAAGAAATTCGCTCACCTCGAGATGATCGCCACGATGATTTACAAGCTTACGAAGGATGCGTCGGTCGAACAGCTGGAGGCTGCGGGACGCGGCCCGCATTTCGCGAATCACGACAGCGCGCTGTTCTACGAAAACGCAGGCGGAGTTCCACGGCGACTCATATCCAGGCCAAGGGCGATCCGATCGCGGATTTGTACGAGGATATCGCTGCTGAAGAGAAGGCGAGGGCCACGTACCAATGGTTGATCGACATGACGGACGACGTCGATATCCAGGACAGCCTGAAGTTTCTTCGCGAACGGGAGATCGTTCACTCGCTGCGGTTCCGCGAGGCGGTCGAGATCATTAAGGCGGATCGGGAGCAGAAGAAGATCTATTGAATCGATCATTAGGCGCAGAGCCGGCAGCCATCGCGAATGGTTATCGAGACCTGCGTCTTTTGTCATTTATTTATCCTTAAGAAATGATATAATAGACCTAATTCTATAGTAAATCTTGTAAAGGATGGGACAAGCCATGCCTTATTACTACTTTAATGAAATATGGACGCCGCTCAAGCTGGTCGGGATCCGACTATACCGGGACGAAGGCGGGGGGCTATGGATCAAAGTATGGCATGCGAAAAAACGGCAAATCCGGCAATGAATCGTGCGGCCTGGATGCAGCTAGAATTTGAGGAAGAGCGGACGAGCGGTTGCCTTGTCCGATAGGCTCCGGTATGATGGATTAAAAACTTCAAGGAGTCTGTTATGAAATCGTACGATTTGCCGGAAGCCATGCTATTCGATCTGGACGGAACGCTGTTCCGCACCGAGACGCTGCTGGAAGAAGTGCATCGCCGCGTGTTCGCCACGCTGCGCGAAGAAGGCTTGTACACGGCTCCCGAGCCACCGGTAGAGTGTCTGCTCGGCTCGCTCGGCATGCTGCTGGAGCATATCTGGCAGCAGGTGATGCCAGACGGCTCGCAAGCCGCCCAGGACCGCGCGAACGAGCTGCTGCTGCAATATGAGCTGGAAGAGCTTGAGAACGGCCGGGGAGAGCTGTATGAGGGCGTGCCCGAGGCGCTGCGCGAACTGCGCGCCCGCGGCGTCCGGCTCTTCGTCGCCAGCAACGGGCTCGAGCAATACGTGAAGGAAGTGCCCCGCCTGCTGGGCATCGGCGACCTGTTCGAGGGCTTCTACAGCGCCGGCGAATACGGCACCCGCTCCAAGGTCGAGCTCGTGCAGCGGCTGCTGGCGGACAACGGCGTGAAGACGGCGTGGATGGTGGGCGACCGCCATTCGGACGTCGAGGCCGGCAAGGGAAACGGCCTGTTCACGGTCGGCTGCGACTATGCGGGCTTCCGGCGCGCAGGCGAGCTGGACGGCGCGGACGTGCGCATCCGCAGCTTCGCGGAACTGCTCGAGCTCGTGCGGGAATGATTGACGCGCGAGGAGATGCGCGGTCTAGCGGATTCGCCGCTCTTTTATCATAACTGCGGAATGGCTTGACGATCTCGCCGATTCCGGCGACATAAAGGCGCCCCGCATCCGGCTACCGAGCCGGATGCAGGGCGCTCTTTCATTGTTTTCGGTCAGCTTGGAATCCCAACGAGGCGTTAGGGCCCTTCCGGTCCCGCCGCGACGTCCCCGCCGCCAGCCGCCTGCCTGACCGCGGAAAAGCCCGCGCCCCCGGCCGCCAAGCCGCCGGCCGTCAAACCGCCGGCGGCACCCGCCGCCAGCCCTGTGCTGCTGCCGCCGGCGGGCAATCGCGACTTGCCGGTGCGCGCCAGCCGGCGCTGGCGGTGCAGCCAAAGCGCATACTCGAGCGGCCGCGACAGCGCCGTCCGATAGACGTCGCGCTCGCCGGCCTGGATGAACACTTCGCGAGCCGGCTTCGGATTAACTTCGAGCAGCCAGACGCGTCCCTGTCGGTCGATCGCCAGATCCAGCGCGAGCTCGCACAGGGCGCCATACGTGCGCTCGAGGTGCCGGGCCACGCCGATGCCCAGCGTCTCGGCCGTCCGGCGGATCTGGCCGATGCGCTCCTCGCTGCCGATCCACTCGCGCAGCAGCGTCGCCATCGGCACGGCCTTGCCGCCGCCGTGCAGATTGCTCGTGATGCTGCGGGGCGGACCGACGCGGCCGGCGCAGCCGGTTACCGTCCATTCGCCCTCTCCGTTTTTCTGCACGAGCATCCGATAGTCGTGCACCCGGCCGCTCGGCAGGTGGATATGCAGCCCCTGCTGGGCGATATACCGGTCGCCGTGCTTATCCCAGGATCGCAGCACGCCCGCCAGCTGTTCCTTTGTCACGCGCCTCGGCGTGACGATCCGCCGGCTGTGATCGCGTCCCTGGACCGCGTAAGTGCCGTCTTTCATCCGCTCCACCCGCAGGATGCCTCGCCCCCCGGTGCCGTTGATGGGCTTGACGTACACGAGCGAATGCTTGCGCAGCATCGCATGCACGTCCTCGGGCGATTCGTAGAACCGCGTCGCAGGCAGATGCGCATCGAAGGCGGCGACCTTGCCCAGCGTCCGATGGACCGTCCACTTGTTGCGCAGCGGGCGGTTCAAGAATGTCAGGTGGCCGTACTTTTTCCTGAATGCGAGCAAGCGCTGAAACCGCGGCGTGCGCTGGATCCGGCAGCGGTCGTAGATGAGCTGGGGGAACTTCATCCACCGTCTGCTCCAAGACTGCGAAGCCGGATCGTAGATCAGCGCATGGATGCGGTCTCCCGCCTCGTCGACGTCATCCGGCGTGAAGACGAACACGGAGAGCCCGAGTTTGCGCCCGATGGCCGTCATTCTGGCATATACGGGTTTTTCCTCAAGCCTCTTGTTTTCGGTCATATATAGCGTCAATATCCCAAGCGTCGGTTGCGCCGCCACTGGGGTCACCTCCGGTTCGGATAAGATAGCTCCTCAAGGACGCCGGCGGTCACCTTCGCTCCTGGGTGCGCCGCCGATGGAGATAGTGGCCGTATTGAAAGACGCGCTCGAGCGATTTTTTGCGGATATGCGGCTCGTCGAATTTCATGGGCTTCGAGTTCGCCTCGAAAAACCACAGATGACCGTTTTCGTCCACGCCAAGATCCATCGACATCTCGAACAGGCGGGTACGGGAAGAACGTTCGATCCGGGACGCCAGCACGAGCAAGGTTTGGCGGACCTGATCGAACACCTCTTGCGCCTTTTCCGAGCCGAACACCGCCGCAAGCAGCCGCTCCGGGTCCTCGATCGTACCGCCGCGCGGAACGTGCGTCGTAATGCTCGACGAGCCGGCCATGCGCGCGCCGATGCCGGTCAGCTCCCAGGCGCCGTCCGCGTTTTTCTGCACGAGGGCGCGCAGGTCGAACGGACGCCCGTTGATCTTGGCCAGGGAGATGCCCTGCTGGGCGATATACGGCTGCGATTGCGACTTCGTGCCCGACCGCACGCGGGTCCAGAGCCGGCTGATCGTCGCGCAATGATAGGTGCTGCTCCCCTTTTCGTCCTGGATTTGCAGACGGTAGGGGAGGTTTTTTTCAGGTGAGATCTTCACCGTCATAATGCCGACCCCGGCCTTGCCCATGACCGGTTTCAGATAGACGAGCGGATGGCGCTTCAGCATGCCGGACAGCACGCTTTGCTCGGTCAGCCGCATCGTCTCGGGGACGTATCCGCGCGTGCTCTTGTATGCGCTCAGCCACTTGAACAGCGACCATTTATTGAAGAAGCGGCGGTTAAAAAACGCCATGTCCGGCTGGCTGGCTATCCGCGCGAGCTTCTTGCGCACCCAAGGCAGCCTCTCGTCCTCGCGCAGCGGGATGCGATTATAGACGACATGGGGGCGGGGAAACCAGGATTTGATCCAAGTATCCTTCGATACACTGTAGGTGAATCCGACGACGCGCGGAGCGGTGAGCTTGAGATTGCGGACTGTTACAACGTAAGTCAGAAATCCCTGATCTTCGCCGGTCCTTAGCAGATCGGCGAAATTCTGGCGATTGCCTCTGAACAGCTGAAGGTCGTCGTCGATCGTCAGAATCGCGAGCACGGGCCGCTCCTGCGCCTGCACGATCGCATGGCCGGGAGCGCCGGCGAGCACGGCGGGATCGCCTGCGGCTGATCGCTGCATCAGGACTCATCCTTCCTGCGGAATTTGCTGAGATACAGACAGTGATCGAGGATATATTCGAGCGAGGCCTTGCCCTGCTCTTTGAGCGCGGGATGCTTGAAGATAGAGCGTCCCGGCTTCGCGTTCGCCTCGAACATCCAGATCTCCCCGTCTTTGTCGATGCCGATGTCCAGACCGAGCTCGCCAAGCGTATGGCTGTAATTGCGCTCGATCGCCTCCGACAGCTTGACGGCCGCGTTTTTGGCGTCCTGCAGCACTTCCGACGCGCGGTCGCCGAACGTCCGGCTCAGCGCCTGCTCCGGCGTCATGAGCTGACCGCCGTTTTTCACGTGCGTCGTCACGCTGCCGCGTCCGGCCTTCTTCGCGCCGATGCCGGCAACGACCCAGCGATTGCTGCCGTCCTTGTGCATATGGAACCGGAAGTCGATCGGACAGTGGTCGATTTCGATAAGGCGAATCCCCTGCTGGACGACGTAGCCGGACAGCCGTGCGCCGTGACGCGCTCTCAGCATTTTAATCAGGCTGGCGAACGTCGTGAAGCGAAGCAGCACGTTGCTCGCACCGCGACGGTAGCGGACGAAGTAGCCGCGCTTCGGGTGGTACGTCAGCCTGTAGATGCCCATGCCTAGGCTGCCGCCCGTCGGCTTGTAATAGAGGAAGTGATGCTTCTCGAGCAGCTCCTTGATCTTCTCTGCCGTCGGATTGTTGATCGATTCCGGAAGATGCGACAGCGCCTCCGGATCGTTGTCCAGCAGGCTGTATACGTCGGATTTGTTAAAGAAGCTCCAGTTGAAAATCGGAATCCGTCTGCGCACGAACTTCTCCCGCAGCGAGGTGATGTAGCTGCCGGTCTCGGCGCGCCTGCTGGAGAGGCGGTTGTACACGACGTCGGGCAACGGCACGACGCGCCGGACCCATCCGCCCCCGCCGTCAAGGAACCAGCCGTGCACCGTCTCCTGCTGCCAGTTGATGTCCTGGGGGGTGAATGCGAAGAAGTACGCCTTCTTCTGCCCGATCGCCAGCAGCTGCTTGATGAATCCGGTGCGGGTGCCGAAGGGCGCGGAAGACGACCGGGTACCGTCCGTCAACACGCCGATGAGCGGCCCGAGCTGGATCTCGTCGCCGTCGGCGTCGGCGAGGTACACGTTGCCCGACTTCGGAACGCGCACGGAGCGCCTTAGACCCGCGGACAGAAAGACGTGGTGGCCTTTTCGCTTCACGGTCTTCAGCGCGGCCGTCACGACCTCCCTGCCCAGCTTCACGTTTATCGTTTTGCGTCCGTCAAGATTGAGCATTTTGGCGAGCGGGCTGGACAGCCATATGACCTTCTCCGCCTGCTGCGTGAAGTGAACGTTGCACAAGGTCAAACTCATGACATACCCTCCCAGATGATACAAGCAGGATGTAACGCGCATAGGCCAAAGGATTGTTGACGGCGTCCGACATCGCGTCATCGCCGGCTTCCGCCATGGATGCGCGGCCTGGCTTCGTGTTCGCTTCAAGGAACCACAGGCACCCGTCGCGGTCGATTCCATAATCAAGGCCAAGCTCGGCGAATCGGCCGTACAATTGCTCAAGACGGGCCACGATCGTGCCTGAGGCTTCGCGGATCCGCTCGAGCAGAAGAGCGGAATCCCGCTCGCCGTACAAGCCGGCGAGGTAAGGTCCGGGCGGCTTGGCGACGCCTCCCCCGTGCAGATTGGCCGTGACCGACTCGGGCCGCCCCGTCCGGGCCGCGATTCCCGTCTGCACCCAGCGCCCGCTCCCGTTCTTTTGCATGAGCACGCGCACGTCGAAGGGCTCCCCGCGCTTGCCCCGAAGCTCGAGCAGCGGCTGCATCAGATACGGCCTTGGACCGATCCAGGAGCGGGCGACGCGAAGCGCCTCGCGACGGGGGAGCCGGCGCGGATCGATCAAGCGTCCCGCGGCGTCCCGTCCGCTGATCGCCCAGCTGCCATCTTCGTTTTCGGCGATGGCGATAGCGCCCTTGCCCTGCGAGCCGCAGGCAGGCTTCAGAAAGGCGGCGCCTCCCTGCGACTTGACCCACGCCGCCAGCGACGCATTGCCTCGATAAGCGGCGAACGGAGGCAGCAGCGGGCGGACCTCGGGACAGCGCGACAGCGCACGCAGCACGGCCGTCTTGCCCGGCAGGCTGCCGTTCAGCAGCTTGAAGCCGCCGCGTTCGCGCATCGCCCGCAGTGCGGCCAAGCTTCGCTCTCGGGCTTCGCTTCCATCCGGCCATAACCGGTCGTAAAGAATAACCGGCGCTTGCGCCGCCTCCCGCCGCCATTCGCCGCCCGCGTAGCGCCAGGCGGCGACGGCGTTCGTCCCGGGATCCCAGCTCGCGGGATCGAAGGCATACACTTCGAGCGCATGGCGGGGCGCAGCGGAAGCCAGCCGCCGGACGAAGTCCGCTTCGGCGAACGGAGCGGTCGGCTTTGCGTCCGTATGCCCGGTATTCTCGCTGACCAGAACGCCGACCGGACGAAGGCCCGCTCCGCCGGTCTGCCCACTGCGCGAGCGGGAGCGACGGAAGCCGTCCACGATTCGGCGAGCGCCGGAGACGATGCCGTCAAAATCCTGAAAGGTAACGGGCATATTGAATCATCATCCGCACGGACGGGCGGATTTTCCCCTCGTTTAATGGCGTGTTGTCATTCTTAGAAGGCTTCGAATTTACTTCGAGCAGCCACACTCTCCCCGACGTATCTAACGCGAGATCGACGCCAAGCTCTCCAAAGTGGGCGGGGATATGCTCATCGACCCCCTTGGAAATGTCGAGCGCGGCCCGGTGGAGCCTCGCCGAAACGACCTTGCGCGCGCTCGGTGCCATGTTCGATCGAGCCACCGCTTCCTTCACGGTGGAGAGCGTGCCGCCCCGCGCCAGGTTGGATACATAATGCTGACTGCCGGCGATCCGCCCCACGACGGAGGTGACGACCCATTTGCCCGACATGTTTTTCTGCGTTAGCGCGCGGAAGTCGACGGGACGGCCGCCGTTCTCGATCAAAGTCAGTCCCTGTTGGATCTGGTAGCGGACGGATTTCATCTTGCCGCTGATCGCCGAGTACAGCTTCTGCAAGTTCGGATAGACCTGCTTGCGGGTTCCGAGCGAAGTCGTGAATGCAGCTGTCCAACCCTCCAGCCCCGTGCGGCTTAACCGAATGATGCCCTTGCCGAGGCTGCCCCGCACCGGCTTCAAAAAGACGGAATCATAGCGCGAGCACATGTTTTTGAACGTCGCGTAGTTCGTGAGCGAATGGGATTCGGGCAGATACCGCTGTACAGCGGATTCGTGCCTCAGCGCCTCGAACACTTCGGATTTGTCCAGGAACTTTTCGTTGAATACTTGCGCGCCGTACCGCTGTTTGATTTCGTTTAAAAAATGCTGGACGCTCGACTTGTTCTCCAGCTTGCGCGAGGTGAGCCGGTTGTTCACGACGTCCGGCGCGGGCAGCGTCGCCTGGCGCCATCCGCCTTGATACACCCAGCCTTCCACGCCGCCGCTCTTGTCGCCGATGCCGGCGGGCGTGAAAAAATAAACGAACGCGCCCTGGCTCCGGCAGGCATCCACAAGTTCGCGGCAAAACAGGGTAATGCTGCCGAACGGCTTGTCGGGCTGGCTCGGATAGTCGCGGCTGATCAGCACGCCGATGATTGGGCCGAGTGACAGCGTGCGCGTGCTCGGACGGTACTGAAGGCGCAGCGGCGTCCCGGAAGCCAGCCCCATTCGTCTTGCTAGCGCATGCCCGATGCGAAGGCCGTCGTATCTGGGCACGGAGACTGCAGTGACGGAGAAGCGGAGGGAACCGAATTGCAAAATGAGCTGCTGCTGGGCCGGGATTTTGGCTGCCTTCATCACCGAATCCCCCAGCATCAGGACGTCATCGGCCATTATGCCGGAGCTTACGACCTGGACGTCGACCTTTGGGGTAGTCATGTGGGGACGGCTCCTTCCAACGTGCTCGCAGTCCGGCTTCGAGCGTCCCCGACGGGGCCGCCCGGCGGACGCAGGCGAGAATACACCATCATATGAGGACATCTATCCGTAGGTGATTGGCCGACGCCGCCTAAAAACACTATACTGGGAAGAAACGAACGAGCGGGGAGAGACGCAACATGAAGGAATCGCTGCCTCTGTGGACTAGCCATGAGAGCGGCATCGTGCAGTTCAGGCTGCCGCTTCCGTTTTCGCTGAAGTGGGTGAACGCCTACCTGCTCCCGGCGGCGGAAGGCTGGACGGTCGTCGATCCCGGACTTCGCACGCCGGAAGCGGAGACAGCATGGGAAAAGTTAATGGGCGAGCTGGGGATCGGATGGAGGGACATCGCGAAGATCGTGCTGACGCATCACCATCCGGATCATTACGGGCTCGCGGGCTGGCTTCAGGCGCTTAGCGGCGCCGAGGTGTATCTGTCTGAGACGGCGAGCCGTTATGCGCAGCGGATGTGGGGAGAAGGCGAGACATTCTCCGCCGAGCTGACGGACGCCCTCCGCGCGCACGGACTTCCGGAGCCGTTGTGCGAAGGCTTGCAGGAGCATCTGGAGAGCGTGAAGCGTCAGGTGCTTCCGCATCCTGCGCGGACGACTGCCGTCCGCGCAGGGGAGCGGCTGCGCTTCGGCGACGCGGCTTGGGAGCCGGTCGGCGGCGAAGGGCACGCGCCAGGGCACCTCGCCTACTATGACCCGGCACGCCGCATCATGCTGTGCGGAGATCAAGTGCTGCCCGACATTACGCCGAATATCGGCTGGCTGCCCGGAGGAGATCCCGATCCGCTAGGTTCGTACCTGTCGAGCTTGGATCGCATGGCGTCCTTCGAAGTGTCGCATGCCTACCCGGGACATCGCGAGCCTTTCTCCGGATACGGCAAGAGAGTGGAGGAGCTGGCCGAGCACCATGCCAGGCGTCTTGTCCGTATGGAGGCGCTGGGCGCTGAGCTGACCGGCGCAGATCCCGCGGGGCGCTTCGACGCGTTCGCCATGTGCACGGCGCTGTTCAGCGAGCGAATCCACGGCAATGCGCACAACCTGCGGTTTGCGATGGCCGAGACGATCGCGCATCTCGAGCGGATGGCAGCGTCGGGCGCGCTGATCCGGGAGGAGGCTGCGGCCGGGGACAATCAGGGGAGTGTCGCTGCCGCGGGAGGCGGCCACCGGGTATTTTATCGCCTCACGAGCAAATAGCGGTTCTGGGTGCTGTTATGGGATGTTGGAGTGCGGCACCGCGAGCAAATAGCGGTCTTTTGTGCCGCTAAGGCCTGCCGGAGCAAGGCTTCGCGAGCAAATAGCGGTTCTGGGTGCCGTTATGGCATGCTGGAGTGCGGCACCGCGAGCAAATAGCGGTCTTTTGTGCCGCTAAGGCCTGCCGGAGCAAGGCTTCGCATGCAAATAGCGGCTTGGGGTGCCGTTATGGCATGCTGGAGTGCGGCAACGCGAGTAAATAGCGGTCT
>Ga0209566_101066_pt1 | contig 10884 bp, 8 predicted proteins | sample Araplavi_mTSA_r2_2_FD_184287 | JGI IMG/M metagenome (GOLD analysis project Ga0209566, IMG submission 184287) | Arabidopsis root microbial communities from North Carolina, USA - plate scrape CL_Cvi_mTSA_r2 (SPAdes) (version 2) | ecosystem: Host-associated > Plants > Roots > Endosphere | place: USA...
CGCCGCATTGATCGCGCCTTGCAAGACCGAATTCTTGCTCGGCCGCACACTCAGAAAGCCCGACACAAACGTCAGGGAACCACCTTGCCGAATGCGGACGGCCCGTGCGATGCGATACGCTCCCCAGAACTTGCTGTCCATCGCCGCGTAGGCGTCATCAAGCTCCAGACCACGCACCGGCCCCGTGGCTGTCTGGGCGGCCGATACGACAACGTGGTCGAATTCGCCCGCCGAATCGAGAAATGCACGTACGCTCGCGTCGTCGGTAATGTCCATCACGCCGGTACTCACGCCATAACCGATCCTGTCTTTGCTCGCCGCCAGCCTGGCCGCATCGCGCGACGCAATCGTCACTTTCGCTCCGGCCTCCGCAAATGCACGTGCGGTCGCTTCACCTATCCCGGAGCTTCCGCCAACCACCAACACCCTTTGATCATTGAGTTTCATCGCCCGTTTCCTCCGTTAAGAATCTGTCGTTCAAACACCACCGCCGATGGCACTACCGGCAACGCACCATCGTGGAAAGCCGGGTGCGACATCCTGCCTGCATGCCAGAGCTGCAAAAAGATGCGCCCCCCTCCCTCTGCATGCACCGCCTCTGTCACGTTACGCCGGCCTTCGATCTGTGCGCACTGTGAATACCCGGCGTAAACGCGTAACCCTTGCCTTGCGGAGAAATCCGCGTGGCTTCGGTTACGATCAGCGCCGCTGACGCGCGCTGCGCGTGATAACGCGCGTTGACAGTGGTCGGCAAATCGCCTGGCCGGTTCAAGTATTCTTGATATCGCCTTGATCATTGGTTGCGAGTGCCGTCACGAACTCGACGCAAACGCCCGGAGCAATAGACACGAACAGCTGTCGCTCGTTGGACAACGGCACGTCGCTCAATGTGTAGTCGATCCGCCTGGTGGTCAGCCGCTCGATCAACGCCTCCCATTCGCGACGCGCGTCGATGCGCAGCGCAATATGATCGATACGCGGTGTGCTACGACCTTTTTGCGCAGGAAGCGTCGCGCGCGTAACGTGAATCATCGGGTGATGATCGAGGTACAACCAATAGCCGTCCACGCTGAACGGCGGTCGGGGCCCGGTATCGAGACCGACAACCTCATCGAAAAAGCAACGGGTACCGTCGATGTCATCGGTAACGATGGTGGCGTGGTCGAAATGCATGGCTCATGCCTGTACGAGGGTGCGATGTTGTATTTTGTTGCCCCCGGTCGATCTTGATAATTGGCTTCGCGATTGAATGATTTTCAACGATGACAAGAAGATGGGAAGTGCATGTTTCCACGCTCCCGATCAGCCTGGTCAGTGGCCGAGAAGATTCAGGAAGATCAACAGAAAATGAAAACGGGTGCAGACCACGGTCTGCACCCGTTACGCCCCTTCCGCATCCCGGTATACCCCATCATGAATCGGTGGTGACTGTAGGGCGACTTCGTCACCGGATCGGCTGCGGTGATCAAGCCGGGATTGCTCATCCCGGTGTGATTCGCGACCTCGGTCAGACATCTCGCGTATCCCGGTACGGTTCGATCGGCAAGCCAAAGTCCGGATTCCAGCGCCCCCCAACCCAACACCCCAGACTTCACGATTCATTTAACTTTCCGTGAGGACTTCGACACCGGCCGCTGACTACGATGGGCGCATGTTTTCAGGACCTGCTGCCAGGAGCCCATCATGCCCACCCGCAGACATCTGCTGTTCGCCGGCGCCACCGGCCTCGCCGCGCTTGCGACCCTGTCGTCCGTCGGCCGCCGCGCGCTGGTCGGCCGCGCGTTCGCCGCGCCGCCGGCCACCCCGCAGACGGCCGCGCCTTTCGAAGTCACCCTCAGCGACGCCGAATGGCATCGCCGGCTCACGCCCGCCCAGTACACGGTCCTGCGCGAAGCCGGCACCGAGCGCCCGTACACCAGCCCGCTGAACGACGAGCACCGGCACGGCACGTTCGCGTGCGTCGGCTGCGACCTCGCGCTGTTCTCGTCGGCCACCAAGTTCGACAGCCATACGGGCTGGCCGAGCTTCTGGAAGCCGCTCGACCACGCGGTCGCCACCCACACCGACGCGTCGTTCGGGATGATCCGCACCGAAGTGCACTGCCGCCGCTGCGGCGGCCATCTCGGCCACGTGTTCGACGACGGCCCGCCGCCGACCGGCCTGCGCTACTGCATGAACGGCCTCGCCCTCGCCTTCCACCCCGCCACCGCCTGATCCGGCCCCACGCCTGATCGACTGGAGAACGAACCATGCTGCTCATCGTCCTTGCCTACCTCGGCGGCGTGCTCACGATCCTGAGCCCGTGCATCCTGCCCGTGCTGCCGTTCGTGTTCGCGCGCGCCGACCAGCCGTTCGTGCGCACCGGCCTGCCGCTGCTGGCCGGCATGGCCCTCACGTTCGCCGTCGTCGCGACGCTCGCGGCCGTCGGCGGCGGCTGGGTCGCGCAAGCCAACCAGGCCGGCCGCTGGGTCGCCATCGTGCTGCTCGCGGTATTCGGCCTGACGCTGCTGATGCCGCGTCTCGCGGAGCACCTGACGCGACCGCTCGTCGCCGCCGGCAACCGCCTCACCGGCTTCGCGCAACGCGACGGCCGCCCGGCCGGCCCCGCGTCGTCGCTGCTGCTCGGCGTCGCGACCGGCCTGTTGTGGGCGCCGTGCGCGGGCCCGATCCTCGGGCTCGTGCTGACCGGCGCCGCGCTGCGCGGCGCAAGCGTCGGCACGACGCTGCTGCTGGTCGCGTATGCGGCCGGCGCGGCGACGTCGCTCGGCGTCGCGCTGGTGATCGGCGGCAAGGTGTTCGCCGCGATGAAGCGCTCGCTCGGCGCCGGCGAATGGATCAAGCGCGGAATCGGCGCGGCGCTGCTGGCCGGCGTCGGCGCGATCGCGCTCGGCCTCGATACGGGCGCGCTCGCACAACTGTCGACCGTCACGACGGGCGGACTCGAAACGAAGCTCGTCGACCGACTCGGCGGGCGTGCTAACGGCACGCCGGCGGCAATGGCGCCGGCCGGCGGTTCGGCGGAAAACGTGGCAGAACGCGCGGCGGACGGCTCGGCCAACGGTGTCGCGAACGGTTCCGGTGGCGCGATGATGGCCGCGACGGCCGATGCCGCGCAGGCCGGCGGCGCGATGATGCGCGTGGTGGACACGACGCATGCGCCCGCCGCGCTGCCCGTCGAAGGCACGCTGCCGTCGCTCGACGGCGCGGTGCAGTGGCTGAACTCGCCGCCGCTGACGGCGGCCGGCCTGCGCGGCAAGGTGGTGCTGGTCGATTTCTGGACCTATTCGTGCATCAACTGCCTGCGCACGCTGCCGTACACGACCGCGTGGGCGCGCAAGTACGCGCCGTACGGGCTCGTCGTGATCGGTGTGCACGCACCCGAATTCGCGTTCGAACGCGACATCGGCAACGTGAAGAAGGCCGTGCACGACCTCGGCATCGACTTCCCGGTCGCGATCGACAACCGTTTCGCGATCTGGCGCGCATTCAACAACGAATACTGGCCCGCGCACTACTTCGTCGACGCGCAGGGCCGCGTGCGCCGTCACCACTTCGGCGAAGGCGAGTACGCGGAATCGGAGCGCGCGATCCAGTCGCTGCTCGCCGAGGCCGGCCATCCGGAAGCGCTGAACGTGCCGCTCGGGCTCGCCGGCGCGCCCGCGAAGGGTGCGCTCGCGGCGGCCGACAGCGCGGACGTCCGCTCGCCCGAGACCTACGTCGGCTACGCACGCGCCGAGGATTTCGTGTCGCCCGGCGGCGTGGTGCGCGATGCGGCGTATCACTATGCCGAGCCGGCCCGTCCCGATCTGAACGACTGGGGCCTCGCCGGCATGTGGCGGGTCGGCGCCGAACGCGCGACGCTCGCGGCGCCCGCCGGCCGCATCGTCTACCGCTTCCATGCGCGCGACCTGCACCTGGTGCTCGGCCCCGGCGAGGACGGCAAGCCGGTGCGCTTTCGCGTGACGCTCGACGGCGCGGCCCCCGGCGCCGCGCACGGCAGCGACGTCGATGCGCAAGGCTACGGCACCGTGACCGGGCAACGCCTGTACCAGCTGGTCCGGCAACCCGGCGCGATCGCCGATCGCACATTCTCGATCGAGTTTCTCGATCCCGGCGTGAATGCCTATGCGTTCACGTTCGGCTGATCCCGGCCGGGGGCGGCGCACCGGCGCCGCGTCCGGGCCCCGCTTTCCATTCCGCCTTCCGAAGGAGCACACCGTGAACACCACCTCCCCCCGCGGTTCCGCGCCGCAACGGCGAAAGGCGATGCTGCGCCGCATCGGCGCCATCGCCGTCGCGGCTCTCGCCGTGTTCGGCTACCAGCGCATCGTCAACTCCGCCGAGGCGATGCGCACCGTACCCGCGCCCACGCTCGACGAAACGCCCGGCACATCGCACGACGAGACGGCCGTGTTCGCCGGCGGCTGCTTCTGGGGCGTGCAGGGCGTATTCGAGCACGTGAAGGGCGTGAAGCAGGTCACGGCCGGCTATGCGGGCGGTGCGTCCGAAACCGCGCACTATGCGCTCGTCGGCTCGGGGCTGACCGGGCACGCGGAATCGGTTCGCATCGTCTACGACCCGACCCGGATCACGTACGGCCGGCTTCTGCAGGTGTTCTTCTCGGTCGCGCACGATCCGACCGAGCTCAACCGGCAGGGCCCCGACGAAGGGTCGCAATACCGGTCGGCGATCTTCCCGACCACCGCGCAGCAACGCGCGGTCGCGACCGCGTACATCGCGCAGCTCGGCACCGCGCACGTGTTTCCGGCGCCGGTCGTCACGCGCGTCGAGGACTACAAGGGGTTCTACCCGGCCGAGGCCTACCACCAGAACTACCTCGAGCTGCACCCCGACGCGCCATACATCGCGTACAACGACATGCCGAAGATCGCCGGGCTGAAGCAGTACTTCCCGGCGCTGTACCGCACCGACGCGGTGCTGTGGCGCGATGCGCGCTCGTGACCGCCACGCGGTCACGCGGCCGCGTGACGGGGTGACGGGGTTGACCGGGTAACGCCCGCCGCGCGGCCGAAGCCCGTGCGGCCACGCACGGCCGGCGCGAGCCGCCCGCGATCCGGTTTGCGCTGCATCAACGAAACCGCGGGCGCCGTGCCGGGGCAAACCCGCATCGCGTCCGCCGCGACCGGCAACTTCGCGTAGACTTCTCCAGATCCCCGCCGCATCTTGCGGCGCCCGGAATTCCAGTCCAGCCCGGAGACGTCACGCATGCGAGCAGTGCCCTTCCCTGACAGCGGCACCCTTGGAGAACCCTCTTCCGGCTCGGCCGTGCGCGACTTGCGCCGCGTGCCGATTCATCCCGATCACTGGTACCCGCTCGCGTGGTCGCGCGAGCTGAAACGCGGCAAGACACTCGGCGTGCGCTTCGCCGGCGATCCGATCGTGCTCGTGCGCACCGAATCCGGCGCCGTATATGCGCTCGAGGATCGTTGCGCGCACCGCCAGGTGCCGCTGCACGCGGGCGTCGTGAGCGGCGAGACGCTGCGCTGCTGTTATCACGGCTGGACCTACGCGTGCGACAGCGGCCGCTGCGTCGACGTGCCGTACCTCGGCCGCGAGCGCCTGCCCAACGGCGTGCGCGCGTATCCGTGCCGTGAAGCGCACGGGCTGATCTTCGTGTTCCCGGGCGACGCGACGCTCGCCGACTCGCGGCCGTTCCCCGCGCTCGAATCGGCGGACGACCGCGCGTTCAAGACGCGCCGCTTCGGCCGCGAGGTCAAGTGCCACTACTCGTTCATGCACGAGAACCTGATGGACATGAACCATCAGTTCCTGCATCGCAAGCAGATGGGGCAGATGCGTGCGCGCTCGGTCGGCCGGCGCCGCGGCGACGACTGGGTCGAGGTGGACTACACGTTCGCGCGGATGGAAGGCAAGCAGCCGGTCGGCGAGGCGCTCGTGTTCGGCGCGAGCAAGAAGCCGGGCGAGCAGGCGGACAAGAGCGTGATGACGGTGCGCACCGGTTATCCGTACCAGACACTGCAGATCCGCTCGAGCGAAGGCACGCTCGTGATGGACCTGTGGATCGTCTACGTCCCGCTCGACGCCGAGCAGCGCACCAACCGCACGTTCGGACTGCTGTCGATCCACAAGCCCGGCATACCGTTCGCGCTCGATCTCGCGTGGCCGCTGCTCGTCTGGTTCACCGAGCGCATCTTCCGCGAGGATCGCTGGATCGTCGAGCGCGAGCAGGAAGCGCATGACCGGCAGGGCGCCGACTGGAACCACGAGGTGTTTCCGGTCATCAACGAGCTGCGCGACCTGCTGCGACAGTGCGGCGCGCGCACGGTGATCCCGATCCGCGAAGCGCGCGACGGCGCGTGACTTGAGCGGCGCGTGGTCGCGCGCGCCGTTCGTTACAACCGGAACGCGCCCGGCAGCAATGCGTGGGCCGTCGTGACGTCGACGGCCCCGTTCAGGTTGGCCAGGATCACTTCGATGTCCGGCGTGCCGATCTCGATGATCACCTGGCGGCATGCGCCGCACGGCGCGATCGGGCCGTCCGTGTCGCCCACGACCGCGAGCCGCGTGAAATCCCCTGGACGATAGCCGGCGGCGATGGCCGCAAACATCGCCGTGCGTTCCGCGCAGTTGCAGAGTCCGTAAGACGCGTTCTCGACATTGCAGCCGTGAAAAACCGTCCCGTCGCGCGCCAGCAGCGCGGCGCCGACCTTGAAGCGGGAATACGGCGCGTACGCGCGTTCGCGCGCCGCCTTCGCCGCTTCGATCAGTTCGTGTCGTTCCATCTCGTCGTGCCTCCGATTGTGTGCCGGGGAGCATCGGCGCGGCCGCATCCCGGCCGCCACGATACGCCCGTGGCGTGAAGCGATCGCCGGTATCCGCACCGTGCGATCGGTCAGCCGATCCGCTGATAGAGGGTCGGCGGCACGTCGCCCGTCTCGCCCAGCACATAGCTGCGCTGGATCGCATCCACCGCGTGCGCCGCGGCGGCTGCGTCGCGGGCATGCACATGGCCGAGCGGCTGGCCGGCTTCGACATGCTGCCCGATCTCCGCGAGCGCCGTCAGGCCGACACGGTAGTCGATCGCGTCCGCCGCGCGCGTGCGGCCGCCGCCGAGCGCGACGACCGCGAGCCCGAGCGCGCGGCAATCGACCCGCTGCACGACGCCGCTCACGCGCGACGGAACCGGTACGATCACCTCCGCCCGCGCAAGATGACGCGCGGGTGCGTCGATCAGGTCCGCGGGGCCGCCGAGCGCCGTGACCATCTTCGCGAAGCGTTCCGCAGCCGCCCCCGAATCGAGCGCGTGCTGCAACTTCACGCGCGCCGCCTCGACGTCGCGCGCCAGCCCGCCGGTGACGAGCAACTCCGCCGACAGCGCCATCGTGACGTCATGCAGGCGCGCCGGGCGCGATTTGCCCGTCAGGTAGTCGATCGCGCACGCCACTTCGAGCGCATTGCCCGCGCACGGCGCGAGCGACTGGTTCATGTCGGTGAGGATCGCGGTCGTCTTCATGCCGACGCCGTTGCCGACGTCGACGATGCTGCGCGCCAGTTCCGCCGACTGTTCGGCGGTCGGCATGAATGCGCCGGAGCCGACCTTCACGTCCATCACGAGCCCGTCGAGCCCGGCCGCGAGCTTCTTCGACAGGATCGACGCGGTGATCATCGCGATCGATTCGACGGTCGCCGTCACGTCGCGAATCGCGTAGATGCGCATGTCGGCCGGCGCCAGCCGCGCCGTCTGCCCGATGATCGCGACGCCGACCTCGCGCACCGTGCGGCGAAACGCGTCCGTATCGGGCGTCACGTCGTAGCCGGGAATCGCGCTCAGCTTGTCGAGCGTGCCGCCGGTATGGCCGAGCCCACGCCCCGAGATCATCGGCACGTAGCCGCCGCACGCGGCGACCATCGGCCCGAGCATCAGCGACACGACATCGCCGACGCCGCCGGTCGAATGCTTGTCGATCACGGGCCCGCCGAGATCGAGCGCGCGCCAGTCGAGCACATCGCCCGAGTCGCGCTGCGCGAGCGTCAGCGCGACACGCTCGTCGGTGCTCAGGTCGTTGAAAAACACGGCCATCGCGAACGCGGCCACCTGGCCCTCGGTCACGCTGCCGTCGGTCACGCCGCGCACGAACGCGGCGATCCCGTCGCGATCGAGCGGCTGCCCGTCGCGCTTCCGGCGAATGAATTCCTGCGGTAAAAACATCGTTGCCTCTCCTCGATCGTTCAGGTTCAGGCGCAAGTTCAATGAAGCGAAAAGAACAGGCCCGCAATCGCCGCGCTCATCAGGTTCGACAGCGTCGCGGCCGTCAGTGCGCGCAGGCCGTGCCGCGCGACTTCCGAGCGGCGCTCGGGCGCGACCGCACTGAAGCCGCCCGCGAGGATCGCGATCGACGAGAAGTTCGCGAAGCCGCACAGCGCGAACGACACGATCGCGAGCGTCTTCGGGTCGAGCACCTGCAGGCCGGCCGCCGCGACGTGCTCGCCGCTCTTCAGGTACGGCGACAGGTCGCCATACGCGACGAACTCGTTGAAGATCAGCTTCTCGCCGATGAAGTTGCCGGCCAGTGCCGCATCGTGCCACGGCACGCCGATGATCCACGCGAGCGGCGCGAACAGGTGGCCGATGATACCCACGAGCGTGATCTGCGGAAAGCCCGCGAACGCCGCCGCGCCGCTGACGATGAGGTTCATCAGCGCGATGAGCCCGACGAACGCGATCAGCATCGCGCCGACGTTGATCGCGATCCGCAGCCCGACCGACGCGCCCGACGCCGCCGCCTCGATCACGTTGGCGGCGCGCTTGTCGTCGAAGTCGAGCCCGTCGACCACGACGCGGCTCGGCTCGACCGTCGGAAACAGCAGCTTGCCGAATAGCAGGCCGCCGGGCACCGCCATGAACGACGCGGCGAGCAGGTATTCCATCTTCACGCCGAGGCCGGCATAGCCGACCAGCACCGAGCCGGCGACCGACGCCATGCCGCTTGCCATCACCGTGAAGATCTCGGCGCTCGTCATGTTCCGCACGAACGGCTTCACGAGCGCGGGCATCTCGCTCTGCCCCAGAAAGATCGTCGCGACGGCCGAGCACGCCTCGATGCGGCTCACGCCGAGCACTTTCGCCAGTGCGGCGCCGAGGATCGCGACGATCCACTTCATCACGCCGATGTAGTACAGCACCGCGATCAGTGCGGTCACGAAGATGATCATCGGCAGCACGCGCAGGCCGAACACGAACCCGCCGTCGCCGAACAGCTGGAACATCCTGCTGTCGACGAGCCCGCCGAACACGAACGCGATGCCGTGATTGCCCATGTCGAGCACGTGATTGACGCCGTTAGCGGCCGCCGCCAGCGCCGTGCGGCCGGACGGCACGAACAGCACCAGCGCGCCGATCGCCAGCTGCGTGCACAGCGCGGCGATCATGGTCCTGCCGCTCACCGCGCGCCGGTTGTTCGACAGCAGATAGGCCACCAGCAGCAGGAACAGCATACCCAGGAGACTGCGCAGAATATCCACCTCGTACTCCTTGCTCTCGATGTTGTTGGACTGTTCGGCGGGCAGGCCCGGCATGCCTGCGAAACGCCGTCGGTGGATATTACTCGCCGGCATGCACGCCGACAACGCAAACAAAATGGCCGCGTTCGAGCAACGTCGCGTGCTTCGTCGACTTGCTCAGTTCTTCTACATACCAGGAGAGCGGCAAGACGGGATCACGCTACGATCCGTCCCAAATACTGAGAGAATTGGCGGGATGGTGAGCAGCAGGCAGAAGCGGTGCCGGCATGCACGGGAAGGCAAGAGGAAGCATGCGGGGCGTGCCGCTCGACCCGACACACCCCGCACGTTACGCACCGTTCAGCCGGCGCGCTCGACCGGATGCGGTTCGCGCAGCCGGTTCGCGATCCGCGCGGCCTCGTAGTAGCCGGCCGCCGGCGGGCGCTTCAGGTAGCGGCCCGCACCGCGCACCGCGCGCAATTCGCCGTCGGTCCATGCGAGCGCGCCGCGCGTGAGCGTATGCGTCGCGACGCCCTGCACCGTCATCCCCTCGAACACGTTGAAGTCGACCTGCTGGTGATGGGTCTTCACCGAGATCGTCTTCGTCGCGGCAGGGTCCCACACGACGAGGTCCGCATCGGCGCCCACCTGCACGGCGCCCTTGCGCGGATACAGGTTGAAGATCTGCGCGGCGTTCGTCGACGTGATCCGCACGAACTCATTCGGCGTGATGCGGCCGTGATTCACGCCGTGATGCCACAGCACCGACATGCGATCCTCGACACCGCCGCAGCCGTTCGGGATCTTCGTGAAATCGTCGCGGCCCATCGCCTTCTGCGACGCGCAGAACACGCAGTGGTCGGTCGCCGTCGTATGCAGTTGCCCCGCCTGCAGCCCGCGCCACAGCGCCTCGCGATGCTCGGCCGAGCGGAACGGCGGGCTCATCACGTGCGCGGCCGCGCGCGTCCAGTCCGGATCGCGATAAACGGCCTCGTCGATCACCAAGTGCCCCGGCAGCACCTCGCCGAAAACGCGCAGCCCTTCGCTGCGCGCGCGCGTGATCGCGTCGACCGCGTCCTTCGCGGAGACGTGCACGATGTACACGGGCACGCCGAGCACCTGCGCGATGCGGATCGCGCGGTTCGCGGCCTCGCCCTCGACCTCCGGCGGCCGCGACAGCGGATGCGCCTCCGGCCCCGTCATCCCGCGCGCGAGCAGCGCCTTCTGCAGCTGGAACACGAGCTCGCCGTTCTCGGCGTGCACGGTCGGCAACGCGCCGAGTTCGAGCGAACGCGAGAAGCTGTTCACGAGCACCTCGTCGTCGGCCATGATCGCGTTCTTGTACGCCATGAAGTGCTTGAAGCTCGACACGCCGTGCTCGCGCACGAGCGTACCCATGTC
>Ga0209566_101067_pt1 | contig 10868 bp, 8 predicted proteins | sample Araplavi_mTSA_r2_2_FD_184287 | JGI IMG/M metagenome (GOLD analysis project Ga0209566, IMG submission 184287) | Arabidopsis root microbial communities from North Carolina, USA - plate scrape CL_Cvi_mTSA_r2 (SPAdes) (version 2) | ecosystem: Host-associated > Plants > Roots > Endosphere | place: USA...
ATCGACTGATGGAGGCGCTTTTGGATCGCCGGCCGATCGCCCCGGGCCGCGGCCTCCGAGAGCGAAGGCACCAGCGAAGTGGCCAGCGAGAACGTTAGCGAGCCGGGGAGGAGCAGCAGGGGAATGACCATGCCCTGCAGGATTCCGTACTGCGCGGTCGCGGCAGCGGTGGCCAGACCGGCGGCCATCAGCGCGCGCGTCGTCAGAATCGATTCGAACAAATAGGAGAGCGAGCCGATCATGCGGCTGCCTGTGACAGGCACGGCGATTCGCAGCAGCGCCTTCGCGCGGCTCTCCGGCGGCGTGAACGACTTTCGAGGCGCCGTAGCCGTGCGTTTCCCCGAATCGGCCGGTCCGGCGTGCGCGGCCGAGCCGCCTTTGCGCTCCGCCCGAAGATGGAGCCATAGGGCCACGAGGCCGGCCAGTTCGCCCGCGCCTGTCCCGATCATCGCGCCTGCCGCCGCCGCTTCGAGCCCCCAGGGCAGCATGGCATAAGCGAGCGCCAGCGACAGCGCGATCCGGATTACCGTCTCGACCGTCTGCGAGACGGCCGTCGGCAGCATGTCCTGCTTGCCCTGGAAATAGCCGCGCCAGATCGAGGAGACGGCTACGAGCGGAATGACCGGAATGATGGCAAGGAAAGCGTTATGCACGCGCGGATCGGTCATCAGGCTCGACGAGATCCAGTCGGAGAGGACGAGGCAGAGGCCGCTGACCGTCAGGCTCGCCGTCAATGCGATCGCCATCGCCGTCCGCCGGATGCGGACGGCATCTTCGGCTGCGCCCCGCGAGTCCGCCTCGGCCACCAGCTTGGCGACGGCGAGCGGCAGGCCGCCCGTAATGATCGTCAGCACGACGATAAAAAACGGAAAGACGAGCTGGACGAGCCCGACGCCTTCGGCGCCGATCAGGCGGGGCAGCGCGATCCGGGGCACGAAGCCGAGCAAGCGGTTGAGGAGACCGGCTGCGAGCAGGATCATGGCCCCCTGGATAAAGGTTTGTTTGCGCGGCGACAAGGTTCATCCCATCCTTCGCTTTTCGGTTCGTCCTACCTCTCAAGCATATGCGGGGGCTGTCCGCAATCATGCCAAGCCTTCCCAAAGCCGACAGGCAGGAATTCGGCTGCCTATGGCGAAAGCTATACAAGGATGGGTTCGAATGGATGGATTGTACGTCGGCATGCAGGACATCACGGGCAACACGGAAGGGGGAACTGCCGGTGACGGACGAGATTCGCGGGTCCGAAGCGGACGAGGCGGAATTGAACCGCACGATCAGAGAGCTGTGCGAGAGCAAGGCGGAAGAATTTCGGATGATCGGATACAACCAGGCGACCGGACCCGAGATCTGGGAGTGCGTGAGCGACAAGTACCATAAGACGGGCACGCCGGCGCTTCATGCGATCGTTAACGACATCCTGTCGCTGAAGGTGACGAACTTCATGAATTATATTACGCTGAGCATCTATCGAGGCGAAAAAAGGCGATAGATTCGGTCGGCGGCCGATATGGAAAACGGCCCCTTTTCGGGCGCGAAAGGCTCCTTGCGGGAGCCTTTTTTTGGGTGCGGCGTGACGTTTCGACAAATTGACTTCGCTTTGAACGCGTAGGTATAATAGGAACATTGAGAATCGAAAGGGGTCGGCAATACCATATGAACCGGATGCTCGCTTTCGTGCTCGTGGTTCTCGTATCGTTCGGCATCATCGGGGCGACCAGCCCTTATCTGCTGGACAAGACGAAGCTCGGGCTCGATCTGCAAGGCGGCTTTGAAATTTTGTACGAAGCGTCCCCGCTGTCGGGGACGGGCGAGGTTACGAAGGACTCGCTCAACAAGACGGCAGAGAGCATCAAGAAGCGGATTGACGCGAGAGGCGTCGGCGAATCCGAAGTCACGCCGGAAGGTAAAAACCGTATTCGTGTCAAGATCGCGGGCGTAGCCGACGAGGCGGAAGTTCGCAAGATGCTTCAAAAGCCGGCAGTCCTAACGTTCCGCAGCGCGGAAGGCTGCGCCTCGGAAACCGACTATTGCAAAGTCGAGCTACAGGGCAACGAATTCAAGGAAGGCGCGGCAAAGGTCGTATACGACCAACTGCGCAATCCGCTGGTAGAGATTCAGGTCAAGGATAAAAAGAAATTCGAAGATATCTCTTCGAGGCTGGTGGGAAAGCACCTGGCCATTTATCTTGATGAAGAGATGCTGTCCGACCCCGTAGTACAAGGCGTCTTCACCGACGGCTCCGCCACGATCTCTGGCCAGCCTACTCCAGCCGACGCCAAGGCGCTGGCGGATACCATCAATCTCGGCGCGCTGCCGCTGAAGCTGACCGAGAAATATACGCAAAGCGTTGGCGCGACGCTCGGCAAGAAATCGCTGGAAGAGACGCTGCTCGCAGGCGTCATCGCATCGGTCGCCATTTTCGTATTCATGGTCGTCTTCTATCGTCTGCCCGGCGCCATCGCCGGATTCTGCCTGCTCGTATTCGTCTGGCTGCTCATCGCCGTCTTCTGGCTGATGGGCGCGACGCTTACGCTGCCCGGCATCGCAGCGTTCGTCCTCGGGATCGGGATCGCGGTCGACTCCAACATCATCACGGCCGAACGGATCAAGGACGAGATCCGCACGGGCAAGAGCATCGCGTCGTCGCTGCGTTCGGGCAACAAGAACAGCTTCCGCACGATCATCGACGCGCACATCACGAACATCATCGCCGGAGCCGTGCTGTACTTCATCGGCCAGGGCTCCGTCAAGGGCTTCGCGGTCGTCCTGCTCGCGTCGATCATCTGCAACATCGCGACCAACATCTTCCTGCCGCGCTACCTGATGCATCTGCTCGTGAAGAGCGGCAAGTTCAACAAGGTCGGTTATTATGGCGTAAAGGAGAGTGAAATCCGTGCGCTATAAATTTCACGACATCGACTGGATCAAGTGGAGCAAACCCTTCTTCATCGCTTCGATCGTCATCGTGCTGATCGGCGTACTCTCGCTCTCGATTCGAGGGCTTAACTACGGCATCGACTTCCAATCCGGCACGTCGGTGGATATTGCGATTTCCAAGCAGGTGAACGGGGATGACGTCAAGGCGTTCCTCGACAAGGAATCGCTGGGCGAATATCACTTGACGACGGCCGCGGAGCGTCTCTCGATCCGCTTCAAGGCCGCGCTGACCGAAGATCAGCAGAGCAAGCTCGAGTCAGACTTCAAGTCGCAATTCGACGACAAGGCGTCCTTCGAGAAAAACATCGTCGACGTCGAGATCGCCAAGGAACAGCAGACGAACGCGCTGCGCGGCATTCTGATCGCTTCGATCGGCATCATCATCTATATCGCGATCCGCTTCGAATGGCGTTACGCCATCTCGTCCGTCATCGCGCTGCTGTACGACGCGTTTATCGTCATCACGCTGTTCTCGATCTTCCATCTGGAAGTCAACCTGCCGTTCATCGTCGCGGTACTCACGATTATCGGCTATTCAATCAACGATACCGTCGTCATCTTCGACCGGATCCGGGAAAACATGCGCTTCGCCAAGGTGAAGTCCGAGGCCGACCTGGCCAAGGTCGTCAACGACAGCATCACGCAGACGCTGACCCGCTCGATCAATACGGTCGTGACCGTCGCATTCGCCGCCGTCTGCCTCTTCGTATTCGGCAGCGAATCGATCAAGATGTTCTCGCTCGCCATGATCTTCGGTTTGATCAGCGGCGCCTATTCCTCCATCTTCATCGCCAGCCCGCTCTGGTTCTGGATGAAACGCAAAGCGAAGCCTGCCAAGCCCGTCAAGGCGCAGCCGGCGCCTTGACGGATCAAGGGAATAGAGGTGTATCGATAAGATGACTCACAAAAGGACCGGCAAAACGCTGCATGGCATCAAGGTATCCCTGCTCGGGTTGCTCGTACTGTCGGTCTGCAAGGGTCTCGCGGGTTGGTTCACGGGCAGCAAGGCGCTGATGGCGGACGCTTGCCATTCGGCCGCCGACTTCGCCGCCGCCGCCAACTCCTATCTGCGTCACCGCAGGGCGATCAAACCCCAAGGCGCCGCTGAACGGCAGCGCGAAGCGGTGGCGGCGGTTATCTTCGCCGCGCTGCTGCTGCTCGCCGGCCTGGAGATGGCGATTTCCTCGCTCCGCGCGATCGCGTGGGGCCAGGACCGGGCGCCCGGCTGGGGCGCCGTCATCGTCATCGCGGCCGGCATGGCCGCACGCGAAGGGCTGATCCTCTACCGTCGCAGCTACGAGCTCCGGATGGGACTGCGTCCGGACGCGACGCGGACCGACCGGTCGGACGTATTCGCCTCCTTGACCGCGCTGGTCGGTACGGCCGGCGCGATGACCGGCCAACTGCTCGACCTGCCCGTTCTGTACGTGCTCGATCCCGCCGCGGGTCTGGTGATCGGCGTATTCGTCCTTCGCATGGGCTACCGCCAGGCGGCATCCGCCATCGGAGCGGTCGAGCGCAGACCGATGGACGAAGTAGACGCCCAAACGCTGCTCGAAGTCGTACAGCGCGTGGACGGCGTCGTCGCGGTCGACGAGCTGAGAGCCAAGGAGCATGGCCACTATGTCATCATTAACGTCCTCATTCGCGTGAATCCGCGCATCTCGGTGCTCGACGGTCACGATATCGCGCAGCGCGTCCGCAGGCAGCTGACCAAGCGTTTCCTGCACGTCTCGGACGCCATCGTGCATGTCGAGCCTTACGATCCGGGATACCCGTACAAGTCGAATCATCAAGAAGAAGAAATGCCTACCTTAATTCAATAAATCGCTGTGGACTCCGCTTCTTGAGGCGGAGTCCACAGTGCTGTAGGGCTGAAAGGAGCCGTTCGAAGGTGAAATCGACCTATCGCTGGGTATTGGCGGAAGAAGACGAGCTGGCGGCGTCCGCGCTTCAGGCGCAGCTAGGGACGACGCCGCTCGTGAGCCGCCTGCTCGTATCGCGCGGGTACCGTGCCGCGGAAGAAGCCGAGCGTTTCTTGCATCCCGGCGTCCGGGATCTGCACGACCCGTACTTGATGCTCGGCATGGAAGCCGCCGTCGCCCGGATCCGCCGGGCGATCGAAGCCGGCGAGCGCATCCGCGTCTACGGCGACTACGATGCGGACGGCGTCACCTCGACGGCGCTCATGCATCGGCTGTTCGGCCGGCTCGGCGCCGACTTCGACACGTACATACCGCATCGCAGCAAGGAAGGCTACGGGCTCAACCTCCCCGCGATCGACCGGGCGGCGGAAGCGGGCGTCAAGCTCATCGTGACGGTGGACAACGGCATCAGCGCCGTAGAGCAGATCGCATATGCGGCAGCGCTCGGCATCGACGTCGTCGTGACCGATCACCATGAGCCGCCGGCTGTCCTGCCGACCGCGGCAGTCGCCATCGTCAACCCGAAGCAGCCTGGCTGCCCGTATCCGTTCAAGGAGCTGACGGGCTCTGCCGTGGCGTTCAAGCTGGCCCACGCGTTGCTCGGCGAGCCGGACTTGTCGCTCGTCGACGTGGCCGCGATCGGCGTCGTGGCCGATCTGATGCCCCTGACGGGGGAAAACCGCGCGATCGTGAAGCTGGGGCTCGCGGAGATGAATGCGCGGCCGAGTCCGGGCATCAAGGCGCTCGCGCAGGTGGCCGGCGCCGAGCCGGGGCGGCTGACGAGCGGCCGCATCGCCTTCGGGCTTGCGCCGCGAATCAACGCGGGCGGGCGGCTGGCGGAAGCCGATACGGCGCTGCGTCTGCTGATCGCCGCCGAACAGACGGAAGCCGAGATGCTCGCCGCGGAGCTCGACATGCTGAACCAGGAGCGTCAGCAGCTGGTCGACGACACGCTTCTCGAAGCGGACGCCGCTTGGCGCGCGATCGTCGCCGAGCATGGCGGGTGGGGGCCGGCCGTCATCGTCATCGCGGGGGAAGGCTGGAATGCCGGCATCGCGGGGCTTGTGGCGTCGAAGCTCGTCGAGCGCTACTACAAGCCGACCGTCGTGCTGGCGGCGGACGCCGCAACCGGTCTGTGCAAGGGCTCGGCGCGCTCGATCGAGGGCTTCGACCTGCACGCGGCGCTCACGGCGTGCGCGGACGAGATGGAGCACTTCGGCGGCCATAAAGCGGCGGCCGGCATGACGATGCGCACCGAGCGCGTGGCGGCGCTCGGCGCTAAGCTGTCCGCGCTGGCCGAGGCTTGGCTGACGGCTGAAGACTGGATTCCGCGCAAGAAGGCCGATCTCGTCTGCCGGGCGTCCGAGCTGACGCTCGAGGCGGCGGAGCAGCTGCGCGCGCTGGAGCCGTGCGGCATCGGGAACCCGTCGCCCCGGTTCGTCTTGCGCGGCGCCGAGGTGCTGGACGTCAAGGCCATGGGCAAAGAGAGCCGGCACCTGCGCGCGGTGCTGGGACAAGGCGGCCGCAAGCTCGAGGCGGTATGCTTCGGCAGGGGCGGCGATTGCGGCGCCATGCTCGGGAGCGGGACGGTTAACGTGCTCGGCGAGCTGTCCGTGAACGAGTGGAACGGCAGCAAGCGGGTTCAGCTCATGCTGCAGGACTGGGAAGCGGCGGCGATGCCGGTGCACGACCGTCGGCATGAACCGGATTGGCGAAGCGTCGTGCGCGCGCTTGCTACGGCCGAACAAGCCGCGCTGCTGCTGGCGATCGCTGCGGAAGAGGCGGCGCTGGCGGCGCTTAGAGAAGAGCAGGCGGCAGCCCCGGGTCTGCTCGTTGCGACCTACGCGGAAGCGGCAAGCATCGCCGCAGCGGCGGAAGCGAGGACGCTGCGCGTCGCGCTTGTCGATCTGCCGCTGGCGGCAGACGGGCTGGGCGGACTCCGCTCCCTGCTTGGCGCGGAGCATGAGGTGGAGGAGATCCATCTGCTGTCCGCAAGCCGGCGGGCTGGTCATACATCCCAAGGCGTTGCTGCCGGAGGAAGGCCAAGCGCAGCGGGGAGAGAGCCTGCCGTTCGCCTGCCGAGCCGGGAACAATTCGGCGAAGTTTACGCCCTGCTTCGGCGCAAAGGAAGCTGGATCGAGGCGCCGGACGGATTTCTTCGCCAGGTGGCGGAGCGGACGGGGCGAACGCTGGCCGACATCGTGATGATGCAGGACGTGTTCGAGGAGCTCGGCTTCTTAAGGCGCGGCAGGGCTGCCGTCGAGATCGTCGACCGGCCGCCGAAGCGGCAGCTGGAGGAATCCGCCCGCTACCGCAGAGCGCTTCTGCGCGCGGAAGCCGAGTCCTTGTCCGCGATGTCCGCGGCGGAGCTGCGGGATTGGCTTCGCGGGCTCGCGCAAGCTAACGATGGCAAGCCGCAGCGATCAAGTGTATAATGCAATCTGGCGAACTAGTTTTGAAGGAGCGATTCTCGAATGGATTTCAAGCCATATATCCGCGTTATTCCCGACTTTCCCGTTCCCGGGATCCGATTTAAGGATATTACGACCTTGCTGAACAACGGCGAGGTGTACCGCGCGGCGATCGAAGAGATGAAGGAGCGCGTCAAAGACTGGGAGATCGACATCGTGGCCGGTCCCGAAGCCCGCGGCTTCGTCATCGGCGCGCCGCTCGCGCTGGCGCTCGGCGTCGGCTTCGTGCCGATCCGCAAGTCCGGCAAGCTGCCGGGCGAGACCGTCGAAGCGGGCTACGATCTGGAGTACGGCAAGGACACGCTGGCCGTGCACAAGGACGCGATCAAGCCGGGACAGAAGGTGCTGATCGCCGACGATCTGCTCGCGACGGGCGGTACGATCGCGACGACGATCAAGCTCATCGAGCAGCTCGGCGGCGAGATCGTAGGCGCATCCTTCCTGATCGAGCTGAGCTACCTCGACGGCCGGGACAAGCTGAAGGGCGCGCGCATCGAATCGCTCGTGCAGTATTGAACGACGACTGTGTCAAGCGGCGGCTGATAGCCGCCGGAGGGCCGGACGTTCCGCTAGCCGGAGCGCCCGGTTTTTTACGTTTTGGCATGCACCCGGGCCTCGAATTCAGCTGCCGTTCAGCTTCGTCTCAGAGGCGCTTCAGCGCCGTGCAGGATAATGGGTAAACCATACGAACGCGCGCATCGGAGGAGACAACATATGAACCAATTAAAGGGAATCCGGATTCTCGCCGTAGACGACGAGCCTAACATCCTGCAGTTTCTGGAACTGGGGCTGATCAACGAAGGCTTCGAGGTACAGACCGCGCCCGACGGCATGACGGCGGTCAATGCGGCCAAGAGCTTTAAGCCTCATGTGGCGATTTTGGACGTGATGATGCCGGGCATGGACGGCTTCGAGGCTTGCCGGATGTTGAAGAAGACGGAAAACGTCGCCGTCATCATGCTGACCGCCAAAGACGAGATCGACGATCGCGTCAAGGGACTGATGCTGGGGGCGGACGATTACATGGTCAAGCCGTTCAGCTTCGAGGAGCTGCTTGCGCGCATTCATGCGCGGGTGCGCAATCAGTTCCCGCTCATGTCCGGCCAGGCGGTGTTCGGTCCGATCAGCATCGACGACCGCCGCAAGGAGATCAGTCTGCACGGACGCGTCCTTGAGCTCTCGCCCACGGAATACGAACTGCTTAAATACATGACGATCAACCATGGCATCGTGCTGAGCAAAGCGCTGATCCTCGACAAGGTGTGGGGCTATGACTTCGGTGGCGACGAGAATATCGTCGAAGTTTACATCCGCTCCCTGCGCGAGAAGCTCGGCGACAAGGAACATCAGCTGATCCGCACGCTCCGCGGCGCGGGCTATCGGGTCGATCTGCCATGAAGCGGCCGCTTTTCGGCGCCGGCGGCGCGCCGCTCAAGGGCTCGCTCCGGCTCCAGCTGCTGTCCCGCTCGCTGCTCGTGCTTGCGGTGCTTCTCGTATTCATCGGGCTTTTCCAATACGTGCTCATGCGCAAGTTCACTTATGAGAGCAAGGCGTCCGCGCTCGAGAGCCAGATCGTCACGCTGCCGCCGGACATCTGGCGGGATCGCGGCGGGCGCCTCGGCGCGGATCGCGGCATCGGCGCCGACGGCAAGCGGGGTAGCGGCGACGGCGGCGGGAGCTGGTCCTCGGGGACCGGCACGCAGTCGAACGACGCGGGTGCGATGCATGGCCGCTTCTACGTGCCGGATGCGACAGTCGCCCTCATCGGGACCGATCTGAGCTTCACGACGCTGTCCGAATGGACGGACCAGGCGGACCCGCCGCGTCTGGCCGACGAGGTCTACCGCGAGGCGATGAACGGCCCCGACCGGAAGGGAGGCAGAGCCAAAAATTACAGGATTGCGACCGATGCCGAGGGACGCGAGCAGTTGATCGTTCTCCGCGCGATCGAGAAGGACGGCCAGGCCGGCGTCCTTCAGATCAGCACCGGAACGGCCGAGCTCAAGGAGACGCTGAACGGCCAGCTCCTGCTGTTCGGCTGTCTCGCCCTTCTGGCGTTGTTCGCGGGCCTCCTGACCTTGCTGCCCGTCCTTAGACGCACGCTCACGCCGCTCTCGGAGTTGGTAGACAAAGTCGAGCGGATCGACGCGGGCAACCTGGACGAGCGCTTCCCCGCGCTCGCGAAGCCGGTCGAGATCGGACGCCTGTCCGCGTCCTTTAACGGCATGCTGGGCAGGCTGAACGACGCCTTCGAAGCGGAGAAGGAAGCCAAGGAGCATATGCGCCAGTTCGTCGCCGATGCCTCGCACGAGCTGCGGACGCCGTTGACTTCGATCCACGGCTTCCTGGAGGTGCTGCTGCGGGGCGCATCGGGCAATCCCGAGCAGCTCGAACGCGCGCTTCGCAGCATGCACGGCGAGTCGGAGCGCCTCCGCAAGCTGGTCGGAGACCTGCTCACGCTGGCGAAGCTCGATCAGCGCAGCGGCGTTCGCGCCGTCCGGGGAGATCTGAGCGATACGCTGCGCGAGATGGAGCCGCAGCTGCGCATGCTGGCCGGCTCCCGGGAAGTGAGCTTTGCGCTGCCGGAGACCATGTATTGTCTGTACGATTCGGATAAGGTCAAGCAGGTCGTGCTGAATTTGTTTCACAACGCCGTTCAGCATACGGATGCGGAGCACGGCGCCGTCTCGGTCACGATTCGCAGGGCGGACAGGTTCGTCGAGCTTGACGTGAAGGACAACGGCTCCGGGATCGACGCTTCACACCTGCCGCATGTATTCGACCGCTTTTACCGCAGCGATTCGTCACGCACGCGCAAGTATGGTGGCGCCGGGCTCGGCCTGTCCATCTCCAAGTCGATAGTGGACGCGCTTGGCGGCAGTATCTCCGTTGCGAGCGAGCCCGGCAAGGGGGCCGTTTTCACGATCAGGCTGCCCGTGCAGTGAGACGCGACCGCGATCCGTATGAGATTCGGTTCAATCACACATTGCGCCGTGTAAGGTTACGCGACTTCGCGAACCATACGAGAATCGATTTAATCATGCATCGTGCACGTACATTAAGCCGTGCAAAACCACGCCAGAGGCCGTCTCAAAAGTCATATTTCTGACTTTTGGGACGGTTATTATTTTGACTGCGCTTAGGAGAGGCCTAGCGGTTGTCCCGTTCGCCGAATCGCGCACAAGATAAGGGCGTTTGCTGCGTCCTGTTTTTGCGTTTTGAGGGTGGCGCTCGCTCGCCGCGTCTCTTGCTGCTGAAGCTGCGTTTGCCTGGGGAGAAGCGATCCTGTAATGTGGCGCTATATAGAGCCTCTTGCGCCGGTTGACGGCGAATTCCCGTTATGTGGCTCTATATAGAGGCTCTTGCGCCGGTTGACGGCGAAATCCCGTTATGTGGCTCTATATAGAGGCTCTTGCGCCGGTTGACGGCGAAATCTCCTTATGTGGCTCTATATAGAGCTACTTTGGTTGGTTGACGGCGAAATCTCCTTATGTGGCTCTATATAGAGCTACTTTGGTTGGTTGACGGCAAATCC
>Ga0209566_101069_pt1 | contig 10847 bp, 9 predicted proteins | sample Araplavi_mTSA_r2_2_FD_184287 | JGI IMG/M metagenome (GOLD analysis project Ga0209566, IMG submission 184287) | Arabidopsis root microbial communities from North Carolina, USA - plate scrape CL_Cvi_mTSA_r2 (SPAdes) (version 2) | ecosystem: Host-associated > Plants > Roots > Endosphere | place: USA...
GACATACACCGACGACGCGTGATAGACGCCCGCGAGCGCCAGCGACAGCGCGCACAGCACGAACGACCACACGATCACCGGCTTGCGGCCGAGCTTGTCGACGAGCAGCGCCGACGCCAGCGACCCGAGCACACCCATCACCGAGCCGATCACCGCGAGGTTCAGCGCGAGCTGCAGCGGCGCGTGATAGAAGTTCTTGTAGATCGTCGGCAGCCACGTCGACAGCCCGTACTGGATGAACCCGCAGGTCGCCCACAACGTCGCCACCGCGAGCGTGCGCTTGCGATACGCGGCGCTGAACAGGTCGCTCATCCGGCGCTTCGGGTGCTGGCGCACCATCTCGTCGAACGCGGCCACCTGCGTGACCGGCGGCAGTTCGCCGCGCACCGACGCTTCGAACGCGCTCGTCGCCCGCCCGGCTTCCGCGAGCCGCCCGCGCGACGCGAGCCAGCGCGGCGATTCCGGCACGAGGCGCGTCAGCACGAGCGACAGGATCAGCGGCAGCCCGCCGACGAAGTACATGATCTCCCAGCCGAAACGCGGCACGAGCCACGCGCCGAGCGCCATCGACACGAGCAGGCCGATCGGGAACACGATCTCGTACAGCAGCACGAAGCGGCCGCGGCCATGTGCGCGCGTGATCTCGTTGATGTACGTCGCGGCGACCGGCAGCTCGCCGCCAAGCCCGAGCCCCTGCAGGATCCGCAGCAGCACAAACACTTCGAACGTCGGCGCGAAGCCGCACGCGATGCTCGTGATGCCGATCACGGCCGAACTCCACGCGATCGCCTTCACGCGGCCGTGCTTCTCCGCCAGCGCGGGAAACAGGAATGCGCCGATCAGCTGGCCGATCGCGCCGGACGCGATCAGCAGGCCGATCTGGGTCGGCGACAGCCCCCATTTGTGAATCAGCAGCGGCAGCGTGGCCGCGATCGTGATCACGTCGAAGCCGTCGAAGAACGTCGCGGTGCCGATCAGCACGCGGGCGCGGATCTGCATTGCGTTGGCCGGAAGCCGCTCGAGCCGCGCGATGATCGCGCCGGGCGTGGAGGCGGCAGCTTCCATCGTGGCGCGACCGGCCACGACATTGTCGAAAGTGCTCATGCGGAGGATCTCCTGGGTTTCGTCGCCTGGTCAGGCCAGTGTCTTGCTCGTGTCTGCCAGCGCTTCCGTATCCACTGCCCGGCCCTGGTTCATCCACTTGCGCGCGAGCTTCAGCTCACGCGCGTTGTTCACGGCGATGACACCTCTCACATGCCCTTCGCCCACGAAAAACAGCGTCGCGCGTCGCGCGGCAAGCTCGCCGCGCACGACGAGCTGCGCATCGGCCGGCAGATCGCCGAGGATCTGCAGGTTCACGTCGTACTGATCCGACCAGAACCACGGAATCTCCGCGTACGGTGCGCGCACGCCCAGCACGGCCTTCGCGGCCGCGATCGCCTGGTTCTGCGCATTGGCCCACGATTCGAGCCGCACGCGCCGCTTCAGCCAGCCGTTGTGATGGTTCGCGACGTCGCCGCACGCGAAGATCGCCGGGTCGCTCGTCGCGCCGAATTCGTCGACGACGATGCCGTCGTCGATCGCCAGCCCCGCGTCGCTCGCGAGCGACGCGTTCAGCGCGAGACCGATGCCGGCCACCGCGAAATCGGCGTCGATCGTCGTGCCGTCGGCGAGCGTCGCGCGTACCTTCGACGTGTCGTCCGGCTGGGCGTCGAGCGACGCGAGCGCCGCGCCGAGCCGGACGTCGACGCCGTTCGCGCGATGCAGGTCGAGCAGGAAATCCGACACGATCTGCGGCACCGAGCGGCCGCACAGCCGCGGCGCGCCTTCGACCACGACCGCCTCGACGCCGAGCTTGCGCGCGGTCGCCGCGACTTCGAGGCCGATCCAGCCGCCGCCGATCACGAGCACGCGCCGGCTCGCGCGCAGCTTCTCGCCGAGTGCGGCCGCTTCATCGAGCGTGCGCAGGTAATGCAGGTTCGGCGTCTTCACGAGCGCGTCCGGCAGGCGGCGCGACGTGCCGCCGGTCGCGATCACGAGGCGGTCGTATTCGATCTCGCGGCCGCTTTCGGTACGCACCACGCGGCGCGCACGGTCGATCGACGCGGCGCGTTCCGGCTGCCACGCCTCGACGTTCAGCGCGTCGAATTCGTCGGGTCGCACGACGCGCACGGTTTCGATGTCGGCGTCGCCGGCCAGCACGGCCTTCGACAGCGGCGGCCGCTCGTACGGCAGATGCGGCTCGTCGGCGATCATCACGAGACGGCCCGCAAAACCTTCCGCGCGCAGCGTCTTCAGCACCCAGCCGGCGGCCTGGCCGCCGCCGATCACGACGACCGTGCCCGGCGCGGCGTGCGCCTGTGCATTCTCTTCGCTCACGATTTGCGCTCCGTCATGAACTTGCCTTCCGGCGCCTTCGCGTGCTTCTGCCGGCGCGTGTTGCCGTCGAGGCCGCCGTCGACGGCCCATTCGGCGAACACGGTCGGGCCCGGTTCGAATTCGCGCGGCTGCCACTCGGGCGTCAGCATGTCTTCGTCCGCGTAGTACTCGATCAGGCCGCCGGCCGGGTTCTGGAAGTACCAGAAGTACGCGGACGACACCGGATGACGCCCCGGGCCGAGTTGCGTTTCCCAGCCGCAGCGGTCGATGTGCAGGCCGCCGCCGAACACTTCGTGGATGTCGCGCACGGTGAACGCGACGTGGTTCAGGCCGCGTTTTCCGTTCGGCAGCGCGAGCAGGAACAGGTCGTGGTGGCCGCCGTGCGGCGCGCAGCGCATGAACGCGCCGCGGCCCGGGTAGCGGTCGGACGTCTCGAAGCCCAGCAGCTCGTGATAGAACTTTTCCTGCGCGTCGAGGCAGTTCGTGAAGAACACGACATGCCCGACCTCGACCGGCTCCGCACGCGCATAGATCGGGCTCGGCTGGTCGACGCGCAGCGTCCTGCCCCACACGTTCGACGGCGAGCCCGTGATGTCGAGTGCGCGCTTGCGCGTGACTTCGATGCGGATCGCCATCCCGTTCGGGTCGGTGCAACCGAACGCATCCTTCCGCGCATAAAAGCCGGGCTGGCCTGCAAACTTGCCGCGCAGCGCGTCGAGTTCCTGCTGCGTCGCGACGCCCCACGTGACTTCACGCAGCGTCGGGCCCGCTTCGAACGCGGGCGGCAGCGCCGGGTCTTCGGCCTTGACGACCAGCACGGTGCAGCCGTTCAACGTCTCGAAGCGCGCCTGCGTGTCGTCGTGCTCGACTTCCTTCAGCCCCCAGTCGGCGAAAAAGCGCCGGCAGGTGGCGAGATCGTCGACCCCGTACGTGATCTGCTCGATTCCCAGAATGCTCATTGCGTTTTTCCCCTTCGCTCAGTTCGCCCACGGCAGCGGCGCGTCGTTCAAGCCCCAGTAGAGGCTCTTCTGCTGCATGTACTCGCGGATGCCGAGACGCCCCTTCTCGCGGCCCATCCCGCTCTCCTTCCAGCCCGAGAACGGCGTGGAGATCGAGAACAGCTTGTACGTGTTGATCCAGACGGTGCCCGTCTCCAGCGCACGCGCGATGCGCCATGCGCGCTTGTAGTCGCGCGTCCAGATGCCGGCGGCCAGGCCGAACACGCTGTCGTTCGCCTGCGCGATCAGCGACGCTTCGTCGTCGAACGGCATCGCGACGAGCACGGGGCCGAAGATTTCTTCCTGGCAGATGCGCGCGCTGTTCGGCAGGCCTTCGAGAATCGTCGGCTGATAGAAGAAGCCGTTCTCGCGACCGTCGCCCGACGGCCGCTCGCCGCCGCACAGCAGGCGGCCGCCTTCCTCGAGGCCGAGCGCCACGTAACGCTCCACCGACTCGCGATGCTTCGCGGTGATCAGCGGCCCCATCTGCGTGTCGGGGCGCGTCGGGTCGCCCACGCGCAGCTTGCGTGCGCCCGCGACCAGGCGCTTCATGAATTCGTCGTACACCGCGCGCTGCACGAACAGCCGCGAACCTGCGATGCACGCTTCGCCCGACGAGCTGAAGATGCCGTACAGCACGCCGTTCACTGCATGATCGAGATCGGCGTCGTCGCATACGATCGTCGGCGACTTGCCGCCGAGTTCGAGCGACACGGGCATCAGCTTTTCCGCCGCGATGCGTGCGATGCCGCGCCCGACTTCCGTGCCACCCGTGAACGACACCTTCTTCACGAGCGGATGGCGCACGAGCACGTCGCCGATCACCGAGCCCTTGCCCGGCAGCACGCTCAGCACGCCCTTCGGCACGCCGGCTTCCTCGCAGATGCGGGCCAGCGCGAGCGACACGAGCGGCGTGACCTCGGCCGGCTTGAGCACCACCGCATTGCCGCCGGCAAGCGCCGGCGCGAGCTTCTGCGCGTCGGACGCGATCGGCGAGTTCCACGGCGTGATCGCCGCGATCACGCCGATCGGCTCATGCACGCTCATCGTCAGGTAGTCGCCGCGCGACGGCGTCAGTTCCTCGTCGAGCGTTTCGAGGCACGCCGCGAAATAGCGGAACGTGTTCGCCGCGCTCGCCACCAGCACGCGCGTCTCGCCGATCGGCTTGCCGTTGTCGCGGCGCTGCAGGTTCGCGAGCGCCTCGTGGCGCTGCATGATCAGGTCGGCGATGCGGTAAAGCACCTGCGCGCGCAGGTGCGGCTTCAGCCCGGCCCAGTCGGCGCGGCGCCAGGCGGCGTCGGCGGCCACGACGGCTTCGGCCGCGTCTTCCGCGTTCGCCGTCGACACTTCCATGTTCAGCGACTGGTCGGCCGGATAGATGCTCGCGTAAGGCGCGCCACGGCCGCGCCGCCATTCGCCGCCGATCAGGATGTTGCCGTCGGGCACGAGGCTCGTATCGAAAGGAGTCATGTCACAAGTCCCACAAATCTGTCTCTGCACGTCCGCCCTCGCGGTAGCGCGGGCGGGCATTCAATGGCCCGGTCAGATCACGCAGCGGGCCGCGCGGTTGCGCAGCGCGCGGATCGCGCTGTACGCCGTCAGCGCGGACGTCTTCGGGTTGTCGGGCAGCGGCTTGCCGCTCATTTCCAGCGACATCTCGCCGAATGCGCCGCGCGCGGTGATGCGGTGCACGTTGCGCTCGACCGCCGGATCGGCGATCAGGCGCACGTGCGTCGCGTCGAGGCCGAGGCCCGCGAGCGCCACGGTGGCCGCGACGTTCGCGTTCTTCGGATACAGGCGCGCGGCGTCGCGCGCGGTGCCTTCGAAGATCACCTTTTCCGCGGTCATCGCACGCAGGTCGCACATCTCCTCGGCGGGCGTGCCGAGCCAGCCGAGCGGCGGCTTGCGGCCCACGTACAGCACTTCGTCGAGGCCGCCCTGCTTCGCCGAGGCCAGCGCGTCGATGCCGCCGATCGCGCCGGACAGCAGCGTGACCGTCGCGTCGCCTTCGTCGGCCGCCTGCGCGAGCACGTCGAGCAGCGCGAGGTCGGACAGCGCGCCGATCGACGCGACCGCGCAGTCGGTGCCGGCCTTCAGCAGCGGCACGACGTGATCGACGAGCGCGCTGTGGCCCGCGCATTCGAGCGCGAACTCGGGGCGGCGGGCCAGTGCGTCGACCGACGACACGACCTCCACCGCGCCGCCCAGCACGCCCTGCACCGCCGCGCGCTGGTGTTCCGGCACGATCACGTGCGCGATGCGCAGCGACGCATCGTGCTCGACCGCGTGGTACACGGCCGCGCCGATCGCACCGAAGCCGATCATCGCGACGTCGACGGGGGCGTGGGCCCGCTTTTGCCCGTTAAGCATACTGGCGCTCCGTCGGCGCTTCCTTCTTCACCGGGGGGCCCGCGAACTGCGATGCGAACGAGCCGACCGACAGCATGTCGACCTCGACCATCACCGGCCCTTCCTTGGCCATCCCTTCGCGCACGATCGCCTCGGCGTCGTCGAGCGACGTGATCCGGTAATGCGTGAGGCCGAAGCTCGCGCAGAACTGCGCGAAATCGGGCTGGTGCAGCTGCACGAAGCAGCGGCGGCCACCGTAGTGCGCGTCCTGGATGTTGCGGATCACGCCGTAGCACTGGTCGTTCATCAGCACGATCATCACGTTCGCGTTTTCCTGCACGGCCGTCACGAGCTCGCCGACGTTGACCATCAGGCCGCCGTCGCCGACCAGGCAGACCGTCTTGGCCGCCGCGCCCGCGAGCGCCGCGCCGATGCCCATCTGGATGCCCTGGCCGATGCCGCCGCCGAGCGCATGCACGCCCGAGCGCGGCTCGAAGATCTTCAGCAGGCGGTTGCCCCACGTGCTGTTCGAGATCGTCACGTCGCGCACCCAGTTGTAGTCGCGGCCGACCGCCGCCTGCAGCGTGTCGACCAGCTTCTTGTACGGCCCGAGGCCCTTCGACACGTCGGCCACCGCCTGCTCGCGGGCTGCCGCGAGATCGGCCGCGAACTGCGGATCGACCGACAGGCGGCCTTCGAGCCGGTCGGCCAGCTCGGCCAGCACGCGCTTCGAATCGCCATGCACGAACAGCTCGTTGCGATAGCCGCGGTTGTCGGCGAGTGCCTCGGCATCGACGCGGAACAGCGGCTGCGGCAGCGCGAGCTTGTACTTCAGCGTTTCGTTGCCGCGCAGGCGCGAACCGACGACGACGAGCGCATCGCAAGTCTTGTAGAACGCTTCGACGGACGCGTGCACGTTGAACGCGCCGAGCGTCGCCGGGTGGTCCTCCGGCAGCACGCCACGGCCCTGCACGCTCGTCACGACGCCGAAGCCGAGCTTCACGAGGCGTTCGACTTCCGCACGTGCATGGCGCGCGCCGCCGCCGAGCCACAGCAGCGGACGGCGCTTCGCCGCGAGTGCGTCGGCGAGCTTCGCGACGCGTGCGGAATCGTGCTCGCGCACCGTGACGTGCGCCGGTGCGAGGTCTTCCGGCCATTCGATTTCAGCTGCCTGGATGTCGATCGGAATCTCGACCGACACCGGGCCCGTCGGCGCCGTCTGCGCGACGCGCACGGCTTCGCGGATCGTCGGCAGCACGGTTTCGACGGTGCGCACGCGGAAGGCTGCCTTCGAGATCGAGTCCAGCATCGACAGTTGATCCGGCGCTTCGTGGATATACGCGAGATCCTGGTCGAGATACGGCGTCTCGATCTGCCCCGTGACGTGCAGCAGCGCGGTGCCTGCCGTCAGCGCCTCGACCATCGCGCCCGCCGCGTTGCCTGCCGCCGTCCCCGTGCTCGTGAACGCGACGCCGAGGCCGCCCGACACGCGGGCCAGGCCGTCGGCCATGTTCAATGCGCCGGCTTCGCCGCGTGCGCCGACGTACCGGATGTTGCCGCGCGAGTTGATCGCGTCGAGGATCGGCATGTTGTGGATCGAGATGACACCGAATGCGGTCTTCACGCCGCACTGCTCGAGAAAGGCGGCAATCAGCTCGCCAACCGTGGTTTTTTCAGACATGGCGTGCAAAGCCTCCAGAAACGTCGATATGGCTGCCCGTCGTGTAGGACGACAGATGCGTTGCGAGATAAAAAAGTGCCCAGGCTGCCTCGTCGGGCTTGCCGAAGCGGTTCAGCGGAATGTGCTTCGTGCGGGCGATCGCGCCCGTCCAGTCCTCCCAGCTTTCGCCGGCCTGCGCCTGCGCTTCGTAACGGCGGCGCCACTGGCCCGACTCGACGATGCCGATCAGGATCGAGTTCACGCGGATGCGCTGCGGCGCGAGTTCGTTCGCGAGCGACTTCACGAGGCTCAGCACGCCCGCGCGCGCCGACGACGTCGCGACCATGTGCGGCTCCGGCTGCAGCGCGAGCAGCGAGTTCACGCAGGTGATCGTCGGCGCCTGCGCATCGCGCAGCAGCGGCAGGAACGCGCGCGTCGGGCGGATGATGCTGAAATACTTCAGTTCGAGTTCGTCGCGCCACGCGTCGTCGGTCGTGTCCGCGAAGGTCGACACGCGACCCTGGCCGGCGTTGTTGACCAGCATGTCGGCGCGGCCGAAGCGTGCGGACACCGCTTGCGCGAACGCGGCGACGTCGTGCTCGTCGAGCACGTTGCAGCGGGCGGCGAGCAGTTGCGCGCCCGGGTATTTTTCGTTGAGCATCGCCTCGGCGCGCGCCAGGCGCTCGCCGTCGCGGCCGCAAATCGCGACCGATGCGCCTGCCTGCAGGAACCGTTCGGCGGTCGCGAGGCCGATGCCGGACGAACCGCCCGTCACCACCGCCACCTGCCCGGTCAGATCGATCTGGATCATCGGAGTCCTAATGCTTTCATAAACGTGTGCTCGTCATCCGAGCGGTAATTGAGCCGCCGCGACAGTTCCGCCGCCGCGCGCTGCACCTTGTCGATCAGCCCGTCCGCGATCAGCGCCGCGTCGATCTCCGGCCGCGGCACCGTCACCGTGATGCACGCGACGATCTTCTGCGTCTCGTTGCGCACCGGCGCCGTGACCACCGAGATGCCGCGCTCGAACGACGAATTGCTGACGCCGTAGCCGCGCAGCGCATCCTCGCGGATCACTTCGTACAGTGCGTCGACCGTTTCCGGTGTCGCGTTCGTCATCCGGTTCAGCGTGCCTTCCGGATACAGCGCATGCAGTTCCTTCAGCGACAGGTCGCCCATCAGCACGTGGCCGTGCGTCGTCGCATGCGCGGGCAAGCGCGTGCCGACGTTCACGCGGATCGAGCTGAACACCGGCGACTGGCTCTGCGCCTTCGCGACGAACACCACATCGCGGCCGTCGCGGATCACGATGTGCGTCGTGAAGCCGGTGGCGTCGCGCAGGCTCTCGATCACGGGCAGGCCGAGATCGGTCAGTTCCAGCGAGCTCAGGTATTCGAAGCCGAGCCGCAGCACGGCGATGCCGAGCTTGTAATTGCGATCCTTGTCCGCGCGCTCGAGGAAGCCGAGCGATTCGAGCGTCTGCAGCAGGCGGAACACCGTCGTGCGCGGAATGCCGAGCCGCTTCGACAGCTCGGGCGCGCCGAGTACGGGCTCGCGCGGCGAGAATTCGGCGAGGATCCGCAGCCCGCGTTCGAGGCCGGGCACCACGTAGCTGGCTTCGGCCTTGTCGTTTTCGGGTTCGGGTCGTTGCAGCGGTTCGTTCATGCCAGCCCCCGCTGTTGGTCGCACTGACGGCAGAACGAGTCGATCAGTGCGGAATAAACGGCAGGAGCCTCGACATAACCGGCATGCCCGGCTTGCGGAATCACCTGCAGCCCGACGTGCGCGGCCGCGGCGATCCGCTCGCACGCGGCGGGCGGCGTGATCGCGTCGTTCGCGCCGACGGCCACGGCCGTGCGACCGCGAAAGCCGGCGAGATCGGCCGCGAGATCGGCGTTCGCGAGCAGATGCGTGGCCTGCGCGTAGCCGGACGGCACGATGCGCGCCATGTTCCAGCGCACCCACGCACGTGCCTCCTCGTTCGCGAAACCGGACAGCATGTTGCCGCTGCGCTGCTCGGCGAGCCCGGCCGGGCCGAGTTCGGCGAGCATCGCGAGCCGTGCGTCGCGGCGCGATTCGCGTGTTTCGGCCGGTGCACTGCCGTAGCCGCCCGCGGGCGACACCAGCAGCAGGCCGGCGATCCGCGCGGGCATCACGCGGGCGAGACCGCCCGCGACGATCGCGCCGAGCGAATGGCCGACCAGCACGCAGCGTTCGATGCCGAGTGCCTCGAGCCACGCGTTCAGCGAGGCCGCGTAATCGGCGGCGGCCGGCGACGCGCCGTGCACGGGCGTCGACACGCCGTAACCGGGCGCGTCCCACGCGAGCACGCGCCGCGATGCGCCGAGCGTGTCGAGCTGGCTGACCCACGATGCGGCGCCCGAGCCGATGCCGTGCAGCAGCACGACAGGCAGCGCACGGCCCGCATGCTGCGCGCCGGCCTCACGGTAACCGATCGTGCCCACCGCGCCGGCCGCGCAACGCTGCTCGGGAAACTGCCCGAGCAGCGCGGCGAACGTCGCGGTGCGGTCGCGCTCACGTTTGTCGATGACACTCATTGCTTCACCCGTCCCGTCTCAGCGCTTGATCTTCGCGAGCGGCGAATCGGGCGGATACGTCGGCGTGACCGGCTTCGGCGAACCGAGCATCACGCACATCAGCGCATCTTCCTCGCCGATGTTGATTTCCGTGCGATACACGCCCGGCGGCACCGAGATCAGGTCGCGCTCGCCGAGGATCGCTTCCCACGTCTCGCCGTCGCGCTCGCAGATCACCTTCATCTTGCCGCGCAGCACGAAGAAGATTTCTTCCACGTCGATGTGGATGTGGCTCGGGCCGATGTTGCCGGCCGGGATGACCATCGTCGAGAACGTGAAGTTGCCGGCCGGCACCGTGTTGACGTCCTTCGCGACGCCCGTGCCGCCCGTGCCGACGTAGCGCATCTGCGCACGGCGGTACTTCGGGTCGTAGTCGGCCTGGAACTTCAGTGCGTCCCAGTCGTAGCGCCGCGTCGCGTAGCGAGCAACGCGCCCTTCCATCCAGTCGTTGAAGCTTGCGCCTTCCGGCTGGTCCCACGACTTGCGTTCGAGATCGGCGTCCGCCATCGTCCTCTCCTTCATCAGAGTGAAAACTTCAATTCAATTCATTACGAAGCCGCCGTTCACCGGCAGCAGTTGACCCGTCACGAAGCGCGCGCCGTCCGACAGCAGGAACAGCACGGGGCCCGTCACGTCGTCGGGCACCTGCGCGCGCGTCAGCGCGCGGCCCTGCATGTAGAACGCGTGGCGCTCGGCCGGCACGTAGGCCGTCGCCTCGACTTCCGTCAGCCCCGGCGCGATCGCGTTGACCGTCACGCCGTGCGCGCCGAACTCGCGCGCCTGCGCGTGCGTCATCGCGATCACCGCGCCCTTGCTCGCGACGTACGCGAGCAGCTTCGGCGCGCCCCACAGCGCGGTGTCCGA
>Ga0209566_101070_pt1 | contig 10828 bp, 8 predicted proteins | sample Araplavi_mTSA_r2_2_FD_184287 | JGI IMG/M metagenome (GOLD analysis project Ga0209566, IMG submission 184287) | Arabidopsis root microbial communities from North Carolina, USA - plate scrape CL_Cvi_mTSA_r2 (SPAdes) (version 2) | ecosystem: Host-associated > Plants > Roots > Endosphere | place: USA...
GCTGCTCAACTTCGAGTTGATGAAGGCGGGCTATCCGCCCGCGATCATCCGCAAAGAGGATCGGCTTGCCTACTACGACGCGCTCGACAAAGCATGTGTTAGTGGCGATTACGGCGACATTACGCGACTGGTTGCCGAATCTGCACAACGCTCGCTTGACACATATCTCGACGTGCTCGGGCTGCGTCATACACCCGCACCGGATACGGCTCCGCCGTCGCCGGGTTTTCGGCCGTAATCAAATATGAACTGGTTTCAGAAGAATTTATAAGGAACGAACCCGTTATTGAGCGTTTGGACGCGCAGACGATCTGCATTTCGAGTCCTTCGTCTCGGTATCGGAAGGGGCGTTCAACGACATTCTGGATCAGATATCGCCCTCATACAGCAGGTCCTGAGCGGATCACGTTCTCGCGGGCGACGACACGTGCAATACGCACGCGCAGATCGAGCACATCGAAATGTCTGGGGCAGAATTCACCCGGTCTCGCCGGGCAAGCGCCGCGCGGCGACACGCGCGTCACGGGATCACGATCGACCGCGATGGGCGCCGGCCGGAAACGTGCCGCCGCCCCATCGAGGTCGCGCGGGGATATCAGGGAGCCTTGATTTTGCTGCGTTTTATCGGCGTAGATCGAACCAGATCCGCCAAGGCTTACCACGCGGCATCTGAAACAATGCTCAGCGGTATCAGTCGCTTGCTGAATGGCCCTTCCGCACTTCTGATACCTGCCCTGAATGAATGTGCCGCCTGATTGGAATAGTGGGTGGCCCTCGGAATAGGGCGCTATTGAAACAAAAGTCCGTGCCGCCGATAACTGTCAACATTGACAGGGATTGCTTCAAATCGAGTTCTTGCCGGCTCGACGACAGCACCACCTGATTGAAGACAGGCAGATGATTCCTCAAGCGTGACGCCATTTCGCCAACGTGGGCAGCTCGCGTTCGGTGGCCGTATCGTCCAGACGGGTCCAGCTATAAAACGTGCCGTTCCATCCCGGAACGGGCAGGGGCGCCGCGCACTTGACGTCGGCGAGGCCGGGCCGATAGGCCTGCGATGGCCAGAACAGCGGCATGATGCTGCGCGCCTCCATGCCTTGGCGCAATTCGGCCGGACCGTTCGCGTCGGCCACGATATCGCAGTGAAACGACCAATCCTCTTCGTTCCAGGCGAGAAATACACTCGGCGCGCCCGCGGCGTCGAACATCAGCACCGCGTCCTGATTGGGGCGCCAGTAGTATTCGACGATGCCTTCCCGCGCGGCCACCTCGTCGATCAGTTTGACGATCCTCGGATCCCGGTAGGTCGACCCTGCTTCATGCAGGCTGATGTGCCCGCGAGCCGCGCAGTGCTTGCGTTTCGCGTTGTCCAGCACGGTTGCCAGCTTGCGTGGCATCTCGACGTCGGTTTTCTTCAGAAAGCAATCGATCAGTCCCGCGTTGAACGCGTCCACCGCCTCGCGCTCGTCGGCAACGCCGGTGAGCAGGATTTTCATGCAGTTTGCGTTGCGGATGGAGGAAAGAAGCTGGATGCCGTCGACCTCCGGCATTGAAAAGTCCACGACCACCGCGCCCACCGCCTCGAATCGGGCGGGATCGGTGAGCGCATCCTCGCCGATCGCATTGCCGCCTTTTTTCTCCGCACCGAAATAGTCCGCGGCCGTTGGCGGCATCTCCACGTCACGCGACGACACGAAGTCGAGCGCCACCCGGGGTTGTGTAAAAAAGCGGTTCAGGTGTTCGTCCGGAAATGCGCCCCGCAGCGCCTGCAGGAAATCCGGATTGTCGTCGACAAACACCACGGACACGGGATAGAGCACCGGCTGCCTGACGAAGGTTTGCATACGAGTGTCGATAAATCAGCAGAAAAAGATTCGATAACGGAGACGCGTTTCCAAAAATGACGGCCGCGTTGCATGACCGCGCCAATTATCCGGCGAAAGTGGGATTTACATCAACCATTTGTCAACCACTAATTTGGCATGTATTGACCGAAGCGCTCAACAGAATTGCACGGCGAGAATCTGGCCATTCCTTCTCGTTGAAGGAATGCGCCGCTACCGCCAGTAGCGATTCAAGGAGTTATCCATGTTGACGCAAGACGCGATTCTTCACGTCCTTTCCAACGAAACGGCACATCAGTCCGAAAAAACCTTCCACCACGTGGTCGACATTTACCTCAAGGATTCCAATGCCTTCATGAATACCTATTTCGCACGCTACTTCGAATGGCAGGGCGTGTGCCGTGAACGCTGGTTTCACGAATGCATCCACAACAACCTGCTGGCGGCCGGCGGGTCGTTCGTGACGAAGCGCGCGCATCAGGAATACGTCCAGGAGACGTTTCCGTTCCAGCGGGTCGACTGCTTCCTCAATACGTTCGAGGTCCGGCAGTGTTCGGCGTATCTGCTGTTTCGCTTCTACGTCGACGGGCGACAGGTGTCGCTGGGGTACCAGCAGATCGTGTTTGCCGGTCCAGACAAGCGGATCAGCCGGTTTCCGGCGGGTATCATCGAGCGCGTCAAGGCGTATGAACTGATCCTGCCGTCCGCCGCGAACTGAAGGTGAGACTGCCTTACCCGATGCGATAGTGCCGGGTGGGCGCCGGCGGATCGCGCAATGCCTGGTCCGCCGGCGAACCGGGCTCCGGCAGCCGAATCGTGAACGTGGTCCGGACGCCGGGGATGGATTCACACGCGATGGCGCCGCCGAGCGCTTCGCATGCGCGACGACAGAAGCTCAAGCCCATGCCGGCGCCGCACCCGTGCGACTTGGTCGAGAAGAAGGCGTCGAAGATTTGAGGGAGCACCTCGGGAGCGATGCCCGGGCCCGTGTCGCTGAAACGCACCACGCAATAACCGTTGCTGCGATGCGCGTCGATCTCGATCTGCCCACGGCCGCTTGCGTCGATCGCATACAGGGCGTTTTTCAGCAGGTTGAAGATGACGAAGATCACGAGCGAGTCGGTTCCGGAGAACCGGAGGTCCGGATCGATCGCGCCGACCGACACGCGGTCGCGTTCCCCCGGACGGAAGGGAAAGCGATCCACCGCGGCGTCGACACAGGCCCGTATCGGATAGGCCGCGAAGCCGTGGCGATCGAGTCGGTCCAGCGTAAAGGACGCCAGCGACATTTCGACCACGGTGCTCGTGGTGTCGACCTGGCGCCGGATCGACGATGCGAGCGTCGGCAGCCGGTCCAGCTGCCCCGGATACAAGCTGTCGGCGCACAACCGGTGCTCCACCGCCAGCCGATACCCGCGCAGCAGCGCCGGCAGGACGTTGCGCAGCTCGTCCGCATGCAGGCCGATCGCCGCCAGCGGCGTGGCCACTTCGTGCGCGACCGTCGCGGCCAGGAGATAGGGGCCCATCAGGCCATAGCGGACGATCGACGTCGCGAGAATCCCGAGACTCATCGCAATGAACAGTACCCCCACCGGATAGAACTCGACGCCGTAGTTCACCGCATAGTCGGTGGCCGCGAGCGAGTAGAGGCCCAGGCTGACGAGACATTGCGTGAGCAGCTGCCGGACATCCCGCGCGCGCGTCTGTCGCCGTGCCTCGATCAGGAGCCAGCCGCTGCGGCCGACCAGGAGGACGGTCTGCACGACGTGCAGCGGATGCAGTGGGCCCGCCTTGGGATACGGGCCGAAGAAATGCAGGCGGAATCCATCGACGACCCCATTGCCCGTGACCAGCAGTACGGCCAGCAGCACGCAGAGGCCGTAGGAGGCGAACATGAACGGCCGCTCGTCCCGACGCGACACGATCTCCGTCACGAAATGATAGAAGGTCGTCGGCAGGAACAGGATGAACAGATAACCTGCCTTGACCAGCAAGTTGGCGACGTCCGCGTCGGTCGTCTGGAACAGGAAGGCCCACGTTCCCTGCCAGACGAAGGTCGCCGCGCACATCAAGGCGAACGGGACGGATACCCGCGTGAGGCCCTTGGTGGCCAGCACGTAGAGGCCGAACCCGAGAAACAGCGCAGAGACGAACGCGGGCAAGATCGAGTACATGATGCGTGAATCCACAATGTTCACTGGTCGCGCACCACTGTACTGTCCTGGCCGGTGCCGGTTGCGAGAGTAGCACGCAGCGGCAGGCGAGCGAGCGCGGGCGGGTTTGTCCACGAGGGTTTCGCGCATCTCGATTGCGGATCGTGCGCGTGGCGGATCCTGAATAGGATAATCGATCGCCGTCGTGATCAGGAACTGGTCATGGGCTAAAACTTTGCCGCATGCGAACCGTGCATTCACGATTGCATTCGTTATTGCGATCGCGCGAACTATCGCCGTGACAAATGGCGGGAACCGCGCAGTAACAAACGCTGCGGCCGATCGGGTGAAGCGGGAATTCGAACAATGCAACAATTTGCCGCAGCCAACTGCTCGATCAGCGGATGAGCCGTCGTCGATTTTCAAGCGATTTTTAGAAGCAATCGCGCCGATCGAACACGAAATCCAGAATAATCGACCGAACCGTTACATCTTTCCGGGAACCCGCGTTCCCTGTCATGGAAAAATGACGTCAGCCGGATAGCAGATGCATGCTTGCGGTAAACACCGCGGGCTACGCATTAACACCGAGTTTCGCGAATATTTCTCGATGCTCGAAAATCGCACGGATTATCGAATCAAATTCGATGCCGACGGCCGCGGCACGGTCATCATGGAATCAGCATGACTTTTTTGCGGTCCGCGACGTCCTGGATGACCTTAAACCTGTCCAGCTCGCGCATCGTCATCGTGATCCGTTCCAGCCATCGCAGCCTCCGGCGCTGGATTCCCAGCGGCCGATCAGCTGACGATGGGTCGAAAAGCGGACATTACAACTTAGCCGCCACAAATCAAAAAATGATCATCAGCATTATGTAAAATTTGAAGAACACCCGTCCAAACATGTTTTTCGAGACGCAAACAGATCAGCATCGCTCCGAATGCCCAGTTTCGAAAAGCCGATTGCATTTGCGCGCTAGTCGTGCTCGGGCTGCGGGAGAACTTGGACGCGATGTCGGACACCGACACGCCGGCGAGATATCAGCGCAGCATCCCTGTTCGCCACCTTCGTATTGGTCACGCGCGGGTTGGGCGTGGCACTTGGGTCCATTTGCGCGGCCAGTTCCGCGCTGAAGCAAGGAAAGCCCTTTGCCACAACGCGGACCGCATGCGTCAGCTTGCCGGGATCCTCGCTCTTGCCGAAGAAGCCCGGCGCCCCAGCGGGCATTGTCATTTGCGCCGTTGCCCCCGGGCGAGACCATCATCGCCCGGAGCGCACATGTCTACGAAGTCACGCTGGCGCTGGGTTCGAGCGCAGAGTGGCTTTCCTCTGCCCCGGGCCGGATCTTGAACCAGATCGAGTACATAGCTGGCAGAAACACCAACGTCAGTATCGTTCCGGCGAAAGTTCCTCCGATCAGCGTATAAGCCAGCGTGCCCCAGAACACGGAATGGGTCAGCGGAATGAACGCAAGCATCGCGGCAACCGCAGTCAGGATCACGGGCCTCGAGCGCTGCAGGGTGGCCTCCACTACCGCATCGAACGGCGCCATGCCCGCACGCGTGTTCTCTTCGATCTGGCCGATCAGGATCAGCGTGTTGCGCATCAGGATGCCGGAGAGCGCAATGAGCCCCACCAATGCGTTGATGCCGAAGGGCTGATTGAACAGCAGGAGTGTCGGCACCACGCCGATCAAACCCAGCGGACTGGTCGCGAACACCATCATGGTCGCGGCAATCGAGCGCGTCTGGAAAATGATGATGAGCAGCGTCAGCGCAATCATGATCGGGAACAGCGGCGCGAGCGCATTGGTCGCCTTGTTGGCCTCCTCGATGGAGCCGGCCTCCTCGATCCGGTAGCCGCCCGGCAGCTTCGCGATGATGGGCTGCAATTGCGCGAGCATCGCGGTCGACACGTCGGGCGGTTGCAATCCTTCGGCGATATCGCCACGCACGGTAATCGTCGGCGTTCGATCGCGACGGCGCAGGATCGGATCCTCCATGCGGATGTCGACCTTGCCGACCTGCGAGAGCGGCACCCGCTGCCCTGCGTTGCCGATCAGCGTGAATCCCTCGATCCGTTGCGGGTCGAGCCGGGTGTCTCCCGCCGAACGCGCGACCAGCTCCACCGAACGAATGTCCTCGCGCACGTGCGTGACGGGAATTCCGGTCAGCAGGAATTGCAGTTGCTGCGCGACCGAGCTGGACGTCAGCCCGAACGACCCGAGACGATTTTGATCGAGCGTGAAATGCACGGTGGGAACGCGCGGCCCCCAGTCGGCGTTGACCGTTCGCATCATCGGGCTGGCCTTCATGGTCCGCTCGACCTGCGCGGCGATGGTGCGCAACGTCCCCGCGTCCGGGCCCATGACCCTGAACGCAACGGGGTAAGGCGAGTAAGGGCCGAACACCAGCTGCGTGACGCGAACCTGCGCCCCGGGCACCAATCCTTCGGCGACGACCTTGCGCAGACGGAATTTGAGCGCTTCCCGCTGGTGCTCATCGCTCGTGCGGATCACGATCTTCGAGAAGGACGAATCCGGCAACTCCGGAGACATGGCCAGATAGAAGCGCGGCGCGCCCTGCCCGATGTACGAGGTCACGATCTGCGCTTCCGGCTGCTTCGCAAGCCACGCCTCGACCTTTTCCGTTGCCGACGCGGTCTGCTTGATCGAAGTCCCATAGGGCATCTGCACTTCGACGAGCACTTCCGGGCGATCGGACGTCGGGAAGAACTGCTTTTTCACCAGTCCCATGCCCATCACGGCAACCACGAACGATGCCACCACGATCCCGGCGACCATCCACTTGCGTCCGATCACGCGCCCGAGGAAACGGCGAAAGCGCTGGTAGTTTCGCGTGTTGTAGATCGCTTCGTGGCCGCCTTCGATCACGGCAATGTCGGGTAACAGCTTGACGCCGAGGTACGGTGTGAAGACGACGGCCACGACCCACGACGTGATCAACGCGATGCCGACGATCCAGAACATGTTGCTCGTGTATTCGCCGGCCGTCGAGCGCGCGAAACCGTTCGGCATGAAGCCGACCGCCGTGACCAGCGTGCCCGACAGCATCGGCGCGGCCGTATGGCTCCACGCGTAAGCCGACGCCTGGACGCGGTTGTAGCCCTCTTCCATTTTCACGACCATCATTTCGATGGCGATGATCGCGTCGTCGACGAGCAGGCCCAGCGCGAGAATCAGCGAACCGAGCGTGATGCGGTCGAAGCTCTTGCCCGTGGCGGCCATCACGACGAAGACCCCCGCGAGCGTCAGCGGCACTGCCGCCGACACGACGATGCCGACGCGCCATCCCATGCTCGCGAAGCTCACGACCATCACCACGAGCAGCGCGACGAAGAACTTGACCATGAATTCGTCGACGGCCGAATGGATATTGACGGCCTGGTCGGTCACCTTCGTGAGGCTCATGCCCAGCGGCATCCCGGCATTGATCGATGCGACCTCCGCGTCGAGCGCATTGCCGAGGTTGAGCCCGTTCCAGCCGTCCCGCATCACGACGCCGAGCAGCAACGCCGGTTCGCCGTTGTTGCGAATCTGGAACGTGGCCGGGTCTTCGTACCCGCGTTCGACGGTCGCCACGTCGGAGAGCTTCAACGTGCGGCCCTGAACGACGATCGGCGTGTCACGAATGGTCTGCAGCTTGTCGAACGCGCCTTCGACACGAATGAAGACCTGCGCGCCCGCCGTATCGATCGAACCGGCCGGCGTCAGAACGTTCTGGTTGTTCAACGCGGCAAAGATCTCCTGGGGCGTCACGCCGAGCGTCGCGAGCCGGTCGTGCGAAAACGAGACATAGATCCGTTCCGCCTGCTCGCCGATGATGTTCACCTTCTTGACGCCCGGCACATGAAGAAGCCGCTGGCGCAATCCCTCGGCGTCGCGCACCAGCACTCGTTGCGGCTCGCCTTTTGCCTTGAGCGCGAACAGCGCGAACGTTACGTCGGAGTACTCATCGTTGACGAGCGGGCCGATCACGCCGGGCGGCAGGTTGCCCGCTTCGTCATGCAGCTTCTTGCGCGCCTGATAGAACTCCTCGGGCACGTCCGCGGGCGGCGTACTGTCGAGCAAGGTCACCGTGGTGAAGGCCAACCCCGGACGCGTATAGGTCTCCGTCCGGTCGTACCAGCGCAGTTCCTGCATGCGCTTTTCGAGCGGCTCGGCCACCTGGTCCTGCATTTCCTGCGCGGTCGCGCCGGGCCATGCCGTGATGACCGTCATCGACTTGACGGTAAAGGGCGGATCTTCGGCCCGCCCCAGTTTCAGGAAGGCAACCACGCCGGCGATCGAGATCAGGATGATCAGAAACAGCGTGACCGAGCGCTCCCGCACCGCGAGCGCCGACAAGTTGAAGCCGCTCATTGCGCCGCTCCTTGCGCGGAGACGGATGCCGCGATCATCTTGTCGTTGGCGAGGCGCACATGCTCTCCGTCGTGCAACAACTGGGCACCGAGCGCGACGACCTGGTCGCCGTCGCGAAGGTCGCCCGTTACCGTCGCACTGTCGTCGCTCAATGCGGTGACACGCACCTTGCGCCAGGTCACGCGCGATTGGGCCCGGTCGACCGTCCAGACCCCGGTGCCCGTGCCCGGATCGAACACGGCGCCGACCGGGACCACCATGCCGGCGGGTGCGTGGCCGGCATCGTCGGCGAGATCGAGCGTCACGGTCGCGCCGAGCGGCGCATTCGACAGTGCGCCCTGGAGGACGTACCGCGCCTCGTAGGTCCGTGTCAGCCGATCGGCGGAGTCGGAGAGCTGGCGCAAGACGGCGGGAACAGGCTTCTGGGCCGCGCCGTACAGCGTCGCCTCGGCGATCGAGCCGGATGCGGGACGCAGCGTCTCGGGAAGCTGGACGACGGCTTCGCGGGGGCCGGCATGCGCGAGCCGCACGACGATTTGTCCCGGCGCGACGACCTGGCCGGGCTCCGCCAGCGTCTCGACCACCACGCCGTCGGCGTCCGCCATGACGACAGCGTAGCCGGACGCATTGTTGGCGAGCACGGCCTGCGCCTGCGCCGCGACGAGCTGGGCCCTGGCGGAGTCCGCGGCCGCCTTGAGCTGGTCATAGGTCGATGCCGAAACCGCGCCTGCCGCGACGAGATCCCGATAGCGCGCCTCGTCAGCGGCCGTCTGCGTCGCGTGCGCCTGCGCGGCATCCACGAGCTTCTGCTGTGCTCGGGCCTGAAGCCCCAGATCGATCGGATCGATGCGCATCAGCGGCTGGCCGCGCTTGACCGTCTGGCCCGCGTCGACCAGCCGCTCGATGATCTTGCCCTGAACCCGGAAACCGAGATCGCTCTGAACGCGGGCGCCCACGACACCCGAAAACGACCGGCTCGCCCCCGCCGCGCCGTGAACGGCGCTCGTACGCACAAGTGGCGCCTCGGTACGCGGATCAGCGGCCGGATGCTCGCCGCATGCCGCGAGCGCAAGCGAAGCCACGCCCAATGTGTAGACAAAATGATGGCGCCGGAACATGAGGTCCCCTCTCGCAAAGAACAGGAGCCCTCATTCTGATACCGGTGACCAATTCAGTCAACAGTCACAACAAGATTCATGGAGCGAGACTTCTGAGTACCAGGTTCGCAAGTTGGGTCGTCGCCTCTTCCGCGCCCTCGAGGTTGTACTGGAGCAGCAGCGGATTGAAATAGGGCTTCATCACCAGGAAGATCGCGTTCACCGCCTCGTCCTGCGGGGTCTTGCGTTCGAATTCGCCGGTTTCGCGCCCGAGCCGCAGGATCTCGGCGACGAGTTGCCGGATCTGGTCCTCATAACCCTGGACCGATGGCCAGGGTGATGCAGCCGACACGGCGGCGATGTCGTAAAGCTTGCGATCCTGGAAGAAGAGCTCGCTTCCGGATGAAAGCAAGGTCTTGAACATACGGCGAAATTTTTCCGTCGCACTGTGTACGCCGTCGATGTTTTCCCTGACGGCGGTGATCATCGCGGCGAGGCGATTCGCGCAGATGACTTGACCGATCGCCTGTTTGGAATCGAAGAATTTGTAGATATAGGCTTTTGAAAACCCGATTTCCTTCGCAAGGTCGGAAACGGTGGTCTTTTCGTAGCCGTAGCGGCTGAAGTATTCCGTTGCGGCGTCGACGATCTGGGCGCGAACTTCGTGATCCGAGGGGCCGCGGGACGGGGAGGCGGAGGGAGTCGGTTTGTTCATGTCTCAAGCTTAGCCCCTCACTCGCGAGTTGACAACGTGTGACCATATTGTATATTGGTCACAACATCAGCTCACCGTTGCGCTCCCGAAATGATCATGCCCCTGCACCGTTCACTTGTTCTCTTGACCAGCGTCGCCGCCCTCTCGGCGTGCGCCGTGGGTCCCGACTACCACCGCCCGGATGCGCCGCTGGCGCAGCACTACGTGACCCAGCCGCCCGCCGGCACGGCAAAGGCTCCGGTTGCCGATCTGTCCGCGTGGTGGGAAAGCTTCAACGACCCGCTGCTCACGCGTTACGTTTCGTTGGCGCTGGCGCAGAACCTGGACCTGGCCCAGGCCGTTGCGCAAATTACTCAGGCGCGTGCGCGCCTCGGCACGGCCAACGCGGCGCTTCTTCCGTCGGCCTCGGTTTCCGCGTCGGCCGCACGCGCCTATCAGTCCGTCGACACGCCGCTGGGACAATTGCTCAATGCCACGCCGGGTTACTCGCGCTGGGGCACCGAGTACGAAACCAACCTGGAGGCCGGTTGGGAGATCGACATCTTTGGCGGTCTGCGCCGTCAGCGTGAAGCCGCGCTCGCCGACTACTCGGCGACGCAGGCGGCGGCAGTCGCCACCCGCCTTGCCGTCGCGGCCC
>Ga0209566_101074_pt1 | contig 10773 bp, 10 predicted proteins | sample Araplavi_mTSA_r2_2_FD_184287 | JGI IMG/M metagenome (GOLD analysis project Ga0209566, IMG submission 184287) | Arabidopsis root microbial communities from North Carolina, USA - plate scrape CL_Cvi_mTSA_r2 (SPAdes) (version 2) | ecosystem: Host-associated > Plants > Roots > Endosphere | place...
GACTCTCCATTTTTCGACAAAAATAGTATAGAAATTCAACCAGATGTCAATTTGCCATTTACTTCATCTTCATTTATACTAAAAACCAACAGAAACTTAAATAAATTGTCAATTCAGGAAGGATTTCAAATTGTTATGCTGAATTACTAAATAAGGAGGATTCGACATGACAAGCAATCTTCATGTAGCTCCGATGGAACTCCGCCACAGGTTACAAGATGAATTGAGCATAAGGGGGTGGAAGCAGAAGGAGTTAGCAGAGGCATCCGGCATCGACTGTTCAACCATTAGTTACATTTTCAACAACAAGCAATCACTTATGCTGCCTCAGCTCCACGCGATCAATCATGCATTCGGATTACCAATAGACACCTTCTATGAAGAATTCATAGGAGAATGCTGTAACGAACTGGGCCGATTGCGGCCTGATAAGACAAGCGATTTTATTCTCCACTGTATTGAAGTAGAAAAGTATGACTTGGTCAAACAGCTAGTACAACTCCTCTATGAAGAAACCAATCGTTCCAAACTGATCGACACCGCCTTCAAAATCGCCGAACGCATCTTCCAGTCACCGAAACGCAACTACTCACTTCCTTTCTACGACATCATTATCCGCAATGGATACAGCCGCAGCGAGAAAATAGCCATCTCCTACTTCAGAAGATTCCTCATCTTGAGAGACTTGGATACGAGTGGAGCCGGCAACGAAGCCTTATGCCAGCTGATTGAATATTTGCCTATACTGCCTGATTCACTAAGGCTCGACGCCTATTATCGCATACTTACATATTACAATGTCGTAGAGAACTGGGCAAAGCTGCTCCAGTATGCCAAGGAATTGCGTGCTGTTGCGTTTGAGGAAGGGCAAGATGATTATATAGCAGAGAGCTGGTTGTACGAGTCTGTGGCTTTGAAAGGCATGAAAAACTATGAAGGCGCATTAAATGCTACCCATCAATATGCCGTTTATGGTGACCATTACGCATTTCTTTCTAAATGCAACGAGCTTTACATATCCATCGAGATGAAGAAGACGGAACCAATTGAGGAGCTTATGGGGCTTTTGAATAGTGATCAAAAACTCCTGGTACTCCCTGTCGCATTGGATAGCTATGTTAGTAATGAAGCGTTTCAAGACGCTGCTGTGTATTTGGAAAAACATAAAGCCTACTTAGACATTCTATTGTCTATGGAAGATCCCTTCCACGTAAAGCACAAATTACGCCTTACACAAGCGTTGGCACAGTATTATTTCAAAACAGCTCAACATGAATTAGGTTTTAACTTTAACGCCCTATCATTGGAAGTGGCACTTAAACTCAAAAATATGCAGTATGTTGGTATGTCTGTTCTTCTCTTTCAAGAGTATGAGATACATGCTTCTGAAGAACACAAAAGTCGTTTCACACACATTCTATTAAATGAGGTGGATTCAAATGAAGAAAGTACTAATCACGATCTCCATGGCTCTTTTCTTGTTCGGTTCTACAGGGTTATCTTTGGAAGTGAGCGCGGATAATATCGGGTCAGGATGGTCTCCTCTTAACAGTAATACCGGGACAAGCCTGCTTGTAAGTGACATCGGGACAGGATGGTCACCAATGAATAGTGATGATCCTGAGTGGTCTATGTCATTCAGTGATATTGGAACAGGGTGGTAAGCAACATCGGCTCGGGATGGAGCCCGTTGGAAAGCGTTGTAGAAGTATAGGAATGGTGTATAAATTCAAGGTAATACAGGATAGCAACTCTTGAATTCAAGGGTTGCTATCCTCTTTTGTTCAATCTGGTACATAATAATAGAGAAACTTAAGTGGGAAAAATGACACCCAATATATAACCATCCTTCGTTTGGATAACAACTAGAAGTTTATCGCCATCCTTTACCCTGAATATTTTATCGCCCTTGCGAATTTCATAGGTACGAGTGGCCTCCGGATACACCACATCTCCATCAGTTACGGGCTTATCAACGATTTCATGAACCTCACCGATTTGTTCGCCTAAATTCTCTTTCGGGAAATTATCTCTGATTTTCAAACTGTAGAGCTTATCATCTATATATAAATAACCAATAACCTCATCAAATACCTTTGTAAAATCAACTCCTTCCACGGCATCTTTTTTAGTACAACTAATAAGTAATACGCATGAAAGCATGATGATGAGAAGTTTTACTGATTTCATACATACCCTCCTGGATGTAGAAAATTACTAAACTGCGTAATATTAAGGTATAGGTTCAAAACATACAGATAGCGACTCTTGAGTTCAAGGGTCGCTTTCTTTATTAGGATAATATCATATCCAAAATATCAAAAGTATCTAGGGATTAGAATCCGGCCAACGGAAGAGCCGCATGGCATATCATCTTACTACACCAATTGGAACATCATCGTCATCGCTGAGAACGAATTGGCCAATCCGTGCATCATCCAGCTAGGAATAATCGATCCTCCTGCTAATTTCTCGTTTATGTACCCCATAAACCAACCTATTAAAGCAGTAAATAACGTTATGATAACAGCATTGATTATTCCGGTTCTTGAAAAAAACATAACCCCATGCAAACACCCGAACAATATTGCCTGAACCGTGTTCCCTGTTACAAACCCAAACGCAGAAATCAATCTCTTCCCGATAAAACCTCTGAATAATATTTCTTCAGATAAACCGGTCTGTACGAAAGCATACAGCAAAGCCGCGGCTATTCCAGAAACGCCTACTCCATAAAATTGCGAAGCAGCAACATCGGTGTCATTAGTGAAAAACAAAATAATTATCCACCCAAGAGATACGAACAAGAGAAGCGCTAAGAAGAACAGGATGAAAAAGCTGTTTCTTTTCTCGATAACAGGAAGTTTACATCCAATCCATTCAAAAAAAGACTGCTTCTTTCTGGCGAATAATAACCAACATACCAGAGGAATTACACTAAATAGGATTACTTGTATAAGTGATGAAACCAACACGGGAACAGCCATCTTCTATTACTCCTCTCTCTTGTACTCCAAAATGTCGCCAGGCTGGCAATCAAGTACTTTACAAATCGCATCAAGCGTAGAGAAACGAATCGCACTTATTTTCCCCGTTTTTATATTTGAGAGATTAACATTTGATATTCCTACCTTCTCCGCAAGCTCGTTCAGAGATATCTTACGGTCTGCCATCACACGATCCAGCCTCAAAACAATAGCCATAATACACACATCCTTACAGAGTTTCATCGGATTGCTGTTGCAGCATTCTGCCATAATCGAATATTTGAGCTAGACAAAAGAATACGACCGCGACCAAAATATAAAACAGCTCAAACGACACATTAACCCTTGCCGCTGGCGTGACCATTTGAATCATTGCTATTTCAACAAATCCAGGAATAATGGCGATCCCAGCAATGAGCAAGGATATCCGTTTCAAACGCTTCATATGCTTGGCAACAAACGGGGTATAGTCCTTACTAATATCTTTAAAAATCCCCCCGGCAATAAATAGTATCAGCATGATTAGACATAGCCTTACTACATCCCCACTGAATGTAATAATCAGATCCGATTTGGCGTAATCACTATGGTCGATATGTAAGAATATAGAGCTCATAGTGTTTATTGCCGCTGGAATTTCATCCCCTGACATCTGAGAAAGCCATAGGATTGCGACAATTCCCACAATCGTTACTAGCAACAGCATGATACACAGCATTTGCAAACAAACAGCCAATATTTTGCTCGTTTTCTGAATTTTAAGGGTGCTCATATGTTCCCTGCTCCTTTGTTAAGATGATTAGAGCATAGCAGGAAAATTTATGTATTTCAATAATAATTTAATGTTTATCATTAAATTATTATTGATAATTAACAACTAATACTTATGAAAGGATTTAACCATGTCTCGAATTAATCTAATCATAGTCTCTATTTTTTTCATTCGAAGTCAAAGAAAACGCATTGTTCGCTGTTTCTACTTTAGGTCCTCCCCTCCAAAATTCACTTGCGAATTTTAGACGATGTTTGCGGATTGTGGGATTTGTAAGCGGTACCATACTTGCTACAATAGACTCACAACGCAATGAACATTGCTCAAGGGGGAATAAACAAATGAAAAGGCTTTCTTTGATGCTAGCGGCTTGCATGATGTTTGTCGGAGTGTTAAGCGGTTGTGGCGGCAGTGAATCGGATTCGGGTTCATCCAATAAATTGGTCATTTACAGTCCGAACAGCGAAGAAATCATCAAGACGATCATCCCAATGTTTGAAAAGAAAACAGGCATTACGGTTGAGCTCGTAACAGCTGGTACAGGGGAAATTGTTAAGCGTCTACAGTCTGAAAAGAAAAATCCTTACGCAGACGTTATGTTCGGCGGCTCCATGGCGGGCTACCGCGAGCATGCTGACCTGTACGAGCCTTACGTATCTCCAGAAGATGCGAACTTGATTGAAGGCCATCGCAATAAGACAGGCTTCGCAACTCCGTTTGTTTCAGACGGCAGCGTACTGCTCGTGAACAAGAACCTGATCGGCGATATCAAAATTGAGGGTTATGAAGATTTGCTTAATCCTAAGCTGAAAGGCAAAATCGCATCCGCTGACCCAGCAAGCTCCAGTTCCGCCTTCGCTCAGCTTACAAACATGCTGAAAGCAATGGGCGGCGACTATGAAAATCAAAAAGGCTGGGATTATGTCAGCAAACTGATCGAGAACCTCGACGGCAAAATTGCAAGCGGTTCCGGTGCAGTTCATAAGAGTGTCGCGGACGGCGAGTATATTGTTGGCTTAACCTACGAAGATCCTTCTAACACGTATGTGAGAAACGGTGCACCAGTAGAAGTCGTGTATCCGAAGGAAGGCGCCGTATTCTTGGATGCAGCATCCGCCATTATCAAGGACGCACCACATATGGAAAATGCGAAGAAGTTCATCGACTTCATCCTGTCCAAGGAAGCACAAGATGCATTCGGCACACAATTGACGAACCGTCCGCTTCGCAAAGATACACAGCTCGGCGACTACATGACGCCACTCGACAAGATCAACATGATTGACGAAGATACAGACTACGTAAGTGCACATAAATCCGAAATCGTAGAGCGTTACATCTCTGTATTCACAAGCAAATAATCGGTTTTCAGAATCAAAATATGCGTGTCAAAAAGTCCGGTTCTCAGTACCACTTTTGATTATCGGACTTTTTGACTACCTATAAAGGTTAGGTGACAACAACAATGAGCGTAACAATAAAAATCAAAGACCTAGTCAAGAAATATGGCGATACGACCGTCATTCCAGAGTTGTCCTTGGAGATCAAGAAAGGCGAATTCTTCACGCTTCTCGGTCCTTCCGGGTGCGGCAAAACGACACTTCTGCGCATGATTGCTGGCTTCAACAGCATTGAAGGCGGCACAATCAATTTTAACGAGCGTGTCATCAATCAGGTTGAGCCAGGCAAGCGGAATATCGGGATGGTGTTCCAGAGCTATGCGATCTTCCCTCACCTTACCGTTAAGGGAAATATTGCATTCGGTCTAGAGAACCGCAAGCTGTCCAAGGCCGAAATCAACGACAAAGTAGAAGATATCCTCAAGGTCGTACAAATCGAGCAATATAAAGATCGCATGCCGAAGAACCTGTCCGGTGGACAACAGCAGCGCGTCGCGCTTGCCCGTGCAATCGTCATTCACCCGGATGTACTGCTCATGGACGAACCGTTGTCCAACCTTGATGCGAAGCTCCGTGTCGATATGCGGAACGCGATTAAGGAAATTCAACGCGAAGTCGGCATTACAACGGTGTATGTAACACACGATCAGGAAGAGGCTATGGCTGTATCCGATCGCATCGCTGTTATGAAGTCAGGCGTCATTCAGCACTTGGGCACACCGCAGGAAATCTATCAACGCCCAGCCAACGTGTTCGTAGCTACATTCATCGGCCGCACGAACATTATCGAAGGCAGCTTAACGCGTCAGGGAGACAGCTATAAAGTGAATTTCGGTTCCGGCTATGCTGAGGAGCTTCCTAACATTCAGCTTCCGGCTTCAGCGAAGCAAAATGAATTGAATGTCAAAATCTCAGTTCGCCCAGAGGAATTCGTCATTACTGAGGATCAGACGGGCATGAAGGCAACCATCGTGCACAGCGTCTTTTTGGGGCAGAACACACATTACTTCGTCGATCTGGAATCCGGTCAGCGCGTGGAAATTACACAGGAATCGAAGACAACACAGATTCTTGATCCTGGCCAAGTCGTTCATTTGAAGGTGAAAAAGGAAAAAATCAATGTATACGATGCTGCAGGTGAATTGAACTATACAAGGGGCGGTCAACTATGAGGGGGACGCGCAAACGATTTGACGTCTGGACTAACATTTCGTTCCTGATATTTGGTTTCTATCTTTTGTTCCTAGCCTTGCCTTTGTTTACGATGCTGTTCAAAAGCTTTTTCAACGGCACAACAGGCGATTTCTCACTTGCCTACTTCGTGAAGTTTTTCAGCAAGCCGTATTACACCAATGCACTATTCAACAGTATTAAAGTTACCGTCAGCGTAACCGCCCTTGCGGCGCTCATCGCAACACCACTAGCCTATATAATGGCTACCGTTAAGATTAAAGGGGACTCAACGATTCGGATTTTGATTCTGCTCTCGTCCATGTCGGCCCCGTTCATCGGAGCTTACTCTTGGATTCTTCTACTCGGAAGAAACGGCGTCATTACCAAATTCGTCAGCAATACATTTGGCTTCCAAATGCCTGACATATATGGCTTTACCGGTATATTAGTTGTCTTGACCCTGCAAATGGTGCCTCTTATCTTCATGTACGTATCCGGGGCACTCAAAAATGTGGACCAATCGCTTATGGAAGCGGCAGAGAGCATGGGCTACAAGGGCATCAACAAGATGCGCAAGGTACTGCTCCCGCTCATCACACCAACCCTGCTCGCAGGCGGGCTGCTCGTATTCATGCGCGCGCTGGCCGACTTCGGTACGCCGATGCTGATCGGTGAAGGCTACAAGACCGTTCCTGTCCTGATCTTTACCGAGTTCATCAGTGAAGTCGGCGGCGACGACGGCTTTGCTGCCGCAATCAGTGTCATCGTTGTATTGTTCGCAACGGCAGTATTCCTGATGCAGAAGTTCATCGCCAACCGCAAGTCCATCACAATGAGTGCCTTGCATCCGCTTGAAGCGAAGAAGAAAAAAGGCATCGGCAACATCGCGGCGCATGCTGTCATCTATCTGTATACGTTAATCGCGCTGCTGCCGCAATTGTACGTCATCTATACTTCATTCTTGAAATCGAACGGCCGCGTCTTCGTTGATGGCTTCTCACTGCAAAGCTATCAGAATGCTTTCAATAGCATCGGCGGTGTCATTACGAACACGTTCATCCTAGCTATCGTGTCGCTCGTCATCATTATCCTGCTTGCGATTCTGATTGCTTACGTAACCGTTCGCAGAAAGAATGCATTAACGAACACAATCGATATTTTCACGATGTTCCCTTACATCGTTCCTGGTTCTATCTTAGGTATCGCCTTGTTGATTACGTTCAACGATAAGCCGCTGGCACTGAGCGGAACAGCATTCATTATGATTATCTCGTTCGTCATCCGGCGGTTGCCTTATACGATTCGTTCCAGCGCAGCCATTTTGCATCAAATTAACGGCGGTATTGAGGAAGCCGCAATCAGCTTGGGCGCTTCTCAGATGAAGACATTCTTCAAGATTACACTGCCGATGATGCTCGCGGGCGTTGTCTCCGGTGCAATTCTAAGCTGGATCACAATCATTACTGAATTAAGTACCTCGATCATCTTGTATACAGGTAAGACGAAGACCGTTACGGTTGCTATTTATACCGAGGTTATTCGCGGCAACTATGGCGTGGCAGCAGCACTATCTACAATCCTAACCGTTATCACAGTCATATCGCTGCTCGTCTTCCTGAAGTTGTCCGGACAAAAAGAAGTCTCCCTATAAGAGAGGAAGTTCAAAAAGTCCGCCTTTGATCAGGCATTTTAATAGCTTTGCACCTACACCAAGTCGGTACCTCATCTGGAGGGCCGGCTTGGTTGTATTTGGATGATCTTCTTTCAACAACGAACCAGTATAATATGGAATGAAAGGGCTTACCGACACTGGAGGGAGACATGGAACAGAAGAAGATTCGCACCTTCAAGGAGTCAACCCGTCACTTATTTCAGCTGTATGCGGTGATTCCGTTTTTGATTTTGATCGTGCTGTTTTTCATCTTTACGATCATTAATGGAAGGATGAATTTGACGCAAAAAACGACGGAGGCCGCCGAGTCGATCAGTGAATCAATGGCGAAGGTGTTTCAACAGTATCACGAGGAAATTAGTCGGATGGCTATCTCACCTGCCGTTATGAATTATATGACTTCACGATTAGGCGGCGACAAAGTGTATTCCGAATTCTATGACTTCAATAATCGGCAAAAGGTGAAGAGCATCTTCCATATCGTCGACACAGACGGCATCTTCCGAGCCAGCTCCGATTCGCCGGATGCACTCTACAACAGCTTCGCCTTCGGCAATCTCATCAACCGGATTGAACAGAAATCCGGCAACACGCTGACTGAAATGAACAGCTTCCGCTATTCCCATGATCGCGACACAAGCTACACGTTCGGCAAAGCGATCGTCAAGGACAAGCAGACGATTGGCTATATCATCTACCAGCTCTACGAATCTGACATGCAGAAGCTCATTTTCGAACAGAACAATGAGATTGCGATGATCACGGACGAGCATAACACGATCATTGCCACCACCAGCAATGTCACCAAGGGCGTATTGAACAAATTCAGTCCTAAGCTGGACAAGCAAGGACATGTTCTGCTGAACGACGGTACGTACTACATGTATACCAAGCGCATACCAGGCACACCAATTCAAGTGGTCACGCTCAATTCCTACAAGTCAGAACAATACACCTATTACACGGTGTCTGTCTTTATTCTCGCTGCGAGCCTGCTGCTGTGGGTCATCATTCATTTCCTATCGAACAAAATGTCTGCCCGCAATTCCGAATCGGTCGATAAATTAATTCTGGCCCTGGCCCAACTGCGCGAAGGGAATTTCAACGGCTATGTCGATATTCACACGAATGATGAGTTCGAGATACTCGGCGATGAGTACAATGTGATGCTGGATCGGTTGAAGGAATTGATGATGAAAAATAAAGAGCTGTCCGAGCTGCGCACGATTATCGAGGTCAAGCAGCTGCAATCGCAGTTCCATCCGCATTTCATTTTCAATGTATTGGAGACGCTGCGATACGCCATTAAGATGGACGCCAATCAAGCGCAGCAAATCGTTATGCTGCTGTCGAGACTGCTGCGATACAGCATCGGCAATGATCGGAGCGTCCAACTGAAAGACGACATGAATTATGTACGGGATTATTTGAAGCTGCAGCAAATCCGGTTCAATGAGCGCTTGGAATACCGCATTACCGTCGAAGAGGAAACCAATCATGTATACGTACCTAAGCTGCTGCTGCAGCCAATCATTGAAAACGCTATCAAGTATGGTTACCAAAATCAAAGCAATGTGCTTATCGAAATCCGCATCTACCCCTCTGACGGGAAGCTAATGCTGGAAGTATGCGACAACGGACAAGGCATGGACGCGGAGACACTGCTGAAGGTGAACCGAATCCTGCACAGCCAAAACAATACGACACAGCATATCGGGCTCTACAATGTTCACCGCCGCTTAGTGCTGCTCTACGGCGAGGAATCCGGCATCCACATCAACAGCAAGCAAGGGACTGGCACTTGTATAACATTAACAATTCCTTACGAATGGAGTGAAGACGATGTTCAAGGTTCTGCTAGTTGAAGACGAAGATATGATACGCAGAGGCATACGCTTCAGCATTGATTGGCTGCAGTATGATTGCATCGTGATGGAAGAAGCGCTGAACGGACAGGACGGTTATGAGAAAATTTGCGAGCTGAAGCCGGATATCGTTATCACGGATATCAACATGCCCATTATGGACGGCATCTCCATGATTCGCGAGGGCTTGCAGCAGCATACGTTCAGCAGCATTATTATTTCCGGCTATAATGAGTTCCATCTTGCTAAGCAGGCGCTGCAATTGGGGGTAACCGAGTTCCTCGTGAAGCCGCTGGAGGATGATCAATTGATCGCCGCCCTAGAATCGGCCAAGACGAAGGTCGATTTGCAGCGCAAATATGAGGTCATTTCGAATCATCCGCAAGAAACCGAAGAGATACTGAACAGCAAATTTATGGAGAAAGAAACGAAGACTTCGAAGTATGTATCGCAAATGATCGCGTACGTGCAGGAGAATTATGCGAAGAAAATCAGCATCCATGATCTTGTGGAGCAACTTGACTTGAGTGCCTACTACTTGAATCAGAAATTCAAAGCTGAGACGAGCTATACGTTCAACGAGTTCCTGAACCGCTATCGTATCCAAAAGTCGATCGACCTGCTGAAATCAGGAGACAACAAAGTCTACAACATTGCTCACGACATCGGCTTCAGCGACTACAAGTACTTCATTAGCATTTTCAAAAAGTACGCCCACGTCACGCCGAGCCAGTACCAAGAATATTTCGCGGATAAGCATGCTTAATACTACAATCGAAAATGATCTTATCTCGCTTTTTGATCCAACATGCAAAGACACCTCTTCCAGCCAACTCGGATTCCACTAACCGATTTAGGCAAAAGAGGTGTTTTTTTCGTTTCTTATTCAACTGCTATGATCATA
>Ga0209566_101075_pt1 | contig 10771 bp, 8 predicted proteins | sample Araplavi_mTSA_r2_2_FD_184287 | JGI IMG/M metagenome (GOLD analysis project Ga0209566, IMG submission 184287) | Arabidopsis root microbial communities from North Carolina, USA - plate scrape CL_Cvi_mTSA_r2 (SPAdes) (version 2) | ecosystem: Host-associated > Plants > Roots > Endosphere | place: USA...
CGAGCATGGCGACGGACGACGCGGTCGCGAACAACGCGCACGCGATCAGCGCCGCGGCGAGGCCGGGCAGCAGGACCGGCTTGCGCCCGTAACGGTCCGAAAGCTGGCCGGCGACGAGCAGCGTACCCAGCAGGCCGGCGATGTAGAGCGCGAAGATGACGGTCAGCGTGCCGGACGAGAAACCGAGTGCGTGCTGCCAGGACACGTACAGCGGCGTCGGCGAGTTGGACAGCATGAACACGGCGGTGACCATCCAGGCGGCGTGTGCCATGCGGGGCACGGAACGCGAGCCCGCGGGTCGCGATTGGGGGACGGCGGTGTCGGACATGAACGCACTCCTGTACGAGTTTTTTCGAACTATAGCTTGGTTCGAAAAAACTCGTACAGGGTGATATGCTTGCCGACATGAAACGAACCCACCCTGAACGGGCGGCCGGCCTCGCGCCGGCGCCTGCGGATTTGCCCGATCCGCTGCCGGAGCCGGACGTCGCCGAGCTGCGGCTCGAAACCATTCTTGGCGCGCTGGCCGATCCGTTGCGACTGACGATCGTGCGGAAACTGATGCTGGAATCCGAGGCTTACGACCATCCTTGCGGCTGGTTCGGCTTCGATCGCCCGAAATCGTCGCTCACCCATCACTTCAAGGCGTTGCGCGACGCGGGCGTGCTGCGCCAGCGTCAATACGGGCTCGAGCGGCGTAGCCGCGTGCGTACGGAAGATCTCGATCTGCGCTTTCCCGGCCTGCTGAAGCTCGTGGCCGAGTGGGCGCCGCCGGCAGACAGCGACGGTTGACGGCTGGCGGAGGGGGATGAGCCGCCCGGCGGGGCGCGCCGGTTCGCCAAGCGGCGGCGAGCGTGACGCGCCGGGCGCGCGGCGCCGCGGAGCCGTCCGAGTGCCGGGTTTGATCTGCCTGCAACCCGGCTTCGTTTCCCGGCCGGTATCATGTGAACCATTCACCCCGATGAACCCGCACAGGAGGAGCCCGTCGTGCATGCCGGTGAGCGTTTCAACAGCATTACCCATCTCGTCGGCGCGGTGCTATCGGTGGCAGGGCTGGTAACACTGGTGACGATGGGCGCGCTCGAAGGCGACGCCTACAAGGTGGTGAGTTTCAGCGTGTACGGCGCGATGCTCTGCGTGCTCTACGCGATCTCGACGCTGTACCACAGCGTGCGTAGCCCGCGCCTGAAAGCCATCCTGCAGAAGTGCGACCACTCGGCGATCTACCTGCTGATCGCCGGCAGCTATACGCCGTTCACGCTGGTCACGCTGCGCGGCCCGTGGGGCTGGTCGCTGTTCGGCGTGAGCTGGGGGCTGGCCGTGTTCGGGATCGTGCAGGAACTGACGCTCGGGCGGCGCACGCGCATGCTGTCGATGATCCTGTACGTGGCGATGGGCTGGCTCGCGCTCGTCGCGGTACGTCCGCTGATCCACGCGCTGCCGCCGGTCGGCACCGCGTGGCTCGTGGCCGGCGGCCTCATCTACAGCGCGGGCATCTACTTCTTCATCAACGACGAACGCATTCGCCACGGGCACGGCATCTGGCATCTGTTCGTGCTGGCCGGCAGCCTGTGCCAGTTCGTCAGTGTCGCGATGTACGTTGCGTGAGCGGAAGGCGGCGTCAGCCGCCGCCGGCGCCGAGTCGACCGCTCGCTGATCGGCGATCGCACCGGCACTCGAGGTCGTCGTGTTCGCAACGCGGAAGTCGACGTATCGCGATGAATCCGGGGGCGCGCCCAGGAAGATCCGCCGGCGCGCGGCGCTGTTCGTCGTGACACGCTGTCGTGTCGGGCGAGTGAACTACTCGCCTTCCGCGACACGAATCCCGGCCGTATGAGCGCCGACTTTCGGCGCTTTGCCTGTCCTCGTCGCAATCCACCACATCGGCATCGCAGACGCGGATATCGCCACAGCCGCCAGCAACGCCACCCGCATCGCCACCGGAAACGGCTGCACGGTCGCGATGCACGCGCCGAAGATCGCCACACCGAGCGCCGACCCGCTCTGCCGCGCCGCGTTCAGCGCGGCCGCCGCCACGCCCGCGCGGCGGCGGTCGACCGTCCCGAGCGCCGGCGACGTCGCGGCGGGCGAGATGAATCCCGATGCAAAGCCGATCGCGAGCATCGGCGCGACGGCGAGCCATGCCGGTGTCGCCGCACCGATGCCCGTCATGCCGAGCGCGCCGGCCGCGTAGAGCGCGAACGCGGCGCACATCGAGCCGCGCGCACCGAAGCGTGCAACGAGCCTGCCCGAGCACAGTCCGCCGAGCGCGACCATCGCCGTCATCGGCAGGAACGCGAGCCCGGTGTCGAGCGGGCTCGCGCCGCGGATCTGCCGATAGAACAGGCTGAGGACGAACAGCAAGCCGTAGAACACGAACGCCGATGCCATCGACACGAACGTCGATCCGGCGAACAGCCGGTTGCGGAAGAACGCGAGCGGCAGCATCGGTTCGCGGCGCCGCGCTTCGATCGCGATGAACGCGACCCACGCGACGGCGCTCGTCGCCGCGCCGCCGACGATCGGCGCCGAGCGCCAGCCGAGCGACGGGCCTTCGATCAGCGTGCCGATCAGCGTGGCGATCGCGACGATGGCCGCGGCCTGGCCGCCCCAGTCGAAATGTCGCGACGCGTCGCCGGCGGCGCGCGTGACCGTGCGGGCGAGCCAGATGCCGGCAAGCCCGAGCGGCAGGTTCACGAAGAAGAGGCTGCGCCACCCGGACAGGTGGATCAGCAGGCCGCCGATCAGCGGGCCCGACGCCATCGCGATGCCGCCGCAGCCCATCCACAGGCTGATTGCCGATGCGCGCGCGGCTGGCTCGGGGAACGCGCGGTTGAGCAGCGCGAGCGAGCAGGGCACCAGCATCGCGCTGCCGACGCCTTGAAGCGCCCGGGCGATCGCGAGCGCCGGGAGGCTCGGCGCGATGCCGCACAGCGCGGATGCGGCGACGAAGATCGCGAGCCCCGCGACATAGACGGTGCGATCGCCCAGCCGGTCGCCGAGCGTGCCGCCCGTCATCAGCAGGCTCGCGAACGCGAGCGTGTACGCATTCACGATCCACTGCAGGCCGGCTATGCGGCTGCCGAACGTGTGGGCGATATCGGTGAGCGCGACGTTGACGATGGATGCGTCGAGCAGCACGAGCGTGTAGCTCACGCAGGTCGCGGCGAGCACGCGGCGGGCCGCGGCCCGGTTCGGCGCGGCGGCCGTCATGCGTGGTCGGGCGCCGGCGCGGCGGCCTGCAGCGCGAGAAAGCCGACCCATCCCCAGTACACGCGATGATGCGCGATCAGCCCGTCGCGCAGGTCCATCACTTCGACGAGATCCACCTGGTCGCCTTCCGGCGTCGCGCGCGGATATTCCCACGTGAGCTGGCGGCCGTTCGAGAAGAACGACCCGGTGCGGTACCAGCGCCCGAGCCGGTTGCCCGGATTGCGCAGGCCGGCCGCGAAGAACGCGCCGATCGCGGCCTTGCCGTGCAGCACGCCTGAGCCGTGATCGGGCAGCGTGACGACGATCAGCGGCGTTTCGAGCACCGCGTCGTCGGTATATAGCGCCATCAGCGCATCGACGTCGCGTGCGACGACGGCCGCGTGCCAACCTTCGTAAATGTGCCGGGCATCGGCATCGGGGTGTGTCATGGCGGGTTCCGGAAATGTCGATAACGGAACCCACTGTATGAGCGCGCCGTCGCGGGACGTTTCACGTCGACCCGAAACGTGGATGCCGCCGCGGCGAAGGCGGCGCTTTTCGGCCGTTTTTCGGCCGTTATCCGGCCAGCGCGTCGAGATTCAGCACGTACGACTTCCCGATCCACACTGCGCAGTCGCGATGGTCGCGCAGTTCGTCGCCCGTATTCGGATGCAGGAAGATATCCAGCGCGCCGTGGTTCAGCACGAGCCACGGCACGATTTCGTCGAAGCGCGCGGTGTCGAACGCGATCTGGTACGACCACGCCGGGTGCGGGCCGACGAGGCGTTCGTGAAAGCGGCCGAGTTCGATGACCGCGCCGAACCGTTCGTCGACGACCTGGCGAAACGCCCACGCGGCGTCGCGGCTGGCCGCATCGAAATAGACGTGCGCATGCCAACTGTGGATGGCGGTGGTGTCGAGGGCAGCCATGGAAGGACTCGTTAAAAATGGGAATGCATGAGGTGCCGTGCGAAACGGCCGATGCGTGATTATCGCGCGTCCTTGCCGCGCACGTCGTGTCGCTATCCGGCAATCCGGATGCGATGCTTGTCATGAATCACGAGAACCGTTTGATCCGGCAAGGCCGCGGTTCGAGATATCCGCGGGTATCCGCCCGCGCGATATCACGCCGGAAGCCTTGCCGGAAGGTGCGCCCGCTGCGATCGCGTCGGCAACACGTCATTTCGGAAATTGAAAAAGCGCTGTATGCACGGCTTCGGATCGTCTGAACAAATGCGATCAGGGCATTGAATGAAATAAAGAAATTCCGACTGAGAGGGATTCGCGCATGACGTGGTTCGCGCACCGAATTCCGAAGCCGAAAATATCAATTGCGGAATCGGCTATTCAAGCGGCATGCAGCGCGACATACGATGCTTTCAACGCATCGTCGAACACGATCGATGCGGGGACAACCACCTGGAGGCCACTATGCGATCCCTCGTTCCCGTTGCCGTACTTTCCTGCGCACTCGTTGCGCTGCCCGCCGTCAGCTTTGCGCAGTCGGCCGTTTCCGATGGGGCATCGAATGCCTCGCTGTCGAGCTGGTCGGCGGCGCGTGCCGAAACCAACGCGCAACTGATGCAGATGACGCGCGCAGGCTATCGCGCGACGTCGGCCGGCAACCAGAACTATCCGCTCGCGATGCAGCGTGCGCTCGAACGTGTCCGCAATCCGGTGCAGGACCGGTCGCGCGAAGAGCGGGCCGAGATGGAGGCGCGCGCCGCACGCGACGCGCAGGGCGGCCATCCGGTCAAGGCGTTCTTCGTGAAGACCGCGTACTACCTGAAGGGCGAGAACACGTTCTGATGCAGGAGACGAGCATGGCTTGCCCGATCCGATTTGCGTGCGTCGTGCGCGCGTCGGCGCTGCGCCGGCTGCCGGCCGCGCGAGCGTCGCAGCGGCGGGACGATGCGCGCGGCGCGCGACGTCGTACGAAACACCGCCGCCTTGCGCACCGTGATGCCGTTGCGTGCCGTACCGCATGGCCGGCCGTCGCGGCGAGCGATGCGCCCGCAAGCGGGAGCCCGTCATGAAGGGCTCCCGGAAGCACCGCCGCCACGTGCCGCTGACCCGCGAGTGGTTGCTGCCGCTGCCGCCGGTGCATGCACGCGACATCTCGCTGAAATGCCACATGGCGCTCGTCGCGCTGCGCGGCGGGCATGGCAACGAGGCGCTGCTGATGCGGTTGCGCACGAGCGTCTACCTGGTGTTCCTGGCGCTCGACGATGCGGTGTGCGCGGATGCCGACATCGACCTGTGCGTCGACGCCGAGCGTGCGCTCGACGCGGGCGTGGCACGCGCGGCGCAAGGCGGCGCATGGACACTGCACGACGACGAATGTGCGGTGCTCGAGCATGTGCTTGCGGCGAACGACACGTGCGTCACGACGCTCACGCGGCGTCGGCTGGCCGAGCTGTGGGAGCACGTCTGCGCGTTCGCGTCGAGCGGCCAGCCGGCGCTCGTCGCGGGCGCGGCGGAGAAGATGCGCATGCACACGGCCGAATCGCTGGCCGCGTAGCGTCGCACCGGTTTCGCCGGGAGTCTGGAGGAGACGGGGCCGGCCGCACCGGCGCGGCCGCCGTCAATCGCCGAAGCAGCGATTGCACGGCTGTCGCGGCCAGTCGTGGCCTGTCGTGGCCATGAGGTGACGGCGGAACGCGACTCGACACATCGGCCCAAAACAAAAGCGCCACGGAGCAGGCTCCGTGGCGCTTCTTTTTTCCCGCCGGCGCGGAGGGCAAGCCCCCCGCGTGGCGAAACGCGCTTAAGCGGCGGCTGCCGGCTTCGCCGGCTTCTGCAGCTTGCCCTTGCCGGCGCGCTGGATTTCCTCGAGCTTGATCTCGACGTGGCGCGAGAACACGTACTCGGCCGGACGCTGCTTGTCGATCGGAATGTCCGGTGCGAACGGGCCGTCGGTCTTGATGCCCTTGCGGCTCACGGCGAACGCCTTCAGCGGATGCGCCATCGTGTCCATCACGGCGGTCGCCTCGAAGCCGCAGTGGACCATGCAGTCCGCGCACTTCTCGTAGTTGCCGACGCCGTAGTTGTCCCAGTTCGTGTCTTCCATCAGTTCCTTGAAGGTCTTCACGTAACCTTCGCCGACCAGGTAGCACGGCTTCTGCCAGCCGAACACCGTACGCGCCGGGTTGCCCCACGGCGTGCACTTGTACGTCTGGTTGCCGGCCAGGAAGTCGAGGAACAGCGACGACTGGCTGAACGACCAGCGCTTGCCGCCTTCGCCGCGCTTCAGGATCTCGCGGAACAGGTTCTTCGTCTTGTCGCGGTTCAGGAAGTGCTGCTGATCCGGTGCGCGCTCGTACGCGTAGCCCGGCGACACGGTGATGCCGTCGACGCCGATCGGCTTGAGCGTATCGAAGAACTTCGCGACGCGCTCGGGGATCGCATCGTTGAACAGCGTGCAGTTGATGTTCACGCGGAAGCCGCGGCGCTTCGCTTCCTTGATCGCCGCGACCGCCTTGTCGTACACGCCTTCCTGCGACACCGAGTGGTCGTGCATCTGCGCGTCGCCGTCGAGGTGGACCGACCAGACGAAGTACGGGCTCGGCTGGTAGTCGTCCATCTTCTTTTCCATCAGCAGCGCGTTCGTGCAGAGGTAGACGAACTTCTTGCGCTTCATGATGCCGCGGACGATTTCCGGCATTTCCTTGTGCAGCAGCGGCTCGCCGCCGGCGATCGACACGATGGGTGCGCCGCACTCGTCGACCGCTTCCAGGCATTCCTGGACGGACAGGCGCTGGTTCAGGATGGGATCCGGGTAATCGATCTTGCCGCAGCCGTTGCAAGCGAGGTTGCAGCGGAACAGCGGCTCGAGCATCAGCGCGAGCGGATAGCGTTTGTTGCCGGACAGGTGTTGGCGCGTGATGTACGCGCCGACGCGGACTTGCTGGAGCAGCGGAATAGACAAGAGATGTCCTCCTTAAACTTCGCGGGCGACAGCTTGCGTGAGCTTCGCCGGCAACTTGAATTCGACTTTTTCTTCACGGCCCGCCATCGTCGTGACGTCAACGGGGCCCAGCGCGCGCAACGCGCCGATTACATCTTCGACCATTTCCTCGGGCGCGGACGCCCCGGCGGTCAGGCCGACGGTCGTCGCATTCGCGAACCATTCGGCCTTGACTTCCGAACCGTCGGCGACGAGGTAGCTCGGCACACCGCTTTCGGTGCCGATCTCGCGCAGGCGGTTCGAGTTCGAGCTGTTCGTCGCACCGACCACGAGCAGTACGTCGACCTGTTCACTCAGTTCGCGCACGGCAGCCTGGCGATTCTGCGTGGCGTAGCAGATGTCGCGCGTGTCCGGGCCGACGATGTCGGTGAACCGGCGCTGCAGCGCTTCGATGATGCCGCGCGTATCGTCGACCGACAGCGTGGTCTGCGTGATGTACGCGACCGGCGTGTCGACGGGCAGCGTCAGCGTATCGACTTCCGCTTCGCTTTGCACGAGGATCACCTCGGCCGGAATCTGGCCGATCGTACCCTCGACTTCCGGGTGGCCCGCATGGCCGATCAGGATCAGCCGGCGGCCCGCCGCGACGTACTGGCGGCCTTGCACGTGCACTTTCGTGACGAGCGGGCAGGTGGCGTCGAGCACGTCGAGCCCGCGCGTTTCCGCATCGCGCTCGACCGTCTGGGCGACACCGTGCGCGCTGAAGATCGCGACAGCGCCGTGGGGCACCTCGTCGAGCTCCTCAACGAATCGCGCCCCTTTATTACGCAGGTTTTCGACGACATGCCGGTTATGCACGATCTCATGACGCACATAGACCGGCGCACCGTGCTGTTGCAGCGCGCGGTCGACGATCTCGATCGCACGGACAACTCCCGCACAAAAGCCGCGGGGCTGGGCAAGGATGACTCGCATAAGTGAGCGAACTCCGACGACAGACGCCGGGGTTCGAGGAGCTGGCACTCGCTCGCTCGCCCCGGCTTGATGTTATGAAGGCAGGAACGAACCGGCCGGCCAGGCCCCGGAACCCCGAATTAATCGCGCATTTTAACTCTATCGGGCCGTCCTTGCTTTGGTGCTGTGTCTGCCGTGTTGCATTTGCGGGAGAGCCGCGTCGGCGCTGGCGCGTGCGGAACCCAGTAAACTATGCGGTTTCGCGGGCAGCCGCTCCGGCTGCCCGGCGTCGCGCTCATTTCAAGGCCATTCGATGACCGTCGATTCTTACGCGTATTACCCGGCCGCCCGTGCCGTTTCGGGCGCTTTGTTCCTGACCCCCATTGATTTTGCCGAACCCGGCGCCCGGCAGGAGGCGCGCCGATGATGCTGGTTCTCGCTTTCCTGGTGTCCGGGCTGTCGCTGATCATCTGGATCGTGCTGCTCGTCGCGCGTGGCGGTTTCTGGCGCGCGGTGCCCGCGCGGCCGCTGCCGCCCGAGGCGCGCGGCGCCGCGGCCGAGGCCGGCTGGCCGGCCGTCGTCGCGGTCGTGCCGGCGCGCAACGAGGCCGACGTGATCGCCCGGGCGGCGACTTCGCTGCTCGAGCAGGATTACCCGGGCGAATTTCATCTGATCATTGTCGACGACCACAGCGACGACGGCACCGCCGACGCGGCCCGCGCGGCCGCGCTCGCCATCAACCGCGCCGACCGGCTGACGGTGCTGGCCGCGAAGCCGCTGCCGGCCGGCTGGTCGGGCAAGGTGTGGGCGCAGTCGCAGGGGATCGCCGCGGTGCAGGCGCTCGGCCTGCCGGCCGACTACCTGCTGCTGACGGACGCCGACATCGGCCATCCGCCGGACGCCGTCGCGCAGCTCGTCACGCGCGCGCAGGCCGAGAACCGCGATCTCGTGTCGCTGATGGTGCGGCTGCGCTGCGATTCGTTCTGGGAAAAGGCGCTGATCCCGGCGTTCGTGTTCTTCTTCGCGAAGCTCTACCCGTTCTCGTGGATCAACAACCCGCGCAACCGGACGGCCGGTGCCGCGGGCGGCTGCATGCTGGTGAAGCGCACGGCGCTCGAGGAAGCGGGCGGCATCGAGTCGATCCGCGGCGCGCTGATCGACGACTGCAGCCTGGCCGCGCAGATCAAGCACCGCGGCAGCGGCCGCCACCCGATCCGGCTCGACCTGGCCGACCGCAGCGTGTCGCTGCGCCCGTACGACAGCTGGCGCGACATCTGGAACATGATCGCGCGCACGGCGTTCACGCAGCTGCACTACTCGCCGCTGCTGCTGGCCGGCACGCTGCTCGGGATGACGATCATCTATCTCGTGCCGCCCGCCGCGGCGCTCGCGTACGGCGCGCGCGCGTGGCCGGCGTGGCTCGCGTGGGCGTCGATGTGCGCCGCGTATGCGCCGATGCTTCGCTACTACCGGCGCTCGCCGCTGTGGGCGCCCGCGCTGCCGCTCGTCGCGCTGTTCTACGTCGGCGCGACGTTCGCGTCCGCGTGGCGCTACTGGCGCGGCAAGGGCGGCCAGTGGAAGGCGCGCGTGCAGGCGCCGGTGGAGCGCTGAGCGGATCCCGGGAGGCGTGCCTCCCGGCAGCCGGAAAGCAAACAGCCCGATCGTGGAAACGGTCGGGCTGTTTCGTTTTCGGCGGGGGCTGCCTGCCAGTGCCTAGCGCTGGGTCAGCATCATGTACATCTGGATCACGACGTCCGGCGAGAACGTGAACGGCACCCAGCCGTAGCCCGTGTGACGGGCGACCAGCAGGCGGTCGCCGTTCGACTGCTTCTGCACGGCCATCATCGGGTTCTTCGTCGTCACGAAGCGCCAGCCGGCCGGGATGCCGGGCGGCGGCTCGGGCTGCATCGACGCGCGAGCATGCGCGAGTTCCTCGATCAACTGGCCCAGTTGCTCCGGATGCAGCGTGATCGATTCGCCGTTGATGGTCAGCGTGAGTTCGTTCTGCGTCGGACGCGATACGTGCAGCGTCGATTTGTCGGACGGCGCCGGCGTGGTGGCGGCTTCGGCTTCGGCTTCACCTTCAACCGGCGTGTCGGCTTGCGCCGTCGCGACGATGGCCGTCCCGGTGTCGGCCGTTGCCTCCACCGCTTCGGCCACGGCCGGCGCGGGCGCGTTCACGGCCGGTTCCGCCGCCGGCGTGTCGGCCGGCGCGGGTTCGACGACTTCCGCCGCAACGGCCGTGGCGGCCACCGCGCTCGTCGCGGCTTCCTTGACGACGGCCTCGACCAGCGCCTCGGCGTCGGCGATGGCCTTCGCGTGGTGCTGCGCAGCCGCTTCGGCTTGTGCGATCGCTTCGGTATGGCGTTGCGTGACGGCCTCGGCCTGCGCGGCGGCATCGGCGTGGCGTTGCGCGGCCGCCTCGGCCTGCGCGATCGCTTCGGTATGGCGTTGCGTGACGGCTTCGGCCTCGGCGGTGGCGTCGGCGTGACGCTGCGCGGCGGCCTGCGCTTCCGCGATCGCCTGCGCGTGCTGCTGCGCGAGCGCTTCGGCTTCGGCGATCGCGGCCGTGTGGCGCTGGGCGGCGGCTTCTGCTTCCGCGATGGCGGCCGCGTGGCGCTGCGTGGCCGCTTCGGCTTCGGCGGTCGCTTCCGCGTGACGCTTCGCGGCGGCCTCGGCTTCGACGGTCGCGGCCGCATGGCGCTGGGCGGCCGCTTC
>Ga0209566_101076_pt1 | contig 10752 bp, 11 predicted proteins | sample Araplavi_mTSA_r2_2_FD_184287 | JGI IMG/M metagenome (GOLD analysis project Ga0209566, IMG submission 184287) | Arabidopsis root microbial communities from North Carolina, USA - plate scrape CL_Cvi_mTSA_r2 (SPAdes) (version 2) | ecosystem: Host-associated > Plants > Roots > Endosphere | place...
AGATGACGTCGCAATTCGCCGAGCGCGGGGAGCCGTGGAAGAGCTTCTTCGAGCCCGACGCGCTTGTCGAAACGTTGGTCTCGCTGGGTTTCGGCCACTGCACCACGTGGACGCCGGACGATTTGAATCAGCGTTATTTATCGAACCGCACCGATGCGCTGCTTCTCGGAGAGACGCCCACACGGCTGGTGCTGGCGACGGTCTGAATCCAGTGCCGCTTTCTGTTCCGGTGTCGATCGGTTAGCCGGCCTCAGTCAGCTATTCGACGGGGCGGACAAGGTAAGCGCAAAGTCCTATCATAAGCTCCAGGGTTATGGAATCGGGGCCTTACGGTCGGGGTTCGAAGTCCGCGATGCGAATTGACGAATTTAATCCGGACATATGCGAATTGACGACTTTATTTTGGCGAGACTGTTAATAATATCGTCAACTTAGCCGCGGGACCGCTTGCTCGGCGAGGATTCTGGAGTGACAGATTTAATTTGCGCGACGTTGTCCAAGTATCTGTGCGAGAACCTGCAGGAACGCTACTTACATGTCGAGCTTGATGCATTCCGGCAGATGGAGCCTGCCAATTATTGGGACGTCGAAAAGCCGTTGGCACGAATTCGCGTAGCAGCCCTGTGTCGAGCAATTAATGCAACGGCGGTTACATTTTCAAGACACGGCCAGGCCGTGATCGTCGATCATGTTCTCTCGCCCGAGGCGTGGCGCTACATGCTCGAAGACATGATCGGGCTACCGGTACTGATCGTTGGCGTTTTTTGTGAGCTCGAAGTCCTGATGGAGCGTGAACAGAACCGCGGCGACCGTAAGCTCGGACTGGCCGAGTCTCAATTTCACTCGATTCACGCTAATCGGCACTACGATTGCATCGTAGACACATCATCTTCGAGTAGCGCTGAATGCGGTCAGCTAGTGCTGGCGTGGTTGCAATCGCAGCCGACGCCTGCTGCATTCGCGAAAATGAACCAGCAGTTTTTCAGTAGCTAAGATGGGCAGGTAGCTGCCGCCCGTCATCGCGGACACCTGAGCGGATGGCCAGCTTCGAGCGATCGGGAGCGTGCCGCTGGTAAACTCGGGCCGCCAAAGCAACTTTTCCCGGTCACATGAGCACGCAACCCACCGCAGCACCTGCACCCGTCACCCCCATGATGCAGCAGTACCTGCACCTTATCTGATAAGACTCTGCGAACAAACCTACGCCAAGACCTACGCCCGCCTTTTTGAGGATCGTCCGCTAACGACCCATTGTTGCCGGTCGGAATCGCATTATCCGGCGTCGGCATTAGAGCCGACAGCAGTCATTGAGACAATAATTCGACGGCTAGAAGTAGCCTCCACGCTGCGCACATCCCCTGGCGATGCTGTCGGTAAACCACGCCTTGAGCAATTGAACCGCCTGTTTGGTTGCGGCACTGGCGGGATGGACGAGGTAGTATCCGGCGTCCAACGCAAGCGCATTATCGAATGGCTCAATCAGTTCTCCACGAGCCAGTTCCGCTTCTACCAGCAGGGGGCTGGTAAGCACAACGCCTTGCGCGCGCACTGCGGCGTCGATCGCTATCAACGACTGGTCGAACCGGATACCGGTAATGGTTTCGATCTGCGAACCGTCGAGACCGCTGAATCGAGCAAGCCACGTGGCCCAGTGCGGGTGTAGCGTGTTATGGAGCAGTGTCGCCGTGCGCAAATCGTCGGGGCGCTTCAATCGGCGCTGCTTCGCGTATGCCGGATGGCAATACGCGCGTGCCTCGTCATGGCACAGCAGTTGAACGGATAGTCGTGCATCCATCCCGTCGAAATGCCTAACCGCGAGATCGACGCCATCCAGTTCGAAGTCGACCATCGTTGTCGATGTGCTCAGGCTCAGCGCAATCCCGGGGTTTGCCTGCAGGAAGTCGGCCATGCGTGGGGCGAACCACTTGGCAGCGAAGCTCGGCGGCATCGACAACCGCACGCCGCTACCGCGACGCTCACGAATGCGATGGCTCGCATGAATAAGCTCTGCCAGGGCGGGTTGAATCTGCGCGAAGTAGGCGCGACCATCCTCTGTGGGCGTTACCTGCCGTATCTGGCGCACGAACAGGGCAACGCCGAGCCATTCCTCAAGCTTCTGAATCTGCTGCCCTATCGCACCAGGCGTCACGTTCAGTTCCCGGGATGCAAGAGTAAAACTGCCGTGCCGCATGGCAGCTTCGAAGGCAGGCAGGGCTTTCAGCGGAGGAGTCGATCGCATAGCTCAGTTTTTCTATTTCATAGTCGACATTAAATCATTTGTAGAGCAAGGTGGTGCGGAACACAATCGGGACTTCATCCGCTTTCCTGGTGCGCTGACATGAATCCCGCCTATTTCGCCTTCGCCGCCCTCGGGTTCATCTGGGGCACCAATTTCCTGTTCATGAAGTGGGCGAGCGTCGATCTGGCTGCCAGTCAGATCGTCTTCCTGCGCGTGCTTTTCGGCTTCATTCCGCTGCTCACGGTCGCGCTATTCACTAAGGCGCTCAAATGGCGCCATCTTCGGCACGCTCACCACTTCGTGGTGATGTCGCTGCTTGCGACCGTGATTTACTACTATGCGTTCGCGAAAGGGGCCGGGCTGCTGTTCTCGAGCATTGCCGGGATGCTAAGCGGCGCCATCCCGCTTTTTTCCTTCCTGTGCGCATGGGCACTGCTGCGCGAGGAGCGCCCGAACGCGCGAATGATCGCGGGCATCGTCTGCGGATTCGTCGGCGTACTGCTGATCGCGCGTCCGTGGAATGCGCACGCGGCTGGCGTCAACCTGCTCGGAGTCGGCTATATGATCGCCGGCTCGCTCAGCGTGGGCTGCTCGTTCGTGTACGCGCGCCGCTTTCTTTCCGGCCTGGACCTCTCACCGCTCGCGCTGTCGACGTGGCAGATCGGCTTCGCACTGGTCCTGATCGGCTGCGTCACGGATTTCCACGGCATCGTGCGTGTGACGAGCGATGCGCGAGCGCTGCTCGGCCTCGTGCTGGGACTCGGTCTGACGGGCACCGGGATCGCTTACATCCTTTATTACTTCATCGTCGGACGGCTCGGAGCAGTGGCCGCGTCCAGCGTGACGTACATTCCACCGGTCGTTGCGTTGCTGATGGGTTCGTGGCTTGCGCAGGAACCGATCGGCGCAGTCGAACTGTTCGCGATGGGCGCAATCCTCGGTGGTGTGTTTCTGCTGCAACGTGGCCGGCAACCACGCGCAGTCGCGGCGCGCGGTCCGGCGAAGGCGGCCGGTTAGAGCCGCAGTGTCGTATGAATGCTTCGATGAAATATCGCGCAGACCGCAATTCGGCATCTCGACAGAAGTTCACGGGCGAGTGGTCGGCGTACCGGTGCCCGATGCCATATGAAGCTGACATCCGTGCCATCGGCGCGTAGCGGTCGGCAAATCTATCCAACTCATACCAGCGTAAACAAACATGTCTTCACGGGTCCCCTCGACCATATTCGTCATCGGTGGAACGGGCGCACAGGGATTGCCCGTCATCCGGGCGCTCGTCGCCGACGGCAAATATGCCGTGCGCGCCTTGAGCCGAGATCCTGAATCGCGACGGGCCATCGAGCTATCCACTCTGGGGAACGTCTCGATCGTGAAGGGCACGTTTGCCGATGAAGCGGTCCTGCGTGATGGTTTTCGTAATTGCAGCGCAGCGTAATCAATCTCGATGGATTCAACACCGGGGAGAAGACTGAGATTTATTGGGCCATCCGATGCTATGAAATAGCCATCGAAGAAGGAGTCAAGTTCTTCGTGTATGGAAACCTCGATTACGCGCTCAAAAGGTCCGGATACGATTCCCGGTTTCGGACAGGCCACTATGATGGCAAGGGCCGCGTAGGGGAATGGATTCTGTTCCAGAACCTGACAAACCGGGACCGGATGGGCGCCGCGCTGCTTACGACCGGTCCGTATATGGAGATGGCCGTCTCGGCAATGACACCGATGACCCCGTCCGTGGAAAGCGGCGTCGTTACGTGGCGGGTGCCACTCGGTGACGGCGCCGTCCCGCATGTAGCGCTTGAGGACTGCGGGTACTACGCACGTTGGCTTTTCGACAATCCGGAGCGTGCGAATGGCATGAATCTCGAGGTCGCGATCGATCATGTCGAGTATGCGAAGCTTGCCGAGGCGTTCGAAGCCGTGACCGGACATCCCGCGCAATATATCGATACCGACCTCGAAGCATACTGGAGCGGACCGCTCAAGGCCGCAGCCGATTTGCCTTCCGGATATAACGCCGATCTCCGCGACAAAAGTACGATGAGCTTCCGCGAAAACTTCACCGGCTTCTGGAATCTGTGGAAGTACGGGATCATCAAGAGAGACTACGCATTGCTCGACGAAATTCATCCCGGGCGAATCAGGACGGTCGAACAATGGCTCAGGCGGGAAGACCAGTTGGGACGAGCACTGGGCAACGGAGGCCTCTGGGAAAGGGTTCAGCCTGAAAATCTGCTCAGATTGCCGCCTGTCTTGAAGCTGTCCGAAGACCAGAGGAAGGGCACGTTATAAGTTCCTCGCGAACGTCTGGCTCAACTGCAAAACGCCTCACTACTTGCCGCGCGTTTTCTCACGCTGCGATGCCGGCGAAGATCGGCGACGCTCAACGTCCGAAGCTGTCGGCAAGGCGGCCAACGAGGAACGGCATGCCAATGTCCGGACATGGCCGGCAACTGCCTCTGGTGACCAGCGCATACCGACCCAACTCAGCTGGGCGGTCTGGTATCGCCTCGATGGCCATTCCGGGCCGACCGCCACCCGCCGCGATTGAGCACCCGCGCCAGCACGTGTCCAGCCTGGTGGGTGAGCGTGATGTGCAGGCACGCGTGGTTGCTGCCTTGAAACCGGCCAGTCCGGCCAAGGCGTTCGCTTCACCCGAAGCCGCCGGGCGCTTGACCTCACACGTTGAAACTGCCCCACGACAGGATGCGCAAGCGGCACCGAAGAAAACGCACACCGCCGGACGCGCCGCCGCCCGACGTGATGCGACTGGCTTTCAGCGTAGGCGCCGCTTGTTGACAGCATTCCCATAATCGTCAATCCTTGTGTCCATGGAACATCGAGCTATCGCCATCGCGCTGATTATTCGCACCATTCTCCGAATGGTGGGTTAGCTCGTACTTGCTCGATAACGAAAACCCGCCGCCGAGGCGGGTTTTTCATTTCCGCTTCTAGGCTTGCCCACCCTGACCTGGAAAGGAAATCATCGTGTTCATGCACCGAAACCCATTCGACGCGCACGTACAGAGCCCCGCCCATCCTTCGGCGCCGTTCGATTACCTCAAAAAAATCCTGACCGCGCGGGTCTACGACGTCGCGATCGAAACCGATCTGGATTTCGCGCACAACCTGTCGGTTCGGTGTCGCAACGCGATCCATCTGAAGCGCGAGGACAAGCAGCCGGTGTTCTCGTTCAAGTTGCGTGGTGCGTACAACAAGATGGCGCAGATGCCGGCTGATGCGCTGGCTTGCGGTGTCATCACCGCGTCGGCCGGCAACCACGCACAGGGTGTTGCGTTCTGCGCGGCTCGCATGGGCGTGCACGCCGTGATCGTGGTGCCGCTCACGACGCCCCAGGTCAAGGTGGATGCTGTGCGCAGGCATGGTGGTTCGCGTGTCGAGGTCATTCAGGCCGGGGAGTCGTACAGTGACGCCTACGCGCACGCGCTCACGTTGCAGAAGGAGCGGAACCTGACGTTCGTGCATCCGTTCGACGACCCCGACGTGATCGCCGGCCAAGGCACGGTGGCGATGGAAATCTTGCGCCAGCATCAAAAGCCGATCCATGCGATCTTCGTGCCGATCGGCGGCGGCAGTCTGGCGTCCGGCGTGGCGACCTACGTGAAAGCCGTGCGACCGGGCATCAAGGTGATCGGCGTGCAGACGGAGGATTCATGCGCGATGGCGCAGTCGCTCCGTGCGGGTGAACGCGTCGAACTGGTGGAGGTCGGTTTGTTCTCGGACGGTACGGCGGTCAAACTGGTTGGCCAAGAGACTTTCCGGTTATGCCGCGAACACCTCGACGACGTGGTGACGGTCGATACCGATGGCCTGTGCGCGGCGATGAGGGATGTGTTCCAGGATACGCGGAGCGTGCTCGAACCGGCCGGTGCCCTGGCCGTCGCAGGGGCAAAGCTGTACGCCGAGTGCGAAGGGATCGAGAACGAAACGCTCATCGCGATCACGTCCGGCGCAAACATGAACTTCGATCGGCTGAGTTTCGTTGCGGAGCGCGCGAAACTGGCTGTTGCGTAGAAACCGATACGCAGGCCGGTGCATTGTTTGAGAGGCAGGGCCACCGGCCCCGTTGTTTTTACGCCGCTTGGTTGTCCAGGTACGCTCGCACGGCCCGATACGTGCCCTCACAATCGAAAGCAACCGACGGAAATCGACCCACACCAGCCACTCAGGCCAGTGGAATCTGATCGGCTGTCGTAGGACATCACGCAAATTGCGCGTTCGTGCCTGGCATCGGGACGGGCAATGTCTCCACTACGAGAGTTCGCGGGACTGCTGGGTGGCGACTCCCCCGCTGCATGCCAGCGCTACCTGAATTTCAAATGACGTGTAACTTTGCGCGCCATCGGATCGAGCATGGCTTCGCCCGAATTTGCCAGTGCGGGCGCCGCGTCGCACTGTGCATGTTCACTTCACGGATCACTAAGCAGTGCGGCGCTATCTAGATGGGCAGGCGCGATACTTGCGCTCCTATGATTTCGAAACGGGGGGCATGTGGAGACGATCCTGGTCGTGGACGACGACGCACGCATCCTTGCACTCCTGCGGGTAGTGTTGGAGGCAAAGGGATACCGTGTCCTGGTCGCCTCGGACGGAGAGGTTGCCGCTAGCGTCACGTTTGCAGAACATCCTGATCTAATTGTTACCGATTGGATGATGCCGGTGCTCGACGGAGTCGCCTTCTGCCGGCGTCTCAAGGCAAACACAGCCACCGCGCGCATTCCCGTCGTGATGCTTACTGCCGGGATGCCACCTCCGGAAACAGAGACCCTTTGGGATACGCTGTTAAGAAAGCCTGCACCCACGGCACGCCTTGTCGAGGTAATCCATGACCTCCTGAACCCTTCGGGAGGCATCAGACGGTGATCCAGCCGCACGCATTGACTGCTTCTGGCTGCCAACCGACGGATGCGGCCGACGGTTGCCGATCCGAAGGTGTCCTTCAACTTCGGAGGAAGTCTACGGCCGCTTACCAAGTAGAACGGTCGTTAGCCAAATTTACTGGCGGACGACAAGTCGTACGTAGTCGCCTGCTTGCCTACGATATCATTGAGCGATCACAGTTCGGCGCCCAACATTGCCTCCTGGGCGCTTCCATTGTTGGCGTGGAGTTTCATCAGCGAGCGCCATAAGAACCCAAGCTGATCCTTCATCGATGCCGTTGAAATGCCCTAACCTTCACCGGACCGCAATCGTCACTGACGATCCGTATTTGGCTGCACGTTTCTCTTGCGCGCTCGCGCGGTGGCGCTTTTATGTCGCAGTACTCGACGGCCCGCGCATGTCACGCGACGACGCCAAGGCTGAAGTGATAAGACGGAACAACGCGCTCGCTCGGCTCGGTGCGAAGGAGGCAATCCTCGCTGGTTTAAGCGATGAGGGTGCTGCGGCGATGGTAGCGCGATTGCCAAAAAAATATGCAAGGCGTTGTACAGCCGATGATGTTCCCGCGTTCGCCCCTCCAGAGCGGGTGGCGCGAGAGCCCTTGCGGTGGGGTCATGATGCTATCGGCGCCGGCGTCCTGCGCGCCCTTTATGAAGGACGCTTGATCGAGTTCGACGGAAACCGTTCACCATCGCCGGTCATCGGGGGCAAGAGCGATCATTTGGTCATATGCGAGGCTGGAGAGCCGTTATCAGAAGTGATTGCCGCCAACTATGCCTTCGCGCTTGGCGCAGGTCTCTGCATCATTCCCAAGGTCGATGAAGTTGATGCCACAGACATCCTTGAGGCTTATTATTCGATCGACGATGGGTGCCAATCACAAGCCGAAACTCGTCGGTACTTGCAGGCACATCTACGCAGGCTCTGTGGAGACATAGTCCTTCCGCGCGAGGGATCACTGACTTTCTTCTCGCGTAAGCTGCCGTTCGGTGTCGCTTTTCCGGAACTGCCTTCGACACACCTCTTTACGTACCCTGATCTGGGGATCGCGGTCGTCAATGGCTTTGTGGCTGTAGAAGTTCACAATCAATGCTAGCCGTGCCCAAAGTAGTGCTAGCAATGCTCACTAATACTGCTAGCGTAGTGTTTTGCTCAGCCTAAGCGGTGGGCATCGATAACGTGATATCGCCCGCAGCGCGGCGTCGAAATTCGGAGCTCTGGCGAAAATCGATTGCGGAACAGTCTCGAGCAGGCTGTGGTGCACCCGGCAGTAGTCGGCTGACGGATCGAGCCACTCCCTCTTCCACCGTGATGCAGTGACATCGGCGTCGTTCAGAACAAGACATCTGAAGCAATACACCAAGTACTTCTGGTCGAAGACCCACTCATGTGGCGTCTGGATCATGCTCAGAATGCCGTCGTTGAGCCGCGCTACGCGAGATAGACGGCTCAGGGTTGGGGATGGAACTGGGGGAAAGAGGATCCAGCCGGCCTTGGTCAGGCTAGGCATCGCTACGCCTGTGCCCGATTCCCAGATCAAGTCTACGCTCGTCTGATACCGCGCCGCGATTCGACCCAACCAGCTACCAAACGCCTCTTCCAGGAAGGGGCGAGGTGCGATGGGCCATGGCCTGTGGGTGTCAGACATGCGCGCGGGCAACTCGTTCTAGGTGAGCGATATCGATGCACTCGTCACCGTTCCTGATCGCCAACTCTGCTGCTTCGTTGAGGATCGTAGATATGGCGCCAGTCAGCCCTCCGCTTATCTCGAGAACGAGCTGGACAATCTCACGCCGCGACAGATTCGATGGTTTTCGTAGCGGCAAGACTTTCTCGAACGCAGCCATGAGCCTGCGAAGACTTTCACTTTCCCTCCACCTTGGGATCTCGAATGGTCTGTAGCGGCTGATCATCTGTGAATCGGTCTGAAGCCCTAGAACGGCATCGCGCGTACCGACAAGGACCATGCTAATCTGCAGGTCGTTGGCCAGGTATTTTAGAAGGTTCAAAGAGGCGCGTTGCTCACGATACGTTCCGGCGAGCAGGTGATGAACCTCGTCTACGATTAGCATCTGCGGCGACATTCGCCGCAAGATGTCGCGAGCGAGCCGCTCGAGTGTGGCAAGCCCCGCGGCGGGGTTATGTGGCGCACCGAGCTCAAAGAGCAAGGCGGCGTAAAAGCGGTGCTGATCGGGGGTGGGAGGCATCTGTACGCTCACGACCGGACACCGCTCTACCCCGGTTCTCTCGTCGAACTCGCTGGGGTGCGCTCGCCTGAACTTGGCCGTTATCTTGGTTTTCCCGATGTTCGAGTCGCCGTGCAGCAGAAGACACGGCATGCGCTCACGCCTCGGCGTGTCATAGAGCCGCTGCAGTAGCTGCAAGGCTTCAGTCGCTCGGGGATAGTCAATCCACCGGTCACGTAGCAGACCCTTTATGCGATCCTCTTTTCCAAGCAGGACCTGATCTCTTGCTGCGGGTAGCAGATGCGCGAAATCACCTTGCTTCATGCTGGCCCCCTACCACTGTTCAACGTCATACGCGGTAACTGGTGCGTCGTAGTTCACCTGCTCGACCTGCCGCTGTTCAGTGAGTGAAAGATCTTCGATGCTGCTCTTCGGAACCAAACCGCCAGCTTGACGTGCCATGCGGCGTCGCGCTCGAGTGGCCCGCTGGGAAGTGACGACCAGTTGTCGCTGCTGCTCAACAGTCTCGAATATCTCCCTCTCCGATACTGCCCGTTGTCCCCTAGCCCGGATAGCTCGCAAAGCTGCTCGCTGTTCGAACAGCGAGATGGGAGGCCGACGCAAGTCCGCGTATCGCACTTCAACGAAACTGCCTCTGCCAGCGCTTACGAAGATGCGCGAGAGGTCTTCTGGGTGATAGCGGATCGTCACGGACCGGCGTGTTTCCCGCCATGCCGCGAACAAGGGATGCCAATAGCGGATCAGGAAGAGCTTGAGGCCGTCCCGCTGAATGGTCCGGGATGCGACTGGCAGGAACCGGATCAGAAACTTCAGTTCGGCATCCGGTTGAGCTGGCAAGCATCGTGAATCCGCTGCTCGCCATGTTTCCTGCCACTTTTGCGTGGGCTGAAGTCCCAACAAACCGCGGTGGGGGCTGCAGTGATAACGCCTGCCGATCTCGACAGCCAGCCACTGCTCGAACTGCTTCAACGTAAGTGAAGCTGTCTTTTCGGCCTGGCGCGCCTTGCGCCCTTTGACTGACGATCCAGTCGAACCAGGGAGGCCACGCACGCGCTCCATCAAGGTCCTGTTCAGCCGCTCGATGTGGCCACCAAAGTGCGGCTTGCCCACCGGTCGGTACATCAGTTCAATGCCGTACTCGCGGCATCCACTGCGAAGGGCACGGCTTTTGAATTCGGCCGCGTTATCAAGATGCAGCGTTCGAGGGATACCGCGCATCGGCCAGTCAGCCTCGACGCCTAGTCTTTCGAGCCACGGCTCTTTCCGCAGAACTACGCGCGAGAGGAGCAAGCTTACCGTCGCAGCCCCCGGCCTCTCCATTGCGACATAAAAGCCAAGCACACATCTCGTAGCAACGTCGAGAGCCACAGACAGCCACGGTCGACCGATAATCTGTCCGTCCAG
>Ga0209566_101081_pt1 | contig 10698 bp, 7 predicted proteins | sample Araplavi_mTSA_r2_2_FD_184287 | JGI IMG/M metagenome (GOLD analysis project Ga0209566, IMG submission 184287) | Arabidopsis root microbial communities from North Carolina, USA - plate scrape CL_Cvi_mTSA_r2 (SPAdes) (version 2) | ecosystem: Host-associated > Plants > Roots > Endosphere | place: USA...
CGAATCAAAAGGTCGGGAGTTCGAATCTCTCAGGGCACGCCACTTAAGCCGGCGTGGCGGAATGGCAGACGCGCTCGACTCAAAATCGAGTGGGAAACCGTGGAGGTTCGAGTCCTCTCGCCGGTATTAACGAAACAGTGCTTCATATATGATAAAAACAACGGCAGCCGAACACGGCTGCCGTTGTTTTTAGTTAATTGGCTTTCATAGTACCCTACAGAATCGTGCAGGAAATGTAGAGAAGACAACGACCTTCTTTGGTAATCTTTAAGTAACGAGGGGAGGCAAAATCATGGATTTGCTGGCACAACTGAACAAAGCTTTAAGCTACATTGAGGAGAATCTTGCTGACCGCGTGGACTATCAAGAAGCAGCGAAAATTGCGTGTTGTTCGGAATATCATTTTACACGCATGTTCTCCTTTCTTGCTGGCATGACGCTGTCAGAGTACATCCGCCGAAGACGCCTGACTTTGGCAGCACTTGAGTTAAGCCACAGTGACATGAAGATCATCGATGCTGCGATGAAATACGGATATACCTCGCCGGATTCCTTCACCAGGGCGTTCCAGAATTTGCATGGAATTACACCCTCAGAGGCTCGGATCCATGGTCATTCTCTTAAAGCCTTTCCTCGGATGACGTTTCACCTGACGATCAAAGGAGGAAGTGAAATGAACTACCGAATTGAGGACAAAGAGGCATTTCGCATCGTGGGGATCAAGAAAAGAGTGCCAATCGTATTTCAAGGAGTTAATCCGGAGATTGCGTCGATGTATGAAAGACTCACCCCGGAACTGATTGATAAGATGAAGGGCCTTTCGAATCTTGAACCTTCAGGGTTAATCAGTGCTTCCGCAAATTTCAGTGAAGAACGGATGGAGGAGAAGGGAGAACTCGATCACTACATCGGGGCGGCAACAACGCAAGATGGAGATGGCTTCGCTCAATTGGAAGTGTCAGCTTCTACTTGGGCGGTATTCAAAGCCATAGGCCCTTTTCCGAGTGCGCTTCAAGAGGTCTGGGGACGCATCTATTCCGAATGGTTCCCGTCCTCCGAATATGAGCTGAGCGAAGGCCCAGAAATGCTTTGGAATGAGCATAAGGATGTAACATCACCGCAATTTTCAAGTGAAATATGGATACCGATTAAAAAGAAATGAGCAGTGGCTCCAATAATGAAAGGTTGTCTCCAGGCAGCGTACATCTGCAAGGAGACAACCTTTGCTATTACAGCGAAGCCCCATGCGCATATTTCAAAAATTTCACAATCCTTGCTTAATTTCATCTAAAGGCCTCATCTGCATGGATGGATCTGGCGGCCAGCCTGAAAAACCCTCTCCAGTCAGAATTGTTACATCGTACTCTTGAGCATTCTTGTAGGTCACTGCTTAAACAGAAATTATCCGAATTAGCCGGTTATCCGGTCATTTCGATACAGACTGATTATGGGATGGAAATTGGAGAGATAGTGGAATTGATTCATTTTGAATGCGATTTGGAGTTGAAATTCAGCCGGGACTAGACATGCGGAAATATCTCTTCGGAGATTACAAACGCCATCCCAAATCCCTGGAGTCTCAACAAAAACGACATTTGTCACAGCATGTTTTTGAGAGTGATTGCGATGTTCATATATGGTTAACTTTCACAGCAAATCCTAACGATTTGCTGTTTTTTTGCTTTCCAGTACTACATATAAATAGTACTATGCCTGATTACCAATTATTGATAAGTTTATAAATAGGCGTTAGCAAATAGAGGTGAAGCATGGATATTCAAAGCAAACTGAGTGATTTAGAGAGCAGAGTGAACCAACTTCAAAATGAAATCAGTGATTTGAGGCAGCACGTCAACGGCGCGAGTGTCCGGCAAGTCGATCAGCCGGTTTCTGCTGTTTCAACAGTTCCACCTGCACCACCTGTAATGTCTAAGCAACCAACCGTTAAAAAGGAAATCGACTGGGAACACCTCATCGCAAGGGTGTGGCTGCCGCGGATTTTTATCCTGGTGTTATTGATTGGTGTGCTTTGGGGATTTGGCGCCGCGGTGTCCTCGGGTCTTATTACGAAGCCGATCCGATGTCTGCTGGGGCTTATCGCAGCAGCGGTGCTGTACTGGCAGGGCGAGAGGCAGATCAGCAAGAAAAGGGCAGCCTTGGGGCAGGTGCTGCTCGGCGGTTCTATATCCATGAGCATCCTCACTATTTTTGCCGCACACATGTTGTATGGCTATCTAAACTCGACAGCTGCATTCGCCTTCAATATCATCGCCATTGCCGCAGGGGCGTTCATCAGTATTCGTCATAAATCCGAGATCATGATCATGCTGTCCACCTTCGGCGGATTTCTCGTTCCATTTCTTGTAAAGTCGGATATCCCGAATTTCTGGGTGTTCACGGTTTATGAATGGCTGCTCTCCGTCACTATGATTTACATTTCGCTGCAATATCGATTCAGAGTCTTATATTACTCTGCCTTCTTCTTGCTGCATCTTGCCTTGCTGATCGGTGTGTTGGAAGGCAATGTCAGCCGCCACCATGCAGGGCTGGCCTTCATGACTGCGGCGTGCCTGCAGCATCTCGCTTTGTTTGTCTTTTTAGTAATACGCAGCATACAAGCACCGAGCAAAATGGCCACATTATTTATCAGTTTCACACTGACCTGTGTGTGGGTACGGCTCCTCGAACCTACTTATTTCGATCGCTTTGTCATGATAATTTCTGCTGCCTACATCCTTTGGACGATCCTGGCCGTAATCAAGAACCGTCCTGAGCGGTTTGTCACGATGGCGATTGCGACCTTCTCCATGTTTCTATGGATGAATGAGATTACGCACGGGGGAACTTCGGCTTTACTTTATGTGATGGAAGGCTTCTTGGCGGTCGCTCTCGGGATCCTGCTGGCATCGAAGCTGCAGCTTATCATGGGAGCCATGGTTTACCTGATCGGCGCATTTGATGTATTAACCAGAAAAATAGATTCTGTTTACTCGCTCCAGACTTTGTCGGAATTGCTGTTGATTGTCACCATTTATGCCATATATGCGTTATACAAAAAAGTCCATGCGGAGCACAGTCATCTGATCCAATGGTTGCTATGGCTGGATTCTATTGTCACCCTGTGGTTTATTACACAAATCTCGGCTAGATTAACAGCCAACCTGAAGTATGACATGCAGCATCTGGTGACCTCATTTGTTTGGGCGTTCTATGCAATTGTCATTATTGTCATCGGGATCTGGATCAATCAGAAGAAAGTGCGGCTTGCCGGCATTCTGTTCCTATTTTCCACTTTAGTGAAAATCATCTTTATCGATCTGCCCGATGTGTCGATTGCCGTCCGTGCCATGCTGTTTATTGTGATCGGGTGTATCGGTATTGTTGTATCGAGGTTGCTGTACAAAAAAGAAGGAGCAAGCGAGGAGCGGCAGGATCTCGAGAGTTGAGCATGAAAAAACCAGCAAACCGATCCGTTTGCTGGTTCTTTGCAATTATTTACGCGGTAGAAGCTTGACGTTAGCCGCTGCGTCGAATGTAAGGCGCTGCTTCCCTTCATATTGGGATATCCCTGAGGGGTACTGGCGCGTATTTATCATTACTGAAAATAAGGATGGCGGCAGCCAGCAGCAGGACGATTATTTGAATCCGATAGATCGGGACTCCGTTCGTATTTTGCTCGATACCGTGTATGAGGCTGTCTATGAACGATATAAGGCTGACTTTGGCCAGGCGTTTGCCGGATTCTTTTCAGACGAACCTGGATTTTATAACGATAAGACGACCTTTGACTTCAATTCAAAACCCGAGAAACCAGGGGTGCCGCTCCCATGGAGCCATGAAATGTCAGCTTTACTTGAGCAGGCGTTAGGTGAAGATTACCGTAAAAAGCTTTATCTGCTCTGGCAGGATGGGGGAGAAGAGTCTCATATCGTGCGTTACACCTATATGAATAGTGTCAGCAAGCTCTATGCGGATAATTTTTGCGGCCAAATTGGGGATTGGTGCCGAGCACACGGGGTGGAATATATAGGTCACGTGCTTGAAGACAATAACGTACATGCCAGACTTGGTCCTGGTGCCGGACATTTCTTTCGCTCGCTCTGGGGACAGGACATGTCGGGCCTCGATGTCGTACTGTGGCAGATCGTTCCCGGTTTTGATGAGTTATCTTTCAGCAAACCGGGCGGTAACACAGACGGGGAATTTTTCCATTATGGCCTCGCGAAGCTTGGTGTATCCCTTGGGCATGTCGATCCAAGAAAGCAAGGCCGGACGATGTGTGAAGTGTATGGCGCATATGGCTGGGCGGAAGGCTTGAAGCTGATGAAATGGATCACCGACCATATGTTAGTTCGGGGTGTCAATTATTTCGTCCCGCATGCCTTCACCCAGAAGGCTTTTCCCGACCCGGATTGTCCACCGCATATGTATGCAGGCGGAAAAAATCCGCAGTACCGCTATTATAAGCAGTTGAACCAATATATGAATCGGATCAGTCATCTTATTTCCGGCGGAAGGCACGTGGCGTCTGTGGCTGTCTTATATCACGCAGAGGCGGAATGGTCGGGGGATGCGATGTATTTCCACCAGCCGGTGAAGCAATTGATGCAGCACCAGATTGACTGCGATGTGCTTCCCATCGATATTCTTTTTGATGCGGCTAGCGTAAGCAATCGCAGGCTTAATGTGAATAACGAGGATTTCGGTTGCCTGGTGATGCCCTACGCCGAAGCAATTCCGGCAGCAATGATTCAGCGCTTGGCGGCCTTTGCCGAACAAGGATTAGCTCTTCGCTTTGTCGGCGGGCTGCCGATCCGTTCAAGCGAAGGCACCGACGTTATCACCGAGTTAGAAGACCTCGCCGATCATCCAAATGTAAAAATTGTCGCTTTAAACGATTTGGCACATGATTTGATTGCAGATGGGTATTATGAGATTACCGTCGATGCCTATGAACCGTATCTTCGGAACTACCATTATAAGCATGACGGTTTGGATGTGTTTATGTTCTTTAATGAACATCCGCATCAAACCATTTGCAGGAATATTGTTTTGCCTGTCCAAGGCGAGGTATATGCCTATGATGCATTTTTGAATCGATTGACCAAGTTACCCATACATTGGGGAGCAAACGGCGCGACTGCTGTGGAAGTTGATCTTCATCCGTATGAGTCCATCCTTTTGCTTCATGGAGATGACCTTGAAGGTTATGATGCACAAGTAAAGTGTACATTGGGAAATAAGCTTGAGGTACAAGGGGAATGGAGCGTATCCATTTGTGAGGCAGATCGTTATCCTCATTTTCGGGAGTGGGGGAAACTGGAAGACTTAACGAATATGAGTGGACCTGGCTGCTTACCTAGATTTACAGGTACCTTCCGTTATGAAATTGAATTTGAGTGGATGGAGCCGGCGAACCAAGTTCTATTGGATTTGAGCGAGGTCTATGAAACGGCCCAAGTATGGTTAAATGGTGAAGAAGCGGGTGTTCGTATATGTCCGCCTTACTGCGTAGAAATCCAGGGTTTGATCATAGAGGGCAAAAACAAACTGATAATTGAAGTGACGAATACGTTGGCGAAAGAACACCACGACTTCCTGTCTGCATTTGCGCAGCAGGAGCCCAGTGGACTGCTTGGACCTGTGCGAGTGATTGGACAAAGATAAACCGTGCGAAGCGCGGTTTTTTCTTATGTCCTTGGAGCGAAGTGGACGACACTCAGCCCATATTCAGGAAATACTCATCATTTCTTAAGTGCACGCTCAGAGGGGATTCAGGAAAGGGGGGTAATATTAGTCATGTAAACAACAAACATAACCGAAAAGGTGGTAATTACTATGAAAGCAATCAGCAGAAAAATTATTGCAGGTACAATCGCAGCATCCTTCGTACTCGGCGTTGGCTTCGTGGGAACTTTACATAATCAGGCGTTCGCCGCAACAGACAGCAGCACCTCAACAACACAAGCGGCAACGAAGGGTCACGGTTTTGGCGGAGGTTTCGGAGATCGCGGAGGTCGCATGGGCGGCGCGCACGGCGGCAGCATTGTAAAAGAAGCGGCAACGATCCTGGGTACGGATGAGAGCACGCTCCAGACTTCCTTACAAGGAGGCAAAACCTTGCTGGATCTGGCAACGGCTCCAGGCTTGAGCGAGGATGACTTCGTAGCGAAGCTGGTAGCTGCAGAAACGGCAAGCATCGACGCACAGGTAACGGCCGGCACATTGACGCAAGATCAAGCGGATAAGTTCAAAAGCGATCTGTCGGCACGAGTGAAAAGCCAGGTGGAGAACAAAGGTTTTGGCGGTAGAGAAGGCGGCGGCTTCCAAGGCAGTAAAGGGTTGAACGGCTCGCGTGGAGGGAGTTTGTTAAAAGAAGCGGCAACGATCCTGGGCACAGACGAGAGCACGCTCCAGACTTCCTTGCAAGGAGGCAAAACCTTGCTGGATCTGGCAACGGCGGCAGGTTTGAGCGAGGATGACTTCGTAGCGAAGCTGGTAGCTGCAGAAACGGCAAGCATCGACGCACAGGTAACGGCCGGCACATTGACGCAAGATCAAGCGGATAAGTTCAAAACCGATCTGTCGACACGTGTAAAAAACCAGGTGGAGAACAAAGGTTTTGGCGGTAGAGAGGGTGGCGGCTTCCAAGGCGGCAAAGGCGGCCGTGGCGATAAAGGTTTGGGTTTCGGCGGCTTTGATTCACTGACAACGATTCTGGGCATCACACAGGATGAGTTGAAAACACAGCTCGACGCAGGAACATCCATTGCTGACATCGCCGCTGCTAAAGGAATCAGCGAAGATGATCTGATCAGCAAGCTGAAAGACGGCATGTCCGACCAGCTGAAACAGTTCGTGGAAGCGAAGCATCAGAAGCCATCTGCTGATGATGTCCATGCAGACAGTGCAGCTGTGAATGAATAGAGGAGAAGCATCGTTCCCGGTGGGGAGCGGTGCTTTTTTCTGCCGTTTACTACAGATAGTAGATTTATTTGCTTTATAGTTGCGCCCAATTCGGGCCTCTATACGTAACTCGTATACCCAAAAAGAGCCAAGCCCCCAAGGGCCTGACTCTTTTTCTTTTTACACGGCAGACGCCGGAGCATCCTCAACGCGAAGCGGTTGACGGACGATTTTCACTTCGTGGAACGAGATTTTGTTGGATAGGATGTAATCCGGAATGTTGCGGTGAGTGTGGGATTCGCGGAAAGCTTTGCTTTGCGTCCAGGCGTTAAAGTCCTCTCTGGAGCGCCAGCGAGTCACGACGCTAACTTCATCGTGATCTTTCAAGTTCTCAGTCAGATGTACTTCCAGACCAAGAAATCCTTCCATATACTCGACCTTTCCGACTTTATCAAAGCGCTCAATCAGTTTGTGGGCTTCGTCTTTAGAGAAGCCTGAACTTCCCGGCTTGTTCATTTCGCTGACATTGACCAGCACTGGGCCAAAACGCTGATCGAGCGTGCCATACAGCTGGGCCTCGTGAACGGATTCGAAGATCATTCATTCCGTCCGGAGCATTCGATCACCCGTGCGGAATTCGCTGCGCTGCTGAGCAGGACGCTGAAGCTGCAAGCCGCAGAAGGGCTGAATTTCAGCGACGCTGCAGACATCCCGGCATGGGTACAGCCGCAGCTGGGTGCGCTGGTGAAGGCCGGCATCATGAACGGCTACGAGGACGGCACGTTCCGTCCTGAGCGATTGATCAGCCGAGCGGAGCTGGCCGTGATCGTGTCGCGCGTGCTCGCGCTGAACGTCGACGAGCAGGCGACGTCAAGCTTCGATGATAGTCATGACATTCCGTCATGGGCGCAGTCTCAAGTGGCGGCTGCGAATCAAAACGGTATCCTCAGCGGTCGGGGCAACAATATGTTTGCGCCAAATGAGAATGTCACGAGAGCGGAGGCTGTCGTCGTCATCCTGGCTTTGTATGACAAAATGAAATAACACACGGTTTCAAGGATGTATGTTATGAAGCGGGCACTCTATATGCTGGGAATGGGTCTAGCCGTATCCGTGCTTCTATATGCGGGGCTAAGACTTGCCGGGATCGGCTGGGGATATTACGAGAACCGTCAGGCATTGGCGGAAGCAAGCAGCATCTATCACGATGCCCGGCTTCCTGAGATTGAGACTGCGCAGACGGCCGTGTCCGCTGTAGATGCTGCAGGGAAGGAGCGGAAGGAGCGGGTGCCGCTCGCTCCTTTCCAGCCGCTGCTGCGGGTGAATCCGGAAGTCGCCGGCTGGATTAAGCCGACGTCTGGTTGTACATGCGCGGTTGAAGCGGTTGGACTGAAGTTTCTCCAGCAAGATGGACCCCTTCGCCTATGGGTGGAGGGGTTTTGTTTTTTGTTAGCTATAGCTAAAAGCTATATCCAGATATAACGTTTAGGTATTATGTTATATCCTCTCGGATATGTTACTTTATTTTTAGAAAGAAGAAGTCATTGAAGTTGATGTTGTCTCAATTGCATATTCGGGAACAGGTGTCTGACTGACGAGCTCGCTTGCCAAAGCAGACTTAATAGGGAAGTCCGGTGCAACACCGGCGCGGTCCCGCCACTGTAACGGAGGAGTAGGCAGCGCAAATGAGCCACTGATCGGCCAAGATCGGGAAGGCTGTTGCCCTACGCGGATTCCGTAGCCAGGAGACCTGCCTGTTCTATCAGCACTGCTGTGCCTACGGGAGATAGGAAGGTGTTAGATGATCCGTCATAAAATTACGATTATGAAGGCGTCTTTCCCATGCTTATCTTTAGACAGGGAAGACGTCTTTTGTTGTTTTTGAATAAGGAAATAGTTCTCAAAATGAAAGAGTAAAGGGGAAATGATGTTATGGCAATCAGCAGTAATTTGGGATATCCGCGCATTGGTGCCGACCGGGAATGGAAGAAAGCGTTGGAGGCTTTCTGGGCAGGAAAAATTGATGAGGCTGCACTTACGCAGCAATTGCAAGAAATCAGGCTCCATCATTGGCGCGTCCAGCAAGATAAAGGAATTGATCTCATTGCGGTCAACGATTTCAGCTACTATGACCATATCCTGGATACGGCTGTTATGTTCGGCATCGTACCCAAACGGTTCCCGTATGAGGGCGGCGTTGTCCCGCTATCGGTGTATTACGGCATTGCGCGCGGCACGAAAGAAGCGACGGCCAGCGAGATGACCAAATGGTTCAATACCAATTATCACTACATCGTGCCGGAGTTAGGCGGAGTGGAGCCGCACCTGGCGGAGAACCGCCCGCTGCAGGCTTACCGCGAAGCAAAGGAGAAGCTTGGGATGGAGGGCAAGCCGGTCCTCGTTGGGCCGCTCACATTCCTGAAGCTGTCCAAAGGCTATGCGGTAAGTGAGACCGACGCATGGTTGGATAAGCTGCTGCCGCTCTATGTTCAAGTGCTTGGCGAGCTGGCGGCTGAAGGCGTGCAGTGGGTGCAGATCGATGAGCCAATTATTGCGACGAAGTTGTCGGCCCAGGACGTCACACGGCTGAAAAAGGTGTATGCGGCATTAGCCGCAGCGGCGCCTTCGCTGAACATTATGCTGCAGACTTATTTTGAAGCCGTCGAGCATTATCAAGATATCGTGTCGCTGCCGGTGAAGGGGATTGGGCTTGACTTTGTACACGGATTAAGCGGCAACTTGGCAAATATTCGTAAGCACGGCTTTCCAAGCGATAAAGTGCTCGGCGCAGGCGTTATTGACGGACGCAGCATTTGGCGTGCGGACCTTAACGCGAAGGTTGCTTTATTGGCAGAGCTTGGTGTGCTCGTTCCAAATGACCGCCTGTTCGTGCAGTCGTCCTGCAGCTTGCTGCACGTACCGGTTTCGACGGAAAGAGAGACGAAGCTTGCCGTAGAGCTTAAAGGCGCGCTGGCGTTTGCTAACGAGAAGCTGGAAGAGATTGTGCTGCTGACGAAAGCTGCTACGCAGGGAGCGGATGCTGTGCGTGAGCCGTTGAACGCTGCGGACGCTGCGCTTAAGCAACTGAAGGACTCCGCGGCGCGCAATCGCTTTGATGTGCAGGAGGCTGTTGCCGTCGTCGCGGGTCAAGAGCCGAAGCGGAACAAGCCGTTTGCCGCGCGTCATATCGATCAGCAGGCAAAGTGGCAATTGCCGCTGTTCCCGACGACGACGATCGGCAGCTTTCCGCAAACCGCCGAGGTGCGCAAGGCGCGTCAGTTGTGGCGCAAGGGCGAGTGGAGCAGCGAGCAGTATGATGCGTTCATCCGCGCGGAGATCGACAGCTGGGTGAAGCTGCAGCAGGAGATCGGGATCGATGTGCTTGTTCATGGTGAATTCGAGCGTACGGACATGGTCGAGTTCTTCGGGGAGAAGCTGGAGGGCTTCGCCTTCACGCAGAACGGCTGGGTGCAATCGTATGGCTCACGCTGCGTGAAACCGCCGGTCGTCTATGGCGATGTGGCTTTCGCGGAGCCGATGACGGTCACGGAAACGGTGTATGCGCAATCGCAGACGCCTCGTCCGGTAAAAGGGATGCTGACGGGACCGATTACGATTATGAACTGGTCGTTTGTGCGCGATGATATTTCGCGTGAACAGGTTGCTTATCAGCTTGCTTTTGCACTCAGACAAGAGGTAGAAAGTTTGGAGCAGGCGGGCATCGGGATGATTCAGGTGGATGAGCCGGCGGTTCGCGAAGGGCTGCCGTTGAACGAAGCGGAGCAGGCTGCC
>Ga0209566_101082_pt1 | contig 10695 bp, 14 predicted proteins | sample Araplavi_mTSA_r2_2_FD_184287 | JGI IMG/M metagenome (GOLD analysis project Ga0209566, IMG submission 184287) | Arabidopsis root microbial communities from North Carolina, USA - plate scrape CL_Cvi_mTSA_r2 (SPAdes) (version 2) | ecosystem: Host-associated > Plants > Roots > Endosphere | place...
TACTTTAGTGTGAGACTCTTGATACTTTTGCTATCTGATCCGAGGATCAGCTCGCTTCCATCAAGCGCCCACACTTATCGGCTGTTAATTTTTAAAGAGCAATCTGCGAGGAACTTCGTGTTTCCCGGCAGCGCTGCGTTTTCAGCAGCAGAGAAGCGAGATTATTAACCGTTTTTTAAAACTCGTCAACAACTTTTTTAACTACTTCGTTGCGACGACTGCGGTTTAATTTCGTATGTACTGGAGTTGCTAAAACCAACTTCAACAGCACCGCTTCCCTTCTTCTCCCGCGCTGCGTTTCCGTTAGCGCGAAAGAGGCGTGATTCTAAGCACCTGCCCCGGTCTCCGCAACCCCTTTCGTGAAATATTTTTGACACGCCAATCCGGGAGCAGCCGAGCCTGCCCAGTGGTCATATATAAGCGGCACGGCAAGAGCTGCCCCGGTCGCCCGTGTACAGCCCCGCCGCCGCGAACTCGATCTTCCCGTCGGTTACCGCCCCACCATCGCCCTCACCACACCGTCCCGCCGAATCAGTCCGTGATACAGCGCCGCCGCAAAGTGCGCGAGGAACGTCAAGAAGAACAGATAGGCCAGCACACGATGCGCGACCCTGAGCCAGGCGAACGTCACCGGATCAGCCGACACCAGCGCCGGCAGCTGCACGCCGCCGCCCAACGTCACCGGATACCCGCCCGCCGACAGCATCGCCCACCCGATCAGCGGCATCGCGACCATCAGCGCATACAGCACGAGATGCGATCCATGCGCGGCCACCCTCTGCCACCACGGCAGATCCTCGGGTAACGCCGGCGGCTTCGACAACACCCGCACCACGATCCGCACGCACACCAGCACCAGCACGGCCACACCCAGCGGCTTGTGAATCGCCACCAGAACCTCGTGCCGCCCGGAAACGGACGCCACCATCCCCACCCCGATGAACAGCATCGCGATGATCATCGCGGCCATCACCCAGTGCAGCACCCTCGCGGGCAATCCAAACGTCGCAGAAGTCTTCATCACCGTCCCTCCGAACTCAACCTGGCCACACCCGCCACACCGGCCTCTTCACTCGTCCTGCGCAGATACGAATCCGCATAGGCAGCCGAACGCGCCGCCAGCAACGGATCCCCCGACACCTGAATCCCCTGCGGCAGCACCGTCGGGTCGTAATTCACATCCCGGCACGGCCCGCTGTCCTGCGCCTCCACGCGGTCGAGCACGAGCGTGCCCGCGTCGATCGTCGTGCGCTGCGCGGGCCAGACCTTCGTGGCGTCGTCCACCGGATCGCCGGGCTCCGCCAGCGTGACCAGCAGCTTCCACTTCTGCGCACCCGCCGCAATACGCTGCGTCACGTCCTGCTGCAACACGTTCGGGTCCGCCGCCGTCGCGACGTCGCCGGCGCCGGCCGTCTGCTCCGGCACGACGCGCCACCGCACCGCCTGGCGCTTGCCGGCCGCGTCGACGAAGTAAAACGCGTTCAATCCGTAATAGCTTTCGGTGACGTAGCTCGCGCTCGGCTTCGCACCCTTCACCCATTGCAGGAACGCGCCCGCCTCCGGGTGCGCGCCGAAAAACGCCTTTACCTTCGCCGGGTCGGGCTTGCCCGTCTTCGGATCGGGCCGGGTCGCCATCAATTGCGCGTAGAACGCCTGCGGCGTCGCCACCGGAAACACGGGCATCGCGTTCATCCCGGTTCGCCATTGCTCTCCATCGGGCGCGGTGAGCTTCAGCGCGAGGCTGCGGATCGGCACGCTGCTGTCGGGCGCGTACGGGTTCCCGCCCGGCAACGCGAAGCGCCCGACCACCGGCGTGCGCACCGCCTTGAAGAACGGCGCGACCGAATACGCGCTCGCGGCGCCGTTGCCTTCGAAGTAACCGGTCACGCACACGCCCTTCGCGTGATTGCGCCGGAAGCCCGGGTGAATGCCGCCGCCGGCCGTCTGCAATGCGTCGACGATCCGGTGCGGGGTCAGACGCGCCGGCGCAAGCCATCCGCCGACATACCCGAACGCCACGGCCACGCCGGCCACCGCGCCGCCGATCGCGGCCCAGCGCCACCACCCGCGCCCGGGCTCGCGCTGCGGCGAAGAAGAGGAAGAAGATCGCTCCATGAATGTGCTCCCGACCATCAGGTCATTGTCGAACCCGCGTAGGACGCCACCCGCGCCGCTTTATTCCACGAAAAATTTTTTCCTATGCTGGTGGAATACGCGGCGCCCACCGGCGTCCTACGCTGCATCCCGACCCGTTCGGCAACCGGCCCGGCCATGCCCTCTACCGCCCTCGACGACGACGTACTGCGCGAACTCATCCCCAGGCTGCGACGCTTCGCGCTCTGGCTCGCGCGCGACGTCCACGCCGCCGACGATCTCGTCCAGTCGACGCTCGAGCGTGCACTGTCGCGCTGGACGAGCCGTCGCGACGACGCGTCGCTGCGCAGCTGGCTCTTCACGATCCTGTACCGGCAGTTTCTCGACGGCAAACGCAGCGCGAAGCGCTACGCGTGGCTGCTCGGGCGCATCCGCGACGACGACGAAGCGCACTGGCCGTCCGCCGAACGCGAATTCGCGGCGCGCGCGACGCTCGAAGCGTTCGGCCGGCTCTCCGACGAACAGCGCAGCCTGCTGCTGCTCGTCGCGGTCGAGGGCTTCACCTATCAGGAGGTCGCCGACCTGCTCGAGGTGCCGATCGGCACCGTGATGTCGCGGCTCTCCCGCGCGCGCCAGGCGCTGCGCCAGCTCAGCGACGGCGAGCTTCCTGCTCCTTCTCTCCGGTTGATGAAGAAATGAACACGCCTCCGAACGAACACGACCTCCAGGCCTACGTCGACGGCCAGCTCGACGACGATGCGCGCGCCGCGGTCGAGCGTTATCTCGCGCTGCATCCGGCGCGCGCGGAACAGGTGAAGCAATGGCAGCAGGATGCGCAGCGGTTGCGGGCCGCGCTGGAAAGCGTGCGGATGCCGGCGGATAACCTTGCGCTGGATCCTGCCGCCATTCGCGGCAGGCAGGCGGAGCGCACACGGATGCGGTTCGCGATCGCGGCTTCGTTCGTATTCTGCGTCGGGCTGGGGACATTCGGCGGATGGCAGGCGCGCGGATGGAACGCGGCGCCGCCCATCGCACCGATGAGCGATGCAGTCGAGGCTTACCGGATGATGGTGGTCGATCAGACGGCGAAGGTGGATTACCGGCCGACCGGTGCGGGCGATTTGCAGGGGTGGCTCACCCGGCGCGTCGGGGCATCGGCGCGGCTGCCGGATCTGAGCGCTGCGGGGTTCAGGCCGGTCGGTGGGCGGTTGTTCACGACGGACAGCGGGGCCACGGCTGCGATGGTGCTCTATGAAGACGAGGCCGGGCGGACGCTGAGCTTCTATCTGCGGCCGGCAGAATCGAAACATCGCCTGCTGCCGGCCGGGCAACGTGTGGATGGCGCGTTGCTCGCGCGGTACGGGTCGGTGAACGGGCTCAACTATGCGGTGGTCGGGCCGGCCGGGAGCCTCGCGGAGAAAGCGGTCGTGCAGGCGCTCGATCAGCAGACTTGAAGTAGCAGGATGCGCGCTCGGTTGGCGGTTGGGGGCGGCCGCCAGCGCGTTTTGTGTTTTGTGGCGCGGCCCGGCGGGCTTGAACGGGCGCACGCTCACCACTCGCTTGCACAGTGTTTCGACTGACTTTCCCTGGCTGTTATGCACATCGAAGCCGCTCCGGTGCCCTCACCTTTGGGAATCACAGGGTTTCGAGTCGCTGCGGAGCAGGATGTCCACATCGATCACGGGTAAGCGATCCGGCTTCCAAGGATGGCTACGATCCTGTCCGTCCAGGTAGAGTCGCCACCGAGACCTGGCTGCCGGCAAGCATCTTGTTCGCTCGACGCACGAACACCCAGTGCCAAACCCAGAGGAAAACTGCAACGCCACCGGCGATGGAGCCAAGGGTATCGGGTATCAACGAAACAACCTGCGCAAGACACCACCCGATGCCACTGATCCGGCCGAACGAGCGCAGACCCGACAGCGCCGGATTGATACGAGACTCCGCTTCCAGGGACTTCGCAACGTTGGAAATAATGAAGAAATCCTCGATGAAGTTGTACGGCAAGAGGAACATGAGCCAGACGCTGTTGGGTTCGGCCGCACGCGATCCTTGATTGACCGATTTCAGGGTAGTCCTCAGGTCGCTCGCGTAGGCATAGACCAGAGCCAGGAAAACCGTGATGACGACGATGCCGCCGATTGTCCCAAGCCTCTCCATTTCGCCGAGAACGCCACCGTCTTCTGAAGGATAGATAAGGGGATAGGCGAGCCCAAAGGCAATGGGGAGGCTCAGCATGGCTTTGAGAATGATCCGCGCAGTTGCGCTCATGTGTATCCGATGGATAGGTGCGTTGTCACCGGCAGCATAGCGAACGATCATCCTCGCCGTGCGACTTTGTCCTGGTATATGCCGCCTTCTCTCGCGACACCAGTCGAGTCGGTGTCTGAACCGCACCGGGAATCGTGGAGGCCGGTCAGCTTGATCGTGGCGACGCTACATGCTGATATCGTTCGGTTCGCTCACCTTGGGTCTGCACAGCGTTTCGAGTTGCGTGGAAGCGTGATATCCACAACCCGGGAGGTGACGCAAACATCCTCACCACATTCGCGTACCCTCACCCGTTGAATGCACAGGATTTCGAGTGTCCTGGCTGCTCGATATCCACATGGCACTCGATCACGGCGGATCGCGCGAACATTCTCCCCATCACCTGCTCCATTCCGGAAAAACCCTGTCCAACAAGGCATTCGGGCTGATTCACATGGTCGAGTGCATGGCGCTCACCTGTCCGATGCACAGCGATTCGACTGGTTGGGCGTGCAGGTTGTCCACATGCGGCACGTCGGCAAGCGCACGAACGTGATGCTCTTTCCCCCGCGCTCGCATCGTGGAGCCGGCATTTCTGCACTCAGTCGCGGGCTCACGTATCCGGATCGGCTTGTCACGGTCAGAATTCGCCGGGATCCGCCCTCCGCTTGCGATCCGAACGCATGCTCACCTATTGCTCGCACAGCATTTCACGTCATTTGCGCCGCGGTTACCCACATACGAAGGCTGACCACCTTCACCGCCGCCCAGGTCACTTGGTCAGATGAACCTTGAGAATCTCGCCGGTCTCCGGGGAGATGACGTATCCCATCGACGTTCCGAACGGACTCGCATTGCCGAGCCCGCGCATGCCGGGAGGCATCTTCGCCAGAAACGTCACGCCGATGACGTGGTCGCCCGGTTTCGGATCGACCCTCGCGGCACTTTCGTCCGTGATGCAGATCTCGAAGTTGTGCAGATCCTGCCCGGTTTTCGCGAAGTCGTCATAGGCGGCCTTCAGGCCGAGCAGCGTCGCGGTATTGAGCCGGACGGAACATCGATCGACCTCGCCGAAATTCAGCTTGCTCATGGCGTTCTCCGGATATCACGGGTTCGGGTTCGTATGCGGCGCTTGCCGTGGCTCGAGGAAATACTGCGATTCGTCGGGAATGACACCGTTCACGTAACGCCGGTCTTCCCACAGCAATCGCCAGCACGTCGGGATGAACAAGCCCGGGAAATCGTCCGTGATGTTCGGCGCACGCGTGCCCCGAACGAAATAATTGAAGCAACCTCCATTACGCAAGCCGGGCATGACGATCGGCACGAGGCCCGGCCGCCTCGACCACTTGACGACGACAGGCTCCCAGATGCCGTCGCAAGGCACTTTTCGGCCGGTCCAGACGATCGGGCCAACCGCTTCTGGAACCGCAGGCAGCTCCTCCGGAAACACCGGATACGAAAGCGTGTGGAAGTTGCGCTCATAGGCATTCGGGGACAACAGCTGTCTCGCCGAGCGCAGACGTGCGAGGTTGCCGAATCGATCGTCCGGATCGAACGGCGCAGACTCCATCTGGTATTCCGATGCGTGCAGCAGTCGGGCCAGCGCGTCGATCTTCGGCGGGTATGGGGCGATCTGCCCACCGCGATCCCAGTAATCGGGATTAGGGTAGAAATACGCGTCCAGAAGGCGGTATTGCCGGTACACGTGCTTGAACGGCCCACCGCTCCGCCAGCCAATCCGGTTCCCTCGAGCCAGCTCGGTCAGCCCTCGATCGTAAGCCGCGAGAATGTCGGCGATGATCGGAAAGTGCTTGTCATGAATGCCATCCGGATCGTCATCGGGCCACGTGTTCACCGCATGCTCGTACGCGTTCGCGAAGCGCTCGAATGCCTCGCGCTTGCGCGTCCAGAGCGACAGGCTCGTCAGGCGTTGCAGCAGCCAGAAAATCTTGCGCCGGGTAGCGTCGTCCGTCATGTCGTCCTGCTCGATCGCAAACGGCACCGGTTGCCTGCCCGTCATGCCCTCTCCTTTGCGTTCACGCTGGCGCAGCGTCATCGCCCAGGCCGCTGCGTTTCAACACCTCCCGCAGGCACACCGGACACACATACTCACCGGCGTTCCACAGCCGCACGAACATGGCCGGATCGTCGATCCGGAACGTCGAATCGACGATGTCGATATCCGGCCCGAGCACCTTGCGCAAAAACGCTTCGTCGAACCAATACTTGGGCTCGTGCTTCACACGGGCATCGATCACCCGCACGACGTGACAATCACGGATCACATCGATCGTGAGAATCGCCGTTTCGATATCCGGCGACGACCGCGTCGGCCGGATCAGCCCGTGAAGTTCGCATCGCGCGAAATCGCTCGGCCACTTTGCATTCGCCGCGACGACGGACGTATCGAACGCCTGCTCTTTCGTCGTCGGTTGATGGGGCACCTCGCCGGAACGCACGAGCAGTTCGTCCAGGCACGCCAGACAGACATACGCGCGCAAGCGCTCCAATGCCGCGATCTTCGGAAATGCCTTCACGTGCGCGACCCGATCGACGAAGATCGCATCGACCTCGTGCTCGTCGAGCTCGGCGTGCAACATCCACATCTCCCGGCTGTATCTCGGCCGGTCGAGCGAGACCTTCACGAGTTCACCGGGCACACACTGCCCGCGCAACCTGATGCGTGCGTCCACACCCTTCGATGTTGTCGCCGTGGAAGCGCGTCCGTGTCGATGGCAAACGATCGGTCCCATTACTCACTCCAGTTGCGAGCGCCGCTTGCGTCGCCCTGTTCTTTCTTCGGTTTCGTCGCGCCGTGGAAGACATCGAGCGATCGCACACCGCATTCATCGCGTTTCGATGACGCACTGTCTCGGCCCGCGCCAGGCGATTGCACATTCCCCGCGACCGGATTGCCGAGCGAAGCCCAACCGTGCCAGCCCATCGGCGGCGGCCACCACCTTGGTCACGACAACCGCAACATGGCCAGCAATCTCCGTCACCAGCATTTCGTCGACAGGTGCCTTCATCGATCGCTTCGTCCTTCGTCGTTCGTCGCGCGCCAGTCAATCCACTCGACCGCGAGCGCGAGAAGCTCCGGCAAATTGCCCGGGCCGCCGTAGCCGGCGAATTCAGCGCTGGTCGCGCGCACGGATATCCAGTCCGACTCGTCGCGCTCGATCGACAGATCGATCATCTTGCCGGACGTCGCGCCGTCGAGCTTCACCTTCCATCCCGGATTGTCCAGCGTGACGACCTCGATGCCGTGCGCGTGTTCCCAGACGCCATCGCAACGCGATTCGTACCAGCGCTGCAGCGCAGTCAAAGAATCAATCATGTGCCTGTGCCTCTCGTCATCCGGTTCACACCGTTGCGAGCCATCTGACGATGTCTTCGATGTCTTGGCGAGACAGCTTTCCGACGCGATCGACAAACACCCCGTAGCCGAGATCGAACTTCACGTTGAATCGCTCGCCTTTGTAGCGGCAGCACAGGACGTCGGCTTCCGGGATCGACACGCGTTGCTCGAACACGATGTCGCCCGGAGTTTGCTGCATTCGATGTACGACTGTGTCGATGTCGAGCGTGTCGAGCCTGGACAACGAAGAATCGGTCATGTGTCGTGAGCCTGTCCGACGGGCCTCTGCATCCTGGATGCCGGCGATTCTACAGACATGACGGTCCGCACATCACCCACGCGCTGCACAGCTTCCCGATTCGTTCTTCTGTTCGCCGCACGCAGTGCATATTCCGGGCGGATCACAGTCGACGGACTGTGCTTATCCAAAGGTGTTAACAGGGTTCGTATATATACGTAGTGATAGTTAACAAGCGCTGTGCCTCACAGTGGATAACCTCCGTAACGCACTGAATTTTCAGCACGAAGCGGGATGCATAACCATGGGTGTCGCACGTGAACAGCTCCGCGCAGCACAGAACAACTTTTCGCCGATTCACAGACTCGCCGACATATCCTCAATCGTTCCACTGTGAATCCAGAGGCTTGCCGGACGGTTATCCAGAGGGCAATGTGGATAACATCACCGCGCATCGACGCGTTTTGCTGTGATGCGAAGTGGTGAGGGCGACGTGCCCGGCATCGCCACGCACCATCGATCGTTTGCCCCCGCACGCGCCGATTCAAAAAATTTTCACGAAAGGGCTTGTGCTCCTCAAAAACCCTCTCTATAATTCGCGGCTTCTTAGGCTCGTAGCTCAGTTGGTTAGAGCACCACCTTGACATGGTGGGGGTCGTTGGTTCGAATCCAATCGAGCCTACCAACGAACAAAATGAAGGGGTCCGGCAGCGCAAATTGCCTACAGGCAACGCGGCTCGCCAAACATACAAACGCCACGCGGCAACCTCGCGTGGCGTTTTTCTTTTTCCGGCCGAAACAACGCGAAACGACGCATATCGCCCCGATGCGTTGCGCGATCCACGGCATCGCATCTCCACCGACATCCTGGCCCGTGACGCTACGGCCTGCGCTGCACGGCAGGTAGAATCGTGTGCGACCGAAGCGGCTGCGCCGTTCGATTTTCACCGCACCCGACCACATCAAAACAACAACGCGCGACCCGCGCGACTGAGAGCACCCGACCATGTCCGACGTCACGACCGCCGCATCGCTCGCGAGCAACGACGAAATCGCCGCTTATGTCGGCAAGAAGGCTGCCTGGTTCGAGCGGAAATGGACGATCGCCGCGTCGCGCAAGAACCGGCAGTCATGGAACTGGGCAGCCTGTTTCCTGGGCCCGGTCTGGATGGCGTATCGATGCATGTACTGGCAGGCCGCGGCCGTCCTCGGCGCGTCGCTCGCGATCACGCTGGTCGAGCTGCTGTTCTTCCCGACATACTTCGAATCGAGCACGCTCGACCCGGTCACGATCGGGATCGCGGTTTCACTCGGCTGGTACGGGAACGGCCTCTACAAGGCGCACGTCGAGCGCCGGATCGACAAGCTGCGCCCGAACGCGACGTCGCGCGAATCGTTTCTCGCGTTGCTGGAAGCGCAGGGCGGCACGAACTGGCTCGCGGCGACCGGTTTCGCGATCGCGACGCCATTGCTCGGCTTCCTGATGATCGTGATCCGCAACGTCGTGGTCGGCACGTATTGATCGCACGAGTACGAGCGCGAGCACGAACCGGCGGCCGGTAAAGCAGGGCGGCAGGACGGTGAACAGCGCGCATCGCGGCCGTGCCTGCGCACGGCACCCGACGCGCAATCCCGCCGCCCTCAATGCAGATGCTTCAACTTGTCAGGATTGCGCACGACATAGATCGCGACGATCTTTCCGTCCTCGATCTCGAGCGCCGTGGTCTGCAGCTCGCCATCGGATTCCAGCGTGACGAAACCCGGCAGCCCGTTGACGAACCCGGCACGCACGAGCTTCGATGCATGTGTCGCAAACAGCTCGGCCAGATACTCGTGCACCTTCATCACGCGTTCGAAGCCGAACACCGGCTTGCCTGCCGCCGAGCGCTTGCCGCCACCGTCCGAATGCAGGCTCACGTCCTCGGCGAGCATCGCGCCGAGCGTGCGCATGTCGCCGCTGCGTGACGCGGCAAAAAACGCTTCCGCCAATTCGATCCCGCGCTGTTTCTCGACATGGAAGCGCGGCCGCGCCTCGCGCACATGCGTGCGGGCCCGCGCGGCGAGCTGCCGGCACGCGGCCGGGTCGCGCTGGATCGTCTTGGCCACTTCGTCGAACTCGAGGCCGAACACGTCGTGCAGCAGGAACGCCGCGCGTTCGAGCGGCGAGAGCCGTTCGAGCGCGAGCAGCAGCGGCAGCGTGACGTCTTCCTGTTCGTCTTCCTCGACCACCGGCTCGGGCAGCCACGGGCCGATATAGGTCTCGCGCTGGTGCCGTGCGGACTTCAGCTGGTCGAGGCACATGCGCATCACCATGCGGCGCAGGAACGCCTCGGGCACGCGCACCTCGGTACGGTCGACGTCCATCCAGCGGATGAACGCTTCCTGCACCATGTCCTCGGCATCCGCGACGGAACCGAGCATCCGGTACGCAACGCGAATCAGCGTGCGACGCAGCGGGTCGAAGCTCGCCGCCGCGTCGGCCTGTGCTTCGGCGCTGCCCCTGGCCGGGTCGAGGGTCGGCATCAGGCCACCATCTTCGCGGCGGCGGCCTTCGCGTCGGCCGGGTCGATCCACAGCCCGAAGCCGACGGCGAGCCGGTTCCAGCCGTTGATCACGTTGATCATCAGCGTGAGCTTCACCTGTTCCTCCTGGCTGAAGTGGTCGTTCAGCGCCGCGTAGGCTGCTTCGTGTGCGGCGTGGCCCTCCGACAACCGCGTGAGCGCTTCGGTCCAGCCGAGCGCCGCGCGTTCGC
>Ga0209566_101083_pt1 | contig 10681 bp, 6 predicted proteins | sample Araplavi_mTSA_r2_2_FD_184287 | JGI IMG/M metagenome (GOLD analysis project Ga0209566, IMG submission 184287) | Arabidopsis root microbial communities from North Carolina, USA - plate scrape CL_Cvi_mTSA_r2 (SPAdes) (version 2) | ecosystem: Host-associated > Plants > Roots > Endosphere | place: USA...
TGCATCATCAGCCGGTCGGCGACGTCGCCCGGATCGATCCCCGCGACCTGCGCGGACGTGACGAGCACCTCCTGCAGCGTCACGCGCATGAACTCGACCTGCGTGCCGCCCGTCTTGCACGCGGAGATCTCGACCGACGACAAATGCTTGCCGTTCGCGCAGTTCTTGATGATCGCGGGTGCCCCCTTGTCCATGTACGCGGCGACGACCAGATCGTTGAAGCTCGCCTTGCCCGCGTTGCCGCCGCTGCCGCTCGCCATGGCGCCCGGCTGGCTCGCGCCCCACGTGAACGACTGGATGTCGGTCCAGCCCTTGTGCTGCGCGTCTGCCGATTCGCCGGTCACACCGTCCACCTTCATAAACATTGCCACGCCCATAACCGTCTCCGTTTCAGTGCGATGTCAGGATGAATGCCGCGTTGAAGTCCGATCGTTGCATGCGCCGCCGCTCATTCGTTGGCCGCCTTCGCGGTCGGCAGCCGCGAGATGAGCCGCAGCGACACGGTGAGCCCTTCGAGCTGGTAATGCGGCCGCAGGAAGAATTTCGACGTGTAGTAGCCGGGGTTGTCCTCGACCTCGTCGACGACCACCTGCGCGGCCGCGAGCGGCTTGCGCGCCTTGGTTTCCTGCGACGAATTGACGGGGTCGCCGTCGACGTAGTTCATGATCCAGTCGTTCAGCCAGCGCTCCATGTCGTCGCGTTCGCGGAACGAGCCGATCTTGTCGCGCACGATGCACTTCAGGTAATGCGCGAAGCGGCAGCACGCGAACAGGTACGGCAGGCGGCCGGACAGGCGCGCGTTCGCGGTCGCGTCGGGATCGTGATACTCGGCCGGCTGATACAGCGACTGCGCGCCGATGAACGCCGCGAAATCCGAGTTCTTCCGGTGCACGAACGGCATGAAGCCGTTCTTCGCGAGTTCGGCCTCGCGGCGGTCGCTGATCGCGATCTCGGTCGGGCATTTCTGGTCGACGCCGCCGTCGTCGGTCGGGAACGTGTGGCTCGGCAGCCCTTCGACCGCCCCGCCCGATTCGACGCCGCGGATCGACGAACACCAGCCGTACTGCTTGAACGAGCGGTTGATGTTCGCGGCCATCGCGTACGCCGAGTTCGCCCACGTGTAGCGGTCGTGGTTCGCGGCGTCGGTGTCTTCCTCGAAGTCGAATTCGTCGACCGGGTTGGTGCGCGCGCCGTACGGCAGCCGCGCGAGAAAGCGCGGCATCGCGAGCCCGATGTAGCGCGAATCCTCCGATTGCCGCAGGCTGCGCCACGCCGCATATTCGGTGTTCTGGAAGATCTTCGTCAGGTCGCGCGGGTTCGACAGCTCCTGCCACGAATCCATCTGCATCAGCTCCGGCGACGCGCCGGCGATGAACGGCGCGTGCGCGGCCGCCGCGATCTTCGACAGCTCGCCGAGCATCTCGACGTCGGGCGGGCTGTGGTTGAAATGGAAATCGCCGACCAGGCAGCCGAACGGCTCGCCGCCGAACTGACCGTATTCCTCCTCGTAGATCTTGCGGAACAGCGGGCTCTGGTCCCACGCGACGCCCTTGTAACGTTTCAGCGTCCGCGCGACTTCGTTGCGCGATGCCGGCAGCGCCTTGATCTTCAGCAGCTCGTCGGTCTCGGTGTGCGTGACGAGGTAATGCAGCCCGCGCCACGCGCCTTCGAGCGTCTGGAATTCGTTGTGATGCAGGATCTGGTTGATCTGCTCGGACAGCTTGCGGTCGATCTCCGCGATGATCTGCTTCACGCTGCCGTACGCGTCGGTCGTCATGCCGACCGTATGTTCGAGCGCCTGCTGCGCGAGCGTGCGCACCGCGCGCTCGACCGATTCGCGCGCCTCGGCCGTCTTCGGCTTGAACTCCTTCTGCAGCAGCGCCGCGAATTCGTCGTGCGCGACGGCGGGTCGCGCGGCATCGCGCGCGTCGACGCGGGACTGGACAGGATCATTCATCGCGGGCCTCCGGTTGGGTCGCGTCGCCGCTCTGCGCGCTCGCGTGCGGTTCGCGCACGAGCGTCTTCAGCAGGTCGGGATCGTTGATCGCGCGTTCGATCAGTTGCTCGGCACCGTGCTTGCCGTCCATGTACGACAGCAGGTTCGACAGCTCGGTGCGCGCCTCCAGCAGCCGGCGCAGCGCGTCGACGTTGCGTGCGATCGCGGCCGGCGAGAAATCGTCGATCTGCTCGAACGTCATGTCGACGTTGAGCATCCCTTCGCCCGTCAGTGTGTTCGGCACCTGGAACGCGACGCGCGGCGCGACCGATTTCATCCGCTCGTCGAAGTTGTCGACGTCGATCTCGAGAAACTTGCGCTCCGGCAGGTCCGGCAGCGGCTCGGCGCGCTTGCCCGCCAGGTCCGAAATCACGCCCATCACGAACGGCAGCTGCACCTTGCGTTCGGCGCCGTAGGTCTCGACGTCGTACTCGATCTGCACGCGCGGCGCCCGATTGCGCGCGATGAACTTCTGTCCGCTGCCCGCCGCCTTGGTTCTGTCCGTCATCGTCCACTCCTTCACATCGATCAGGTTGCGCAGTCCGTCGTTGCCGCCCGCATGGCGGTTCCTTTCGTTCGGTCCATTCGTTTCATTCGCTTCGCTCGCCGCTCAGCAGGTCCAGCTTCGCGAGGCTCTCCGGCGCGAGATCGCGGATGATTTCGTAGAAGTCGAGCGCGAGCAGCCGCTGCGCGCGCCGCAGCAGCAGCGGCGCCGGGTGGCTCGGTTCGTGCTGTTCGAAATAGCGGCACATCTTGTCGAGACCGATGCGCACGTCGTCGCGGCTCGTGATGTCGGCTTCGCGCCACGCGCGGCCGTCCGGCATCGGCTTCGACGCAGCGGGTGCCGAGACCGCCTGCGATGCGTCGCCGGGAACGGCCTGCTGCGTGTCGGGCGACACCGGTTGCGGCTCGGGTAGCGGCACCTCGCGTGCGATGCGCCGCAGCGCCTTCTCCGCATCGCCTTCGTCGGGTGCCCATTCGCGGCCCAGCTTCTCCGTCACGCACACGCGGATCGCATCCAGCGCATGCAGTGCCGCGCGCGCCGCGTCGAGCGGCGTCGTGCCGTCGCCCGACGCGGCCGACAGCGCGGCCAGCAGGCTTTCGCGGCTGCCGGCTACGGGGCTGCCGGTATCGTCGCGGCCGTCGAGCAGCCGTTCGGCGTCGCGCACGCTCGGCCCGCCTTCGAACAGCGGCTGGCGGCGCGCCGCGCGCGCGCAGTCGTGCGCGCCGGCCACGTCGGCGAGCGCGTTCATCCGCGGTGTCGGGTCCGGTTCGCCGTCCGCGTCGAGCCGCGGATGCAGGGCGTCCCAGCGGCGCTCGAGCAGGTTCGCGACGAGCGCGAGCGCGTCCGCATAACCGGGGATGCCGTGCTGCTCGATCCAGCTTCGCGCGAGACAGGCGATCACGCGCAGGTCCTTCGTGCGCGCGGACAGCGCCAGCGCGAGCCGCTCGACCGCGCGCCAGTCGGGCGCCTCGGCCGGGATCACGGTGTCGCCGTATTGCTGCTCGGCGCGCGGCGTCGCACGCTCCTGCAACTGCAGGAACTCGGCGTCGTATTCGAGGTTCGCGCCGCACGGCGCATCGGGCGCGACATCGGCGAGCAACGGGCCGATCAGGCCCGCGCGCGGTGTCGACGGGATGCCGGGCGGCACCGCGGAAAATGCGGCGGCGGCCAGCGCCGCCTGGCTGACGTCATTCGAATGCATAGTCGATGTTGACCGGTTTGCTGCCGAAATCGATCGCCACGGTGCGGTGCAACGGCGGCAGCGAGCCGTTGCGGATTTCGATCACGTAGACGCCCGGCGTCAGCGATACCGAACGCAGCGGCGGGCTCGCGCCGCGCCGTGCGCCGTTGACGTAGACGTCGCCCCATGGCCGCACGTTGAAACGCACCTGCACGGTTTCCTGCGCCTTCGGCGCACGCGGCTGTTGCTCGGCAGGCAGCGCGTTCACGGCGGCGACGGCCGTCTGGCTGTCCGGCGGTTTCGGTGCCGGGGATGGCGTCGTCACCGGCGGAACGGCGGCTTCCGACGGCGGCACGTTGACGACGCGCTCCGACGCGTCGAGGCTGCCGGCGGGCGCGATGGCGGGGCTGGCGCCGGCCGGCGGCGGGGCCGCGTTCGTCACGGTGGTCGCGACCTGCGGCGCGGGCGCGGCGGCCTCGACGGCCGGCGTGCTGGCAGGCTCGGCGGCGACGCGTGGCGGCGGAACCTGGGCAGACGATCCGGCCGGCAGGCTGGACGGCGGCACGACGATCGGCGTCGGCCCCTGCTGGGCCAGTGTGGCGGCCGGCGCGCTCGCGGGCGGTGACGTGCCGGCCTGCGGCTGGCTCGCGACGGGCGCAGGCTCGTCGGCCACGCGGGCGGGACGCGACAGATAGGTCGCGGCGAGGCCGATGGCGATCAGCGCAGCGACCGCGCCACCGGCGTAGACAGGCAATCGGCGCTTGCGCGATCCGGCGGGGGCCTGGCCGTGCTGGGCGCCGGGCGGCACGGAAGCGCCGCCTGACGACGCTGACGACGATGCGGCGGGATACGGCGCGGTCGTACTGGCGGCACCGACACCGGCCCCAGCGCCTTCAGCTGCGAACGCGTCCGCTTTCGCGGAACCCGCCGCACCGAGCGCGCCGATGTCCGTATCGGGTCTTGCGGATCGCGCGCCGGTTTCGTCGTGCGGGTCGGTGCGTGCAGCGGCCGGTTCTTTCGCGCGTTCGACGTTTCCATTCGGCGCATCGGATTCAACCGGTTTCGCGGCCGGCCGGGACCCATGCGCTGCGGAAGCTGCGAGCGCTCCCGCAGCCGCCGTGGCGGCTGCGCCTTGCGTGGCCGCTTTCAACGTTGAAGACACATCATCGGTTTCCGGCTTGCCGTCCGACACACCGGGCGATGCGGATACCGTGTCCGTAGGCGTCGACACAGGGCCTGCACCCGCCTGCGTCGGCGGCGCAGCGCCACCCGAAGCAGTCCCACCCGCGCCGATAGAAGTCGCTGCAGCAACCGACGCGGTCCCGGCCTCGACAGAAGCCGCCCCCTTGTCTCCCCCGCCCCTGCCCGCATCGCCCACGGGCGGCACGGCGGGCGCGCCATACCCGCTGCCCGTCCGGTCGAAGTCCCGCAACCCGAGTTCCGCCGCGAATGCCGCGACCGATTCCGGCCGGTCCGGAATCCGCAACTGCAGCGCATGATCGACGGCCGCGAGAAAAGCCGGGCTGTACACCTCGCCGGCCGGCAGTTCACGCGACGCGAGCGGCCGGTACGTGTCCTTGATGCTGCGCACGACGGCCGCGGGCGGCAACTCGCCGGTGATCATCGCGTGCATCACCGCGCCGAGCGCATAGAGATCCGTCCATGGCCCCTGGCTGAACGCGGGATCGTCGGTGTATTGCTCGATCGGCGCGTAGCCGGGCTTGATCATCATCGCGCCGTCGTCGACCAGATCGCCGATCCGTTTGCGCGCCGCGCCGAAGTCGAGCAGGATCGCGCTGCCGTTCGGGCGGATCAGCACGTTGTCGAGCGCGACGTCGCGATGGAAGCACTGCGCGCGATGCAGCGTGTCGAGCGCGCCGAGCAGCGCGCCGACGATGTTGCGCAGCTGCGTCTCGCTGATCCGCATCCCGCCGTCGAGCAGCTGCTTGAGCGTGCGCCCCTCGTAGAACGGCATCACCATGTACGCGGTGCCGTGGCTTTCCCAGAAGTGCAGGACCTTGACGAGCCCCGGATGGTCGAATTGCGCGAGCAGGCGCGCTTCGTTGAGGAACGCGCCGCGCCCCGCGTCGAATGCCTGCGCGAACCGCTCGGAGCGCAGCGACACCGTATAGTCGCCGCCGCGCGTGGCCAGCATCGACGGCATGTACTCCTTGATCGCGACAGCGCGCCGCAACGTGCGGTCGAACGCGCGATAGACGATCCCGAAGCCGCCGATGCCCAGCACCTCGTCGAGCTGCAATTCGCCGAGGCGATGGCCGAGCGGCAGCGGCCGCACCGTGAATTCGGATGCGTCGCCGCGTGTCGCCGTGTCGTGCTCGTTGTCTCTCGATCCAGCGTCCTTCATCTCCACCACCTCTCGAAACCGCGTCCTTTCCGCCCGCCGCCGCGCCCGGCGGCCCGCCGTCCTTCTGTCCGGCCGCTAATCGCCGCCGAACAGCGTCAGGAACAGCGCGTTGTCGGGCGTGCCCGTGTGCGCGTGCGTGCGCAGCGGCGATCCGTCCGCGCGGTTGGTCCACCAGAAACTGGTGCCGCCGTGCGGATCGAAGTAACCGGACAGCCCCGGCCACGCGGCCGGCGCCGGCCGCTCCGGCAGCGGCGCCGGCGTGCCGTCGACGATGTCCGCGTGCCTGTCGACGCCCGGCGCGAGCCGCACGCGTTCGAGCGTCCGCTCGAGATCGCCCGGCGCGCGGGCATGGCGGATCGCGTCGAGCAGCGCCTGTCCGACCTGCCAGTAGAACGCGTCGGCGGCGTCCGGCAGCCCGCTCCAGTAATCGGCCGCACGCATCGGCAGCGTGACGATCACCGGGTAGTAGCGCCCGACGCGGTCGCAACTCGGCGCGAGGCAGCCCGGCTGCACGCACGACGCGCCGGCGCCCGCCGGGATCAGGAAATTCCAGACCGGCGCGACCGTGTAATGGCGCTCGATCTCGTCCGCGCCGCGCTGGCGCATCGCGGCCATCCCCTGCTGGAGCCAGCGCTCCCACCACAGCGCGAGCGCATGCGGCAGCCGGCTGTTCACGAAGTCGCCGGCGCCGGGAATCTTCCCGTACCAGGCCGGCGCATCGCCGTCGGTACGCGTGAACGGCGGTGTCGGGCTCATGGCTTCGGAGGGCATGTAAAGGACTCCATCTGGGGCAGCCTGAACGGGTTGCGGACACTGCCCGCATTCACTTGCAGCACGACCGGTTTGCCGTCGACCGTGAAGCGCGCAATCATCTGGTCGGAGCCGCGCCCGGCCGATACGGCCGCGCGGTCGAACAGCCGGTGCAGCGCCCACGGCCCGTCGGTCGAGAAGCCGTCGGTCGCGCCGGCCTGCCCCGACACCTGCAGCCGCACCTGGCTGCTGCCGCGCGGGCCCGGCCAGTCCACCGCGCTCTGCACGAGCGGGCCGTGCGCGTAGCGGACGATCTGCCCGTCGACGTCGAGCACCATCTCCGTGATCGACGGGTCCATTTCGAGCGGCTGGATCTGCACCTTCAGCTGCGCGGTGCGCGCACCGCCGCCGAAATAGGCGTCGCGGATCACCGCCGCCTTCTCGAACGACGACAGCATCGCGGCGGCCGACGGATCGGCGTCCGCATTGCGGTTCGCGAAGCGCCACGGGTGCGACGTCGTATCGACGATCGACTGCAGGTTCTTCTGGAAGAAGTCGTCCATCAGGCCGCCGGGTGCGAACATCTGCGCGAAATCCGCCGGCGCGACGTCACGCGACGATCCGCGCGCGAACGGATAGCGCCCCGCGATCGCCTGCCGGCAGAAGTCGCCGACGTTCGCGCCGGCCCGCGTCGCGACGCTGCGCTGCTCGAGGGTCGCCACGCTGCCGTTCGCGACGTTCGACAGGTCGTCGAGCACGTCGCGGAACGGCGTGGGCAGGCGGCCGGCCTGCGCGCGCAGCTTCGCCGGCGCGTCGGACGGCGGCGGCTGCGCGCCGCTCCTCAATGCGTCGTCGGTGGCCGTCAGGTAGGTGTACAGCGCGTCGATCGACTTCAGCACGTCGTTGAACGCCTGGGCCTGGTCGCCGCTGCCCGGCGCGAACGCGCGCAACCCGGCGAAGTGGCTATCGACGATCTGCTCGGCGCTCGCGGGCGCTGCCGCGGACGTGTTCGCATCGCTTCCCTTGCTCGCGAAGATCTGCGACAGCGAGCTGCGCGCCTCGTCGACCTTGTCCTGCGCGCGCGTGGCGAGATTGCGCGCCCCGCCGCCCGGTGCATCGCCGAGCGCCGTGTCGCGCGCGAGCGCGACCATCAGCCGCGTGAGCGGCGAATCGGCGGACGACAGCGCGCGTGCCACCTGGATGCTCTGCGCGAGCGTCGCGGTGCGCTGCAGCTTGATGTCGGCGAGATAGTCGTCCCAGATCTTCAGGTAGTCGTTCAGGTACAGCTGGCGGATATCGCGGGCCCACGCGGCCGAGTCGTTCGGCCCGGGAATCTCGGAGAGCCCGAGGTTCAGCACCCACACTTCCTCGCGCCCGTAGGCCTCGACCTCGCCGGCCAGGCGCGGCGCGAACACGTTGCGATAGCCGTTGCGCGTATAGAGGCCCGGCACGCCTTCCGACAGCGGCTTGCCGCCCTGGCGGCGGAACACCAGCGACGCGTCGGGGCCGACCGCGCGCGCGACGCTGAAGTCGAACGCGGCGGTGGCCGGCCGCAGCGTCATTGTGAGCTGCCGGTACAGCCGCTGCGAGAACGGCACCTGCCGCAGCCGGTCGCGCACGTCGGCCACGAGCCGCTCGTTCATCGGATACGGCGACACCGCGACGCGGCCGCCGAACAGCGCGGCGAGATGCGCACGCAGCGCGGTGCGTTCGGCCGGCGAGAAATCGGGCGGCAGCGCGCGTTCCATTTCGAGATCGACGACGGCCTGCACGAACGCGGGATCGTAGTGCGCGCTGTCGTACAGCATCAGGTACGCCTTCAGCGCCGCATACGCGAATTCGGTCTCGTCGGGCCGCGCGTCGCGCAGCGCGGCCTCCATCCGGCTCGCGGCGATCGGCAGCAGCACGTCCTCGAGCGCGCGCCGGTACACGGCGTCGACGGCCTCGTCGATCTTCTCGCCCTGGAACAGCCCCCACCGGTACGCGAGCGGCGGATGCTGCAGGTCGACGCCACCGGTATTCGCGAGGCCGCCGAGCGCGTCGAGCACGGGCAGCAGGCGGGCAACGTCGGCCGCATCGGAGAATTTCGCGCCGGCAATCTGCGCATCGACGGCCGGCACGCGCGCGCCGATCTGGTCGAGATACGCGCGATTGTTCGAATAGCTGCGCAGCCAGGCGACCAGCACGGCCACGCACACCAGCGCGAGCAGCACGTAGCCGGCGATCTGCAGCACGCGCCGTTTCTGATGCCAGCGCAGGTCGCTGCCGGCGAGCGACGCTTCGCGGAAGATGTGCTCCTGCAGCAGCGACTTCAGGAAGAAGCTGCGACCGGTCGAGCCGACCTGCGCGACCGGCGGCACGCCCTCGATCTTCAGGAAGCGCTTGATGCCGCTCATCACGCGATCGAACGCGGTGCCCTCCTGCGTGCCGCTCGTCAGGTAGACGCCGCGCAGCATCGGCATCGGTTCGTAGCTCGACACGGAAAACACCTCGGCGACGAACTGGCCGAGCATGTCCTGCAGGTCGGCGATCTGCTGCGGCAGCAGGTACGTCATCTCGCGCTGGCGCGCGTCGGTCTGCGCGGCGAGCAGTTCGGGCAGCCCGTCGTTCAGCCGCTGGTGAAGCAGCCGGTATTCGCGGTCGAATGCCGCACGCAGGTCGAAACCCGGCGCCTCGCTTTGCGCGAGCGGGAACGTGAAACCCCACACCTGCGCGCATTCCGCGCGGCCGTAGTTGCCGAAATACTCGGCGAAGCCCGCGAGCAGGTCGGCTTTCGTCACGAGCAGGTACACGGGAAAGCGGATGCCGAGCTGCGCGCGCAGTTCGAGCAGCCGCTTGCGCAGCACCATCGCGTGCTGCGTGCGCTCGGCCTCCGACGCGCCGAGCAGGTCGGCCACGCTGATCGTCAGCATCGCGCCGTTCAGCGGCTGGCGCGTGCGGTATTTCTTCAGCAGGTCGACGAAGCCTTTCCACTCGGCCTCGTCGAGCGCACGGTTGCCTTCGTGCGTCGTATAGCGGCCGGCCGTGTCGATCAGCACCGCGTCGTTCGTGAACCACCAGTCGCAATGCCGCGTGCCGCCCACGCCGCGAATCGCCGCGCGGCCGAACTGCTCGGCGAGCGGAAAACTGAGCCCGGAATTCACGAGCGCGGTGGTCTTGCCCGAGCCCGGCGCGCCGATGAACACGTACCACGGCAACTGGTACAGATACTGGCGCGACATCCGGTCGAACCAGCGCGGCAGGCCCTTGCGCACGGTATCGGCCTGCCCGAAGCGGACCTTCTTCAGCAGCGTCGCGGCTTCGTCGAAGCGGCTGCGCAACTCGTCGAGCTGCGCTTTCGCCGGATCGTCGGCGGTGGCCGGCCCGGGCGCCGCTTCGCGCAGCTGGTTCAGCAACTGCGCGTTGAGCCGGCCGGCGCGCCAGCTGCGCCACGCGACGCGCGCCCCCCACGCGACGAACAGCACCGCGATCGTCAGCCCGCGCGCCCAGCCGCTTTCGAGCGGGCGGACCTCGGCGAACGCGAACAGCGGGCCGGCAAGCCACACGAAGCACGCGAGCACGACGAGACCGGCGAAGGTCCAGATCTCCCGCGACGGCAACGGCCGGACGAAACGCGCGACAGCCTGGTTCATGTCAGTTGGCCCCCTGCGTTGCGCTCGCGCCGACGGCGGCACTGCCGGGCGCCGGCAGCAGCGTGATCTCGACGCGCCGGTTCAGCGCGCGATTCGCGGGCGTATCGTTCGGCGCGACCGGGTCGAGCGTGCCGCGCCCTTCCGCCGCGAGCCGTTCCGGATGATCGAGCCGCGCGGCGATCATGCCGCGCACGGCTTCCGCGCGTTCGCGCGACAGGTCCCAGTTCGACGCGAAGCGCGCTGTATGCACGGG
>Ga0209566_101084_pt1 | contig 10662 bp, 14 predicted proteins | sample Araplavi_mTSA_r2_2_FD_184287 | JGI IMG/M metagenome (GOLD analysis project Ga0209566, IMG submission 184287) | Arabidopsis root microbial communities from North Carolina, USA - plate scrape CL_Cvi_mTSA_r2 (SPAdes) (version 2) | ecosystem: Host-associated > Plants > Roots > Endosphere | place...
ATGTGGATAAATGTTATGAATTTGCTATTTGTGATAGGAAAACAGGTGATTTGTATGGTGCGATCGCCTTATCTAATCAACAACGTTACGATAACGGTGAGTTATCTTATTGGGTTGGTCAGTCGTATTGGGGAAAGGGGTATGCAACAGAAGCAGCTAAAGCCATGTTAGACTTCGCTTTTGATGTGAAAAAGTATCATAAGGTATACGCTCGGCACTTTGCTTCTAACCCGGCATCCGGACAAGTTATACAGAAGATTGGCATGAACAAAGAAGGGGTACTGAGGGATCATGTCAAGAAAGAAGACCGATATGAGGATCTGATTTACTACGGAGTAGTGAGAAATAAAGTGGAAAAATAAAGTTCAAACCCAACGCGGAGGATTACATATTGAACATTAAATCGAGGTGGAAAAGTTTAACTTTTTTTGATTGAGTTTTAGAAACTGTTTGACTGCTTCTGTTTTTTTAATAAAACCATATGCAAATTCTATTGTTATTTTTATTGGAGGTAAAGATATGAATATACTAATTCCATCCTTAGATTTAATTAAAGAAATTGAACTCTCGGAAATCGATTATATGACAGATCGGATGCTTGCTATACAAGGACGGGACAACAATCCGGAAGGAATTGAGATTCAGCAATTTGGAAATGCCATCTGTTTCTACAGTAAGACCATGCCTTGGCCTGCTTTTAATACGGTGAAGGGCTTAACAAATAATGATCTGGAACACATGGATGCTATCATCGATTTTTATAGACAGCGAGATCGAAAGGTTCAGTTCGAAGTCATTCCATCTGTGGTGGATCAGAACTTTTTGAAACGATTAACAGACTCAGGCATGTATACATCGGGATTTCATTCATCCCTGATCATCAAACCGGAAGAAAAAAACAATCACTCAGATTATATCCGAATTCAAGAACTTGAAGAGGATCAACTCGAGCTGTACGCTACCATCCATTGCAGGGGGACCGGTTTGTCGGATGATGGTATCCCTTATGTCGCACAGAATAATAAGGTTCTTTATCATCGTTCAGGTTGGAAGTTTTACATCGCATATGTCAATGACATCCCAGCAGCGGTAAGTGTTCTGTTTATTAAAAATCAAAAGGCATCCTTAACCTTTGCAGCAACATTACCTGAGTTTAGAAATCAGGGTGTACATCAGCAGCTTTTGAATAGAAGAATAACGGAAGCCTTGAATAAGGAATGTAACCTGGTGGTAGGGCAATGTTCATTTTTATCTCAAAGCCATCGAAATATGGAACATGTTGGCATGAAGTTGGGATATATCCGAACAGCGTGGTCTGAAAGATAAGAACCAGATTGGAATAGGAGGCAGCACATGAACAATACAAATAAAATACTGGGTGCAGTTCTGATGGTTAGCAGTATTTTTATTTCAACCTTAGATCGAATTTCGGTGAGAATATCCACAGCCATAGTGGAAGCGGGTTATGCTTCAGGCGGGAAAGCACGCGAGATAATCCCAGCGAGTGATAATGGTTTTACGGGTATACTTGTATATTTCTTATTTTTCGTCGGATTTGTATTATTGGTTGCTGGATTCCCAGGGAGTTCCAAAAAGGATAAAACCAATAGATACAACCAAAGCCGCCCATAGGAGGAGTACATTTTGCCGGAACATGAGGAAGCCCTAAACGGAGGCAATGTGAATAAGGTTGTAAAGGTAGGGAGCACGGTTCGGCGTGACGCTATACCGAATCCATATGTATATGAATTGCTTATGTACCTTGAAAAGGTGGGTTATGCGCATTCCCCTAGATATTTGGGAATAGATGAGCAGGGTAGAGAGATCCTTTCTTACCTGGATGGTGTGGTTTCGGGAAATAACTATCCTGAGATTGCAAGTTATATGTGGTCTGATGAGACGTTAGACAAAGTAGCGAAGCTTTTAAGAAGCTATCATGATGCGACAGAGGATTTTGTTACAACAATGGTTTCTTTGAATAAATGCCCAAAGATATCTTCAAAGGAAGAAGTAATCTGTCATAACGATTTTGCATTGTATAACGTTGTATTTAAAGATCGGCTTCCTGCCGGAATCATCGATTTTGATATGGCCGGGCCTGGCCCGCGTCAATGGGATATCGTATATACGTTGTATACAGCCGTCCCGCTTGCAGGCTTTTCCCCGGGTAAAGATGAAAGAGAAGTCGTTCCCTATAATAAACAGGATCATGCATCTGAGCGGAAAAGACGTATAGCATTATTTTTAAATTCTTATGGTATGGATGTGCCGACAGATCTGAAGGAGTGGGTCATTTCTCGAATTCATTTCATGTGTTCTACACTATCTGATCGGGCGGCGTCTGGAGAAATAGCTTTTATCAAAATGATTGAAGAGGGTCATTTAGCTCATTATGAGAAGGAAGTAAGGTTCCTTGAGAAGCATTTCGATGACTGGAGTTAATTGAAATAAAAAACGAAACGAGTGATATTATTTTGATCAGATTAATACCTACTACAAGAGAGAACTGGAAAGATGCATTAAACTTACAAGTTCAAGCCAATCAAAATCATTATGTTCCATCAGTAGCTGTGTCCCTAGCGAAAGTACACATTCGTCCAGATGGGGATGAGTACAAGTATCTGCCATTTTGCATATATAATACGGAGAATAACTTAGTGGGTTTTGTCATGATCACAGTTGATGAAACAACAGCTTGGTCCTATTGGTTAAATGGTTTTATGATCGATGCAAGTTATCAAGGTAGGGGATATGGAAAAACAACGATAGATTCGGTAATTGGATATATAAGAGAGAACTATGTCCATAGCAAGTGTTTGAATTTAACAGTATGTGCAGAGAATGATGTTGCTAGAAAACTTTATGAGAAAATGGGGTTTGCTGAGACCGGAGACGTATATGATGACGAAATTGTATATCGATTCGTTTTTTAATTTAACGAGAGAGGTGCAGTGATGATATATCGGAGGAAGACATATGTTGTAGCATCTTCATTCGTAGAAGAGTTTAATGCTTTATTTAATGATATTTTATTACCTTCACTACTCAAGTACGGAGCGAGACTGATTGGAAGATGGCATCATCATATGGATGATGAAACCAGTGAGATCTTTGCGATGTGGGAATATGATACGTTTGAACAGTATGAAGAGATAGAACACAAGATCAAATCTGACAACGAACATATAATTCGAGTACAAGAACGTTTTGATCAAATTGGAAGAAATAGATACAAGGAAGTATTTCGAAAAGATATTATGCAAGATTTCTTCGAATCAACAGTTGCGAGAGAGAAGACAATTTTAAATACATTGTGTAACTAATACGTAAAAAATAGCCCCCCATCTGAGCTGGCCAGTGTGGGGCCGTATGAGAAACGTCTCAACTTTAGGATAGGTTTAAGACCAGCAACAACATGCAGCATCAAATCTTCAAGTGTGGCATCGTGTTGTTATGTCCTTTTAACCAATGGAGGTCCTCCTATTTTTGACCTCCTACTTCTGCTTAACCAGTACAACACCGATGATAATGACCCCAAGACCAATCCACGTTTTCCAAGAAGGAATTTCCTTCATAAACCAGTATCCCATCCATACCGAGATGAGCACCTCCATGCATTTGGCAATGACCAGAACATAGCCCAGTTGGCTGACTGCTTTCATACCAAACTTGATCCCGTATCCGACACTCAGATTAGCAGCGAGAAATAAAGGCAGCATCCAAAGATGGAATTTAAACGTAGACCAGAACTGTGTGTCGATATGCTTGCTTTGATATGAAAAAATAATGTTGATACAGGCTAAGCCAGCAAACATGAGCACAAAGCTGATAAGGTACAGCATAACATCACTCCCAGCATAAGTAGTATTATTAATGTTTCCTCGCAGCAACAGTTTTATCCCTGTGCATAAAATGCTGTTGGTGAATTTGTTTTTGATCAACGAAAGGAGTTGGCCTGGTATGACCAAGTTCCTTGCAAAAAACACTTTGAAAAGAGGAGTTGAAGGCATGAATATTAAAAACAAGAGTGGAGATGTAATTGGGAAAATTCAGTTTCAGACTAGTGAAGAGGGGGGCATGGTACATCAAATTATTATGGATCTGAAGCCAGGTGATGGAAAAGGTATTTATATCTCTAACGCCGAGGACAACAAATTTTCTCAACAAACGAGTTATGCAGCCAGAGATTGGGAGGGAGATTTTGGCGCCTTGAGAGAAAAGCTGCACCCTTGGCAACCCCGTTTTCCAACGTGCTCGGTTGTGCAAGATATTAAAGTATTTCACGGCTTCGATAACCTGTCCGACCAAGAAATAAATGAAATGATTGAAGAAAGCGAAAGGACCGGAAGCAATGTCGTGATAAGAGATTTAAAACCTAATCATGTTATTACAGGCATCAACATCACATATCAATCGGATCGGGGAGTGTTTAAGCTTCACGTTTTTGGCACTACCAAGAGCCGAATTCATGTACCGGATACGGAATCATTCAAAATCGAGAAACTGGATTTGCGCGGTCATGAGGCGTATTATATTTCGAATGCTGAGAACAGACAATTGATCTGGATCGAAGAAGATGCGGGTGGTAAGGCATTGCAATATGAGATCGTAGGAAGCGATATGTCGCAAGAATGGGTACTGAATATCGCTGAATCCATGATCGAATGACAAACAAACCTGAAACGATCAAGCAGCAAGCGGATTCTGTCCTTAGTTGGATGTTAATTTCTTTAAACGATATGTGAAAAAAATGATGTGTTTATGCTTGTAATCTGGAAAACATTTCTATGATGAATTTTACATAAAAGCAATGTAGAATTCATTAAATTCCACACGTCCTTTTATATACTTAGTTTGTTTGACTCAGCGAACTAAAAGGACTAGGTGGTCGTTAACATGTTGAAAAAACGAGACTTGCACGAATGCCACTCACTGTATGATTTGATGGTGGACTCCGCTGTTTATCCATACGTTCGTCATAAGTGCCAATCTTATGATGAATATGTATTTGCGACCAAACAGATGATTGATGAAGAAGAACAACACACATGTATTTCCAGAACAATCCTTAATGAGCTGGGACATCCCATCGGAACCATCGATTTATATCACATGGAACATAAGACAGGTTTTCTTGCGACATGGATTGGGGCTCCTTATTTTGGAAAAGGGTATAATCAAAGAGCAAAAGAAGCCTTTTTTGCCGAGTTGTTTCTTCAACATGAAATTGAAACGGTATTTCTTAAAATTCGGAAACAAAACATTCGATCCAAGAAAGCGGTTGGAAAATTGCCGTATATCAAACTAGCAAATGAGATATACCGCGAAGTTTATACGTCAATAAACAATACGGAACTAATTTATGATTTGTATTACGTGAATCGTTCTGACTTCATAACAATTGAAGAGATGCATCATGTGGTTGCTACGTAACAACTAAAACGGTTTTTGATATCTATTCAAATGAAATCCCGCCAGGTCTGTCCTGTCGGGATTATTATTATTTTCTTTGATATTCCATAATTATGTTGATAGGAAACAATAAGTAGGGGTGCAGGAATATGGAAATTAAGGTCGAAAGAAGAGATATAAGCAAGAGTTCAACAACGCTATAAGCAAGTCGCAAAGTAATTTAATTCTGGGGTGATGTAATGGAGATCAAAAAAATAGAGAATCTATCCAATGAAGATTGGCTTCAACTTGGAAGTTTTGGTTATAAATCCACTCAAAAATATGAGCTTACCAAAAAGGAGACACAAGGTTCTTTTAGTATGCATTTAACGTTAATAAATTTGGATGACATCTACGAAAAAGAAGAATTGAACAGTACAGATGATTTGGAACGATATGAAGAAATTATGAAGATGGGATTTTCTTATGGAATATATATAGATGGGAAAATCATAGCGCTCGCCATTTCCGAACCACAAACTTGGAATAATACACTGATGATATGGCATCTTCAGGTGAATGAAAAATACATAAGAAAAGGATATGGGAGACTGTTGATCAATAAAGTGAATGAGATTGCCCACGAACAAGGCTTCAGAGCGATCACGTTAGAAACCCAGAATACGAACGTTCCAGCCATTCATTTTTACATGCAATGTGGTTATCAAATAGAAGGAATTGATGTATCACTATATTCAAATAATCATAGCCAAAACGAAGAAATAGCTCTGTATATGAGAAAGAAGATCCAATAAGAGTAACTAGGTATCACCTTGAAATCGCTTAAATTTATGATGTTTGGTGAGGAGAGGGTTTGCATAATTACGCTCAGAAAAATAACACTGGATAACAGACGTTCTATATTTAACTTGGAAGTTTCAGAAGAGCAGCGTCAATATGTTGCATCAAACCTTTCAAGTGTAGCATCATGTTATGTTCTTGCAACCAATGGCGGCTCACCGTTTCCACTTGCAATTTACGCAGATGAGCAGCCTGTAGGTTTTGTAATGATAACCTACGGAATCACGGGTTATGATCTTCCTGTCATTGCTGATAATAACTATTGTATTTTGCGACTGATGATTGACAAGCAGCATCAGAGCATGGGCTATGGCCGGGAAGCGTTAAAGAAAATATTGGAGTTTATTCGAACTTCCCCAGCTGGTCCTGCACGTTATTGTTGGATTCCGTATAGTCCTGATAACTTGGCTGCCAAAAAGCTATATGAGAGCTTTGGATTCCATGAAAACGGTGAAGTGTGCCATGACGAGCTCATAACAGTAGTGGAACTTTGACTTCTATTTTTAGATGAGAATGTTATAACAAAATTTCAAACTCAGTCTAATAGCTTTTGCTTTCCTGTGACGTAAAGTAGGAGTTCAATAGTTGTATTTTTTTACCACACATGATAACGTGATATTAAAACCAACTATTTTAGTTGGAAATGTATTTTGGAGGTATAATCATGACTAATATCGCGAAGAATCTCACAGATCTGATTGGAAATACACCACTATTAGAGCTTTCTAATTTTGCGAGAAGACATCAAGTTGATGCGAAGATCATTGCCAAACTGGAATACTTTAATCCAGCAGGTAGTGTAAAAGATAGAATCGGATATGGAATGATTAAAGACGCTCAAGAGAAGGGGTTAATTAACCAAAATTCAGTGATAATAGAACCGACCAGCGGTAATACAGGTGTAGGACTTGCATTTGCAGCAGCAGCATTAGGATACAGATTAATCATAACACTTCCTGAGAGTTTCAGTGTAGAACGTAGGAAGCTTTTGATTGCTCTGGGAGCGGAACTAGTTCTTACACCTGCCACAGAAGGAATGTCTGGAGCCATCAAAAAGGCTGAAGAAATTGCGGCTACAATCCCTAACTCATTTATACCTCAACAGTTTAAAAATCCAGCAAATCCACAAGTACATAAGGTAACAACCGCAGAAGAGATTTGGAGAGATACCGAAGGCAAAGTGGATATTTTTATTGGTGGAGTTGGTACAGGTGGAACTATATCTGGAGTTGGCGAAGCACTTAAACAAAGAAAAGAAGATGTGAAAATTATAGCTGTAGAGCCTTCGGATTCCCCGGTACTTTCTGGAGGAACTAAAGGAGCGCATACCATTCAAGGAATTGGAGCTGGTTTTGTTCCGGACAATTTTAATAGATCTGTCGTTGATGAGATTGTACAGGTAGGAAATGAAGATGCATTTGAAACAGCACGTTTTTTAGCTAAATCCGAAGGATTATTAGTTGGCATTTCATCTGGTGCAGCTGCATATGCAGCAGTACAAATGGCAAAAAGGCCAGAGAATAAAAATAAAAGTATCGTTGTTCTATTTCCGGATACAGGGGAACGATATTTATCAACAGACCTTTATCCAGAAGCATAAGAGCAAATTATTAAGCTGCCCTCCCCACCTTATGCGTTGTGGTGACGAAAAAATAGTATAAGGGTGAATGCAATGACTGTTGGAAGAAAGGTTTTTGTTTTAAAGGAAGAATCACGTATTGATCCGATTAGTAAGGAAACCAGAGAAGTGCTCATTAGTATATACTATCCTTCCAATCCAGTGGAGCATGAGTCGAAGTATATTTCGTTATTTGAACCTAATATCTCTTCCTCTATTGATATGCTCTCTAGTATGGGAGTAGATAAGGATTATTTTCGTAATCTGGATACAAAAATACATAATAATGAGAGTGTTGATATTACTGCTAAAAACTGTCCCGTTATTTTTATAGCTCCGGCTTTTGGTGTCGTTAGAGATATGTATTCCTTTTGTGTAGAACATTTAGTGGAGTGCGGATTTGTTGTCATTACTATAGGAGCCACTCACGAATCTATATTTTCAATTTTTCCTGACGGTCGATTTATCCAACAATCCAATGAGATATCCGAAATAGACAGTTTAGATATTCATTCTTGGAAACAATTATTGAAGCTTAGAGTTGAAGATATGAGTTGGGTTATGAAAAATGTAGATAAGGTCTTGGATTCAGATCAGGATCTCAGGGCCATAGTTGATGTAAATGAAATGGGGATCATTGGTCATTCATTAGGTGGGGCCGCTGCTTATGAATTGCTTAAAAGAGAAAAGAGAATGAAGGCCAGTATTCTATTAGATCCTAGCTTCCATTTAATGACGACGAGTAAGGAAGAGGGAGTATCTGCTGCGTTATTGGTAGCTCGGCAAGAGAAATGCTCGTTTGAAGAACTGGAAAATGAAATCTCTCCAGACTTATTGCCTTTGTTACTAAGTGGGTATGAGTCTTTGTTTAACTCGAGTAATCTGAATAGTTCGTTTATTAAATTGAACGGTACTCATCATATGACTTTTAGCGATATCCCGATACATTACAACGAAGATGGGATAGAACACAAACATTCCACGATGAATAAGTATATCTCTGCTTTCCTTGAGGAGCATTTAAAGAAGGAAGACAGTAAATTTCATGAGCTGCTGAAAAATAAGATTAATGATGGAATTGATCTATTAGATAGTAAAGGACATGTTATTTAAGGAGGGGACTTGAAATGGTTAGATCACACACGCTTGAAATATTTTAGAGGTAGTTAGCATTAATGAGGAGGAATAACGCGTGGAATTAAATCATTGGTCCGAGGAACTTAATTCTTATAATTTATCAAATGAATATTCTATTCAACAGGCTGAGCCCGAAGAATGGGGATTGTATTGTTCTGTCTATTATAATATGGCCTATACTGGATTTTTTAGAGAGGAAGGCTACTTCAATGTTTCGCGGAATAACTCTTTTTGGATTTATAAAGGAGAGTCAAAAATCGGTGGGGTAAGGATGGCACCCAATACGTTATATCATCTATTCTTTATGCCCCCATTCAATGATTCATTTGAGGTACTGAAACTTCTTAAAAGAATACTCATAACATGGTCTGATGCAACTCAACGTATCAAGATATATGAAATCCTCCCCGATCAAGTACATTTATTTACGAGGGCTGGATTCTGGCCAGATGAGTTCAGATGTCGCTGGATGCAGCGCCCGACAGATCATTTCAATGTGCGTTGGGATCATGATTTTATAGTTAAAAGCCCCAAAATTATCGAGAATGAAACGGGTGCTAAGCAATACATTAATGAAGATGAAATTGCTCAGTGTGACTTTGAAAGCTTTGTAGACGGTTTCGAAGCCTTACGCAGAAAGAAAACATCCCTTGAAGACTTTATCCCGAACGAAGAAGTCCATTATACCAATGAGGACCTAACTCAAGCTTCTACACTTGTATATGATAAAGTTACTGGACAGCTCATAGCCAACTGTCGACTATGTTTGCAGGATAATCAAGCAGCAGTATATAGCATCGGAGTCAACCCCGCTTACAGAGGAAAAGGACTTGCTACACGAATGCTGCAAAGAGCCCTGACTGAACTTAAAGACAAGTATCCAGTTCTACGATTATATGTCATGGAAGGCAATGATGCTGAATCAGTTTATTTTAATCTTGGATTTGTTCCTGGCGTTCAAGAGATACAAACGATGTATATTCCTGTACATGAGTAGTCACGGTTAAATTAATCACCTATCAACCCGAGTGAATCTTTTTAGAATGGGGCAGCATCGCTGTTTTTAATCTCTCGGGTTTCTTTGCTTGAGGAAAGGAAGGTTATTATTGGAGACTATCTTAATGTTGGTAGTGTCTTTGTTTCTTGGTATTTTTGTTGTGAAAATTGGAATGGATAATTCCAAGAGTAATCACTACACCAAAGAAATATTGCAAGAATTAAGAGAGATCAAGGAGATTCTAAGGGAAGAACGATAAAGATAATATCGAGGAGGCGTTAGGGTGGTTTATGATTTAAAAGGCGAAGCCAATATGTCACCTGTTGTTGGGTTGCTATATTCTGCGGTTACAGAAAACAGCCAACGACTGCAACGAATTACAGACGGTATGTCGCTAGAAGAAATTGATTATAAAGGGCCTAATCACAATTTCAATAGTACCGCTCAATTAATAAAACATATCACCTACGTCGATCTGAATTGGGTTTATCGAATAAATGGCCTACCACTTCCTCAGACCTTAAAAGAGCAACATGGGCCCATGATTGATGAACATGGCAGACTTCCGATGGTTCAAGGGAAATCTTTGAGTATACTTATGTCGACATATGAAGGTGTCATAACCATGTTGAAGGATGCGTGTACACAATTAACGGAT
>Ga0209566_101088_pt1 | contig 10591 bp, 7 predicted proteins | sample Araplavi_mTSA_r2_2_FD_184287 | JGI IMG/M metagenome (GOLD analysis project Ga0209566, IMG submission 184287) | Arabidopsis root microbial communities from North Carolina, USA - plate scrape CL_Cvi_mTSA_r2 (SPAdes) (version 2) | ecosystem: Host-associated > Plants > Roots > Endosphere | place: USA...
GTCGGACGCAGCCGCCAGCCAGCAAGCCCTGCCGCTGGCTGCGAACGAAGCATTCGAGCCCATCGACAAAGCGCTGGACCCCGCGCAAGACGGCCACTACCCCAACAACGTCAACGGGCAAGACACCCAGCAGCCGGTCGACAAGTTCGGCCAGCCGCTGCTAGTGGCGGAATCACCATCAAGCATCGCCCTTGCCTCGCAAGCCACGACCACGGTCTACGCGGGCCGGCATCTGCATGGCACGGCGCAGGCGGATTGGCATCTGGCCGCCGGCAACGTCATCGCCGCTGCGGCCGCCAAGGGTGTGAGCCTGTTTGCGCAGCGCAATGGCGTTCGCGTGATTGCCGAAGGTGGGCCCGTCTCTATTCAAGCGCATACCGATGCACTGGCTGTGCTGGCGGACAAGGCCGTGACCGTGACTTCGTCGGCCGATTCGGTTGAGATCCTAGCGCAGCAGAACATCGTGCTGCATGGCGGGGATTCGATGATCCGGCTGGAGGGGAATGCGGTGACGTTTGAGACGTCGGGGTTGCTGTCGGTGAAGGGGGCTGGGCATCCGATGATTGGGCCGGGGGGGCAGGCGGCGGAGTTGCCGGCGTTGCCGCAACCCACCACGCAGACGCATTGGCTGGAGTTGAATTACCGCGACCTGTATGCGCTGCCCATGGTTGGCGCTCCGTACACCGTCCGCTTTGCCGATGGCACCACCCGCAAGGGCAAACTTGATGCGCAAGGTCATGCAAGGATCGATGGTGTACCGCCCGGCCCCTATACGGTTGCCTACGGTGAGGCGCAACCGCCTGCTGAACCTCGCTTTCCATCAACGCCGAATCCGCTCTTCGGCGCAGGGCTGCCAAGTTCGGCAGCCGATGCAGCCAAGCGGTTGCTGGCGTTCATGGAGCAAGATGAAGCCTATCTCAAAGACAACTACTTTCCCGATGAGATTGCGGAAATGCAAAGCCCCGCCCATACCACTGAAGGCTCGACAAGCCTGCTAACTGAGTCGCACCTATCTGACTATCTGGTCTCAAGCGAAGCCGATGAGCGCAAGGCGAAAAATGGCTATCGCGGTGATCATCCCGAAGGCCAAGAGGTGCAATCTTGAATGCAGAAGCTGTAGCCTTGCGTGGCGCTGTCAAGGCAGCGGACGACGATCTCAGTGGCTGGTTGAAAGGGTTGGTGACGGGCGAAGGCTCTTCGCCGTCGCAAATCATTGTCTCCGGCGTACTAGGGGTGGTTCCGGGATTAGGCCAAGCGATGGATGTGCGCGACATCGTTGTCGGTGTGATCACCATCAGCAAGAGCCCGACGAGTCCGGCCGGCTGGCTCGACATGTCGATTACCCTTGTTGGTTGCGTCCCTGCATTGGGAGACGCGCTTAAGACGTCGTTCCGAATGATCAAGGGGGGCCACTCGCTGCCACGCGTACTCGACGCCATCTCACCGTCGTTGAAAGGTAACCTCGAGCAGTGGTTCCGCACAGTGAATTGGGGTTCAGTCGCCAGCGGCCTCAAGCGCAATTTCGATGATGTTATGGGCGCCTTCATCCACGGCTTAGACGGTTGGCTGGTCCAGACCGTCATGGGAAAAAAGGAAGTGGCGTTCCTGATTGAGCAAATCAAGGATTTGCGCCAGCGCGCCCCGAAGATGCTTGACGAGGCGGTCCAAGAACTGCAGGGGCTATGGAAGAAGGCAATGGGTGACGCCATGCCCAAGAGCACCGCGGCTCACGCCACGCCGCATGCACCCACTGCTCCGCATGTACCAGCCGAACACGCGCCACACACTTCTTCGGCTGGTGAAGCGCCTAAAGCCAAGGCACCTGAGTCGCGCAAGCCGGAAAAGGTCGAAAAGGACCATACAGCGAGTGAGCGCACCCCGACAGACGGCGCACGCACCGACAAGCGCCGAGCCACCAAGAAGAAGCAGAAGTGGCAAACCGGCGTACCGGCCGAACACATCACCGATTACTGGTGCGCGCGCAATAAGCGCAACCTCAAGAAAGCCAACAATTTCGGGGCACTCTGGGAGGAGTGGCATCCTGCGGGCCGACAAGGTATTGACCATGTCTGGATGCAAAGCAGTCACCCAACCCGCCCGGGCGTGATTGGCGAGACCAAGAGCAGCTTGTTTGGCGCATTCCGGTTCCTGGCTGCTCTACCAAAGGATATCCAAGAGCAGCTACAAGCGCTGGGTAAAGGCGAGGTAGAAAACCCCACGGATAACGGCCAGCCCAACATCTTCCATAGCGAAGGGCGTGATGCAGTGAGTTCGGCCAAGGCACCGGCCAACCAAGACGGCGGGGAGGGAGAATTGAAGAAGGGGTTGGGGAACACTAAGAGCAAAGGTGTTCAGATGAGTCATCGATGGATCATTGATTCCATTGAAGACGAAAACTTGACTCCAGCTGGTTTGACGCTGCAGAGGAAGATTCAGAAATTTGAACGAACGATCGCATTGAACCCCAAGGCTTCACCACCCTATACCCGTTGGGTCATCATGGTGACTGGTCGGCAAAAGCATCTGCACGACACGGCAAAGAAGCACGAGATCCAGAACCCGGTTATCACGATCCCTGACAACATCCTCGCGCAGTAATTCATGCTACCTATTCTTCAGTCTTTCACCGAAAAAGAGTTTATTGCAAAGCGGCGTGATTCCATGATCGGGTTCCCTTTCTATGTTGAAAACATGGAAGAGGTAGCCGAAAGCTATGAGTTGATTACATCCGAAATCTTGGCTAAGCGTGTTGCTGACGCCGAGGACCCGGAAGAGGCCGCGATGGCGGTAATGACAGGAAGTCGTCGACGCGCGTGGGACTATCTCTTGGGGCTGCATCTGCAATACAGTGCAGGAGTTTCCCTCCCCGTTTTGCGCGAATTCTTTCCAATGCTCTTGTCCAGTTGGGAGGAATATGCCAAGTACAACAAGGCATATGACCAGACGGCTCGTGCTGGAGGCCGTAAAGTCCCCCATCTCGACCTGTACGACAAGGACTATTGGCGAGCTGTCCGGCTGACCAGCTTCGCCATCTGCCTTGGCCATGCCAGCATGTTGCCGCGCGTCGCCGCTCTTTGGGACTACGAGAATGACGGCATGGATGGCTTGCTCGAACGGCTGGTCGCTCCTTGCGCTCCCGATCGCGGAACACCGCCCGACGAGTGCACACGACACCTTCCCTACTTCAAAACCCTCAAGCTTTTCGGGGCCGAACCGGGGCAGCGCCCGGCGCTGATGAGTAACTACCTGGACGAGTGGTACAAAGCCAGTCGCCGCGAGCCCTACTACGACTCGCATACCAAAGGCCGCCTCCACAACTACCTCGGCTACTGGAGCTTTGAGGCTGCCGCCATCGCAGTCGAACTCGATATCGATGACAGCTCGTTCCGCGATAAGCCGTTTTATCCCGCCGAGCTGGCTGACTTCGGTCGCGGCTTCAAAACAGGCAGTGGTGTCGGTGCAAGAGATGCCGACCGGCTCAGCCTACGCTGTGAAGCGGGCCAAGCCTGCCCGAAGGCCGGCTATTGGATGACCCCGGCCAAAGCCGGATCGCGCAAATATTTCCAGCAAGGCGAAATCATGCCTGATGTGTCGTCGGACTACGGCTCTACGATTTGGCAGTGGGATAGCGATCAATCCGACCCGAAGCTGTAAGACTTGCCGCGGCACAGCTAGCCACCTACGTGCCGGCGCGCAGGTGCTGCTGATCTTCATCGACGGCGACATCGACCGGCCGCTGGTCGCCATGCAGCTGCACAACACGCAAGACGCCCTGCCCTGGCCGGCTGCGGAAGCGCCGCTGGGGCAGGCGTTGTCCGGCTGGCACTCACAGGGCCTCGGCGGTGACGGCTACAACCAGTGGGTCGTCGACGATCACCCCGGCCAGCTGCGCATGCGCCTGGCCAGCTCCACCGCCAACAGCCAGCTCAACCTCGGCTATGTGACCTCGCACGGGGCCACCGGCGGCGATCGTGGCGAATGGCGCGGCACCGGCGCTGAACTGCGCACCGACGAGTGGGCCGTGGTGCGCGCGGGCGCTGGCCTGCTGCTCTCGACCACCACGCGAGCACAAGCAGGCGGCACGCTGCTCGATGCGCATGAAGGGGTAATCGTCCTTTTCGTGCAAAATCTGGCGGTTTCCTCGCAAAGCCCTTGCTCATAAGGCATCCCGGGCAATGCCGACAATTGTCTGCTGCCCCAAGGTGACTTCGGGAGTACGATGTCCGCCCGCGATTTCGGATCGCGACCTGGATGGGGGGCGGAAGATGCCGGGCTTGGAATTTCGCTATGTGGGAAAGGACAGTTTGCCCACCCGATTGTCGGAGTTAGATGTCGAGTACTACTTCTCGCTGACCGACAGCGATCTCGCCGCGATCAACCAGAAGTTCCGACGTGATGGACGCGCCGGGGCCGCCATCCAACTGGTCTTTCTGCGCGCAAGCGGCCACACCCTCGACCAGATCAACACGCTCCCCCGCCAGTTGCTGCGCTACATCGGCGAAAAGCTCGGTGTGCCGACCCCGACCATTGCCTCGCTGCGCACTGTCTATCAGCGTTACAAGACCCTTTACGAGCATCAGGTCTGGGCATGCGAGTATCTCGGTCTGACGCGCCTCGACGAAAATCAGTGGACCGGCCTCGAAGCCTGGATGCGACAGGATGCTGCCGAATCGCTGTCGCTTGAGGAACTGCTCCAGCACGCCCATTACTGGCTGTATGAACGGCGAATTCTGATCCCGTCCACACGCGCGCTGCAGGACGTGGCGCGTTCAATCTGGGCTGGCATCGAGCGTGACTTGCTGGCCATGATTGAGGCGGTCGTCCCAAAGGCACAGATTGCACAAGCCGAAGCGGCCGTGTTCGCCCAGCATGCGACATCGGGTACGACCGTGCTGGAATGGCTCAAGACCCCGCCGGCACGACACAGCCCGTCGACCATGAGCGAGACGCTGGCCAAGATCCGCTTCCTGAAGGACCTCGGCGCGCATGCTTGGGCCTTCGATGCTGTCCCGATCGAGAAGCAGCGAGCCTACGGCCAGGGTATCCAGGCCCGCCGTCCCGCCAAAGTCCGCGAACTGAAGACTTCCACGCGCACGATCGAGCTGGTGTTCTTCCTGCGCGTGACCCTGCTGGAGTTGACGGACGCGATGCTCTACCAGACCGGGCGCCGCGTATCTGACCTGGTCCGGCAGGCCTACAACAAGACCACGACGAAGCAGGCCCGCTCAGCAGTCGAATACCGGCAACAACTGTTCGAGATCAAGGCGCTGGTCGACGATACGCGCCGCCCGGCCGAAGAGCGGCTGGCGGACATCGGTACGCTGCTCGAAGGCTTGTCGGCCCAGCCTCCGGCAAGCCACGCCGCCAGCGTGCGCGAGACGCTCACGGAAGACTACCACCGTATCCGCAATCTCCTGACGCCCCTGCGGGAATTGGAGTTTGCCAGCAATGGTGCTGATCCGGCCATGCGGCAACTCGATCTCATCGGCAGCCTGCACGACCAAGGCGCGACGGAACTGCCGCCCGATTGCCATGTGCCCGTGAGCGCCGCTTGGCGCGGCCTGGTCGATGGCGAAGACCGCAAGCGCGCGTTGCGAGCGATGGAGGCCTGCTTGATCACGGGCTTGCGCAAAGGGCTGCGGCGCGGCACGGTGTGGATCAGCCACAGCCTATCCTTCCGGGAGCGCGACCAGCTACTGATTCCGCCGGCACAGTGGGAATCCGAGCGGGATCGGTATCTTTCCTCTCTCGGCTTGCCGACCCAGGCAGATGGTTACCTGACCCGGTTGATGGACCATCTGAAAGCGGGACTTGCTGCACTGGACGAGGCCCGCGAGGCGGGCCGCTTCACGATTGACGCGCACGGCCTGTTGCACCTGTCGCCGCTCGAAGCGGCGCAAACCGATGGCACACCCACGCGCACCCGTGACTTGCTTTTCAAGGACATCGGCAGCGCGCAGTTCGCCGACATGATCCTGGAGATGGATGCGCGTACCAGTTTCAGCGAAGTGCTGTTGGCGCGCAAAGCCCGCGACGCGCACGAGCTGATCTCGCTCTACGCAGCGCTGATCGCGCACGGCACCGAACTCGAAGCCAAGGGCGTCGCGGCCATGATTCCGCAGTTGGACACTGCTCACGTCTCGACGGCGATGCGCATGCTTGAGATGCCGGGGCGCCTGCGTCGCGCGAACGAACGGGTCGTGGAATTCCAGCGCACGCATCCGATCACCGAGTTGTGGGGTACCGGTCAACGGGCGTCGAGCGATTCAATGAGCCTGGACACCTCCCCGCACCTGTTTTACGCGCGTGCCGACCCGCGCCGCCGCACCCATGCGGTTGGCATCTACACCCACGTGCTAGATCAGCACGGTATCGCTTACAACCAGCCTATGGTGCTCAACGAGCGCCAGACCGGCGTGGCGATCGAAGGCGTGATGCGCCACAACGAGACCCGCACCGACGGCGGGCTGCTCCGGCTCGCCGTCGATACGCACGGCTATACGAACGTAGGGATGGCTGTGGCCAAATTACTCGGCTTTGACCTGTGCCCGTGGCTGCGCAATCTTTCCGAGCGCAAGCTGTACTTGCCGCGTGGCCTGCAGGTGACCGACGGCTTGGCCGCCGCCGCATCGCACGAGATTTCGCTCAAGGCCATTCGTGAAGGCTGGGATGGGCTGTTGCGCTTGGTGGCGTCGATCTATTCGGGACGCGTGAGCGCGATTGTCGCGTTGCAGCGTTTCGGCAGCGCCGCCCAAGGCGACCCCATCCACAAGGCTGCGGATCACCTGGGCAAACTGCTGCGCACGCTGTTCCTGTGCGACTTTTTCAGCAATATGGAGTTTCGCCGCGAGTTGCGCACGTTGCTCAACCGGGGAGAGTCGGTCCACCAACTCCAGCGCGCCATCTATTCGAGCAAGGTGGCGCATGACCGTGGGCGCCGCCAGGACGAAATGATCGCGATTTCCGGGTCGCTGACCTTGCTGACGAACCTGGTGATTGCCTGGAATACGCAGCGTATGCAAGCCACGGTCGATGCGTGGCGCCGCAAGGGGCTGCGCGTCGAAGACGACTGGCTGCGCCGGATGGGCCCGGCGCACTTCGCGCATGTGAATTTCCGGGGCATCCTGAGTTTCCCGATTCACCAATACCAGGACACCCTGCTGGAGGCCGCGCCGCGCCGGCGTGCGGGGTAATGCAAATTCGCAAGGCCCAGGCTGACTAGCTCCAGTGGGTATCGGTCACCGGATCGTGCAGCGTTACCTCGACAAAGCAATTGCACAGGTCCGCCTGGTCGTGCATCTCCGAAATCAGTTCCGCGATGGCCTGTTCCAGTTCGGGGCCGGCGGCAAATGGCATCACGATCTCGTATGCGGTGCGTGGGCCCTCCAGCGGCCGCATCTTGTACGCAGACAGACAGAACTGCTCAATCCACCGACGCGCCTTGGACTTGCCGCGCACGAACTTGCTGTTGCGCTCGATATAGAGGTGCACGATCAAGCGCGTCTGCGCCACGGGCTTGAGCGCAGCCATGGGGTGCTGCTTCGGCGATGCGGGTGGGATGGCCGGCGGCGGCACATGTGCTGCGGGCAGCGCCAGCGCCGATTCGATACGGTGCTGTGCGAACGGGTCTGCCGCGTCGATGTAGCGCATGGCCGAGCGGACATCCTTCCAGCCGACATACTCCATCAGCATCTTGAGATCCCACTGGTTACCGTTAGCCCAGGTCGCGAAGCCGCGGCGCAAGGAGTGGCTGCTGTAGCTGTCGGCTTGTGCTAGCCCTGCGTCTGTAAACAACGCCCGCAGCAATGGCACGACGCTGCTGGCCTGCAATCCTTCGCTGGCAACTCGCCCCCAGCGATCAATACGCCGAAATACGGGCCCTTCCACCAGACCGGATGCGGTCAACCACGCTTCATAGGCCGCCACTGGGCAGAGACGCGACAAGGCCGGCGCCTTGTGTATCGTGCCGGCATGGTTACGGTCCGTCTTGGTACGCGGCAAAAGGATGGTCATGCCGCGTCCTGGCTCGACGGTGATGTGTTCGATCTGTAGCCGGCTCAATTCGTCGGACCGGAAACCTCGCCAGAATCCGATCAGCACCAGTGCTTTATTGCGTGTATGGACCTGAACCGGGTGCCAGTCGTAGGTTTCGGCTGCTGCAGCGATTTGGGCATCCAGCCAAGCCACCAGCCGCTCCAACTGGGCAAGCTGTAGGGACTTGGCCCGCTTTTCGGTGGTGGGATGCAGCGCGGCGATACCCTTGAGCACCTTGCGCACGTGCGGCGCCTTGGTTGGATCAGGAAAGCCCTGGCTCTGGTGCCATTGCCCCAACGCGGCCAAGCGCAAGCGTAGTGTATTGAGTGATAACGTCTGCGCGTGATCGGCAAGGTAGCGTGCGACCGCGTCCGCGCTGGCCGGCAGAAAACCACCCCATTCGACCTCGAAGTGGCGTATTGCCGATTGGTAGCTGCGCCGCGTGTTGTCGCGGGTCGCTGCCCTAAGGTACCGGTCAATGTCTTCCATATCGAAGGGTGGGAGCGAAAAACGCCGCGGGCGCGAGGGCTAGACGGGGATGTGGGCGTCCTCTCGCGCCTCATCCGCCCCGGGGATCGCGAGCCATCATTCTGTGGCCGGGCTGGGATTATAGATAGCCTCGCCCCAACACGATGACTTTCCAGGTCGTCGACTGGAGGATCTTCAAGGTCAGTCACACTCTAGCACTACCATCTTCAGGGTCCCGCCGATGCGCGGCGGAGCCATGCTCAGCGTACCAGCGTCACCGGAATGCGCGACAGGCGCACCAGACGGTTCGACAGTCGGGCAGCCATCAGCGAGCCCAGGAGCGTGCGCGCCGCGGTGCCCATCACGATCATGTCGCATTGGTTGGCGGCTGCAGTTTGCACGATGGTTTCGGCCACTTGGCCGACCCGGACCTGCGCCACGTAGCGCGCGCCGGCATCGTCCAGAATGGCGCGCGCCTGACGCAGCGCCGTTTCGCCGTCTTGTTCTTCAAGCTGCCGTAGCGTCTCCAGCGAGTGGTAAGCGCTGGCGCGACCGCCTTCGATTGGCGACTGCACATTCAGCAGCACGACATCTGACGCGCAACGGTCCTGGCAGAGGAAGGCGGCATGGCGTACCGCATCCAGCGCGTGGCGAGAACCGTTGACGGGCACGAGGAGTTTAAGCATGGCAAGGTCTGATCACGTTGATCGGCCGGCGGCAGGGTGAGTCGGGTAATTGCCTGCGATTGCCGGGATAAGTTGAGCGTCAAGCGTGTTTAAGATAGGTCTGCGGTGTTCGAGTCCGAGGCCCCATGCTGGTCGATTGCGCGACCATAGCGTTCCTCCGCGCGCCGATCCGTGAGGTAGACCGCGATGAACAATGCGATGAGGGCGACCATGGCTCCGACGCCGAGCAGCCATCTAGCTAGCAGTTCCATCTCGGTTGGGGCGCATCGCGCCTGCGTAGTGGTGACATCTGAAGCGTAGCCAGCCGACTGTCAAAAACGTGTAGAGACATCCCCTGCCAGTGAAAAAATCGCGTAAACGGCCAAACCAGACGGCGCGTTCCGGCCAGCCCACGCCGCAAAGGCAGCCTGGGCTTGCGCGGGTGGAATTTATGCGGGCGCTGCCCTAGATTGAGCAGTACAGATAACCCAGCGCCCCAAGACGTCGGCCCATCGGGCCAGATCCGGGTGCGCGGGCACGTCCGCTGCACGGAGACGCCATGGCAAGCATGACCAAGATGTGGCAACTGCTGGTGGGCAAGCCATTGGACCCGCTGGACCCGCGCACACGCCATGCCATTGCGGTGACGCCGTTGCTGGCGTGGGTCGGGCTGGGGGCGGATGGGTTGTCTTCTTCCTGCTACGGCCCGGAAGAAGCCTTTCTGGCGCTGGGCCAGCACACGCCGCTGGCGCTGTTTCTGGCGCTGGCCACGGCGGCTACGGTGTTCATCATCGCGCTGGGCTACAACCAGGTGATCGAGCTGTTCCCGACCGGCGGGGGCGGCTACCGGGTAGCCACGGCACTGCTCGGGCCACGTCCGGGGTTGGTGTCCGGGGCGGCGTTGCTGGTGGACTACGTGTTGACCGTCGCCACCTCATTGGCAAGCGGCGTGGACGCATTCTTCAGCCTGCTGCCCGTGAGTGCGCAAGCGTTCAAGCTGGGCACTGAAATCGTTCTGGTTGTGCTGATGACGGGGCTCAATTTCCGGGGCATGCGTGAGTCCATCCTGGTGTTGCTGCCGATCTTCATCGGCTTTGTGGTGCTGCACCTTGGGTTGATCGTCTATGGCATTGCCGTACATGGCGACCACTTGGCGGCGGTGGTGCCGGCGGCCGTCGGCGAAGCACATGGCATGTCTCAGGCGCTCGGGCCGCTCGTAATGCTCGGTCTGCTGATGCGTGCTTTCTCGATGGGCGGCGGTACCTACACCGGTTTGGAGGCAGTCTCGAACAACGTGAACATGCTGGCCGAGCCGCGCGTGCCCGCCGGTAAGCGCACCATGCTGTATATGGCAACTTCGCTGGCCTTTACGGCGGGCGGCATCATCCTGCTGTACATGCTGTGGCACGCTAAGCCGGTGGAGG